>Ga0255371_10031_pt1 | contig 17533 bp, 23 predicted proteins | sample ANMaggSSYBR01I12_FD_182097 | JGI IMG/M metagenome (GOLD analysis project Ga0255371, IMG submission 182097) | Sediment cell enrichment communities from methane seep in Santa Monica Basin, California, United Staets - ANME aggregate JGI... | ecosystem: Environmental > Aquatic > Marine > Cold seeps >...
GTCTGCAAAGAAGATAGTGGAAACGGTAGAGAATTCCGGAGCAAAAGTTTCTGGCCCTGTTCCATTACCGAACAGAAAAAACGTTTATTGCGTTATTAAATCACCCCATGTAGATAAGGATTCAAGGGAGCATTTTGAAATAAGGACCCATAAAAGGCTCATAGATATAATTGAGCCTACTCCAAAGACAGTCGACCTTCTTATGAGGTTGAGTCTGCCTGCCGGAGTGGATATTGAGATTAAATCTTAAGTCCGGGGATTATTTTAGATTATATTATTGACGTAGTAAGCCAAATAATATAAACTGCCTGTTTTGGGTTGGTATTAAAAGTGAAAGTGGAGTAAAGATGGTAGACGCTTTATATGGAAAAAAAAATAGGATGTACACAGGTTTTCCGCGAAAATGGCGATGCAGTATATGTGACGGCTATTGAAGCAGAGCCCTGCGTAGTGGTACAGGTAAAAAATAAAGAAAAAGAAGGATATAATAGTCTTCAGGTAGGAATTGGACCTGTCAGGGAAAAAAAGGTCAATAAACCTATCAGAGGAATATTTTCCAAAAACAATATCGAACTTAAAAAATATTTAAAAGAGATAAGGGTCGAGGAATTTAATAAGGAATATAAACCCGGGGACAATATAGACGCATCTATATTCAAACCAGGGGATATATTGAAGATAACAGGCAATAATAAGGGCAAGGGATTTGCTGGAGTTATAAAGAGACATAATTTCCACAGGGGAAGGATGTCCCATGGGTCGCATGCCCACAGAATACCTGGAGCAGTAGGGATGTGTGCCACCCCGGCTAAAATAATAAAGGGCAAGAAGATGCCTGGCAGGATGGGCGGCAAAAGGACCACTATCCCGAGATCAGAGATAGTAGATATAATCCTGGATGAGAATCTGATTCTGGTGAAGGGCAGTGTTCCGGGTCCAAAGGGGAGCATGGTATATCTTAAGAAGATTTAGAATATTTTGTTTTAGGAGATAAAGATGGCTAGCGTAAGCGTTGTTGACAGGCAGGGCAATGAAAAAGAAAAACTAAAGATATCTGATGAATTGGTGAAGATAGATCCCAGTGAAGAGATTATTTATCAGGATATAAGAAGATATCTTGCACAGATAAGATCGGGTACCCACAGTACAAAGGGCCGGAGTGAAGTAAGAGGCGGCGGTAGGAAGCCCTGGAGGCAGAAAGGTACTGGTAATGCAAGAGCAGGGACAATAAGATCACCTTTATGGAAAGGTGGAGGAATAGTGTTTGGCCCAAAGCCCAGGAGTCATTCTTTTAAATTGAATAAAAAGGTCATCAGGAAGTCAAAAGCTATAGCCCTTTCAGAGAAATTTAAAAATGGAAAGCTTATTGTGGTAGATGATCTGGGACTGAAAGAAGTAAGTACAAAAAAGGCTGTAAAAATAATAGAGGACCTTAAAGTTGCAAATAATAAAATACTGGTAGTAACAGATAATCTAAATGATAATGACTCTAAATCTTTCAGGAATATTAATAATGTAGTGGTTGAAAGTGCAAAGGGAGTAAACGCATATTATTTGATGTTTTCAGACTATGTGATTTTTACAAAAAATTCACTAAATAAATTGATTGAGAGGATGACTGATGGTAAGTCCAAATCCTAGAGATATAATCATAGCTCCTGTAGTATCTGAAAAGAGCTATGCAGGGGTACAGGATAAAAGGTATTCTTTTTTTGTAGATCTAAGAGCAACAAAGAGCCAGATAAAGCATGCTATTGAAGAGATATTTAATGTGACTGTAGTCAAGATCAGCACAAGCCATGTCAAATCAAAGCCCAGAAGACTGGGAAAGTCTATTGGCAGGAATTCCCGGAAGAAGAAAGCAGTTGTCTCTCTTGGTAAAAAAGATAAAATCGACTTCTTTGAAGCGGTCTGATTAGTTTGGAGGAATAAAAATTGGCTGTAAGAAAATATAAACCTACAACTCCGGGCAGAAGAGGTGCTTCGGTTGCGGATTTTTCGTCTCTTTCGAAGAAGAGACCGGAAAAGTCATTGACAAAGCAGCTCAACAGGATGTCTGGCCGTAATAGTGATGGAAAGATAACAAGAAGACATAGCGGAGGCGGACATAAAAGGCTATATAGGATCATAGATTTCAAAAGGAAAAAAGATGATATCCCGGCAAAAGTCACCAATATAGAATATGATCCGAATAGAAGTGCCAGGATAGCATTATTGGCCTATAAAGACGGGGAGAAAAGATATATAATAGCCCCTCTAAAATTAAAGGTCGGAGATACGGTAGTATCAGGGGAAAAGTCTGATATAAAGGTAGGGAACTGTCTTCCTATAAAGAATATCCCAGTCGGTACTACCATACACAATATAGAGCTGAAGGAAGGAAAAGGCGGAGAGCTTGCAAGATCGGCTGGCGGATATGCTCAGCTTCTGGCAAAAGAAGGAGAATATGCAAATATCAAGCTGCCTTCAGGAGAAGTCAGACTGGTCCGGCTCAAATGCAGGGCAACTATCGGGCAGATAGGAAATACCAGTCATGATATCATAAATCTTGGGAAGGCCGGGAGAAAAAGATGGCTGGGTATAAGGCCCACCGTCAGGGGAACGGCTATGAATCCGGTCGACCATCCGCATGGCGGAGGAGAAGGAAAGAATAAAAGTTCCGGCAGAGATCCAGTGACTCCATGGGGCAAGCCCACACTCGGGCAAAGGACCAGGAAAAGAAACAAGGATACAGATAAATATATTGTTAGAAGAAGGAATAAGTAAGGCATGATAAGAGGAGGAGACTTATGTCAAGGTCTTTAAAAAAAGGACCTTTTATAGAAGAGAAACTTCTAAAAAAGATCAATAAATTAAATGAAGCTGGAGATAAGAAGATAATAAAGACATGGTCCAGAGCCTCTACCGTTTTTCCTGAGATGGTCGGACATACAATTGCGGTCCATGATGGCAGAAGGCATGTTCCTGTATTTATTTCTGAATCAATGGTAGGGCATAAGCTTGGAGAATTTGCGCCCACAAGATCAATAAGACGGCACACTTTCAAGAGTAAAAGTGAGACTGCGGCAAAAGTCGAGGCATAAAAATAAAAACAATGTTCAGATAGTTTTAATAGGGAGGCAATAGCTTGAAAGCTAAAGCAATTGAAAAATTTATAAGGATCTCGCCGAGAAAATTAAGATATGTAGCAGATGTTGTCAGGTCCAAGAAAGTGGAAGAAGCAGTAGATATACTTACTTTCACTCAAAAAAAAGCTGCATTAATATTAAAAAAAGCTGTGGAAAGTGCGGCAGCGAATGCTATGGAAAACCATGATATGAATGAAGATGATCTGGTAGTTGCAGAAGTATTTGTAAACGAGGGTCCTATACTTAAGAGATTCAGACCCCGTGCCAGAGGCAGGGCTACAAAGATCAGGAAAAGAACCTCGCACCTGACTGTGATTGTTTCTGATGGCAAAGAAAAGGAGGCTATGGATAATGGGTCAAAAGGTTAATCCGATAGGACTTAGAATAGGTATAAATAAGGGATGGCAATCCAGGTGGTTTGCGACCAGAGATTATGCGCGTTTATTAAAAGAAGATATGATGATCCGTCAGATAATCGAGGACCAGCTTGGAAATGCAGGGATATCCAAAATAGAGATGGAAAGGACCGCCGAAGAAGTAAAGGTGGATATGCATACATCCAAACCAGGCATGGTAATAGGACGCAGGGGTGCGACTATAAATGATATAAGAAAATCAATAGAAGATGCTACCGGAAGCATAATACAGCTGAATATAGTAGAAGTTAAAAAGCCGGAGCTGGTTGCGAAGCTTGTAGCGGAAAATATCGCTAATCAGCTGCTGGGAAGAGTAAGCTTTAGAAGGGCTATGAAAAAAGCAATGACACTGTCTTTAAAAGCAGGTGCAAAGGGAATAAAGATACAGTGTTCCGGAAGACTTGGCGGAGCTGAAATGGCCAGGACCGAATGGTACAGGGAAGGAAGGGTCCCGCTTCATACACTCAGGGCCAATATAGATTATGGATTTGCTGAAGCAAATACTACTTTTGGAAAGATAGGAGTAAAGGCATGGCTCTATCTCGGAGATGTAATACTGGATGATGCAGCAGAGGATAAGCCTATTAAAGAGAGGCCATCACTAAGACCAGGAAGCAGGGCAAATAGGACAAAGGATGCGGTAAGGGCCAGTGTAAAAAAAGGTGCCAGAAAGGTCAGGGAAATAAGAAAAACTGTGATAAGCTCAGGTCTTGGGAATAGTGAAGACTCAGAAAATAGGGAAAAAAAGGTAGAAAATAAAGAGGTAGAAAAAATAGTAAAGCCTGTAGCAATGGAAAAGGGAAAGGCTGAAAGTAAGGGAAAGGCTGAAAGTAAGGAAAAGGCTGAAAGTAAGGAAAAGGAAGCTAAAGATATTAAGGTGCCCAAAAGCAAAAAGGTAGAAGCTAAAGATAATGAAGAGACCGTAAAAGATAATATAGAAAAAACCAAAAAAGAAAAAACAGATAAAAAAGAAGATAAAAAGGACAGCTAATAGGTCCGGGTTAGGAGATATTGATGGCAGCGATGTTGATGCCCAAAAGGGTAAAGCACAGAAAAGTCCATAGAGGCAGGATGAAAGGAAAGTCCAAGGGAGGGACAAGATTGTCCTTTGGAGAATATGGGCTCCAGGCATTGGAAGCTGGATGGCTCAGCAATAGACAGATAGAAGCTGCAAGAGTAGCCCTTACCAGATATATAAAAAGAGGGGGAAAAGTGTGGATAAATATTTTTCCGCATAAGTCGGTAACAAAGAAACCTGCAGAGACGCGTATGGGCGGAGGAAAAGGTGCGCCCGAAAATTGGGTAGCAGTAGTCAAGCCGGGCAAGATCATGTTTGAGCTGTCAGGTGTAAGTTTTGAAGTGGCAAAAGAAGCTATCAGGCTGGCTTCAAATAAAATATCTATTAAAACTAAATTTATATACGATGAATAGTTGAATTGATTGGAATAAAAATGAAAGCAAGCGATATAAGAGAACAAACAGCAGAAGAGCTGGAAACGAAGCTTAATGATATCAAAAAGGATCTTTTTAATCTTAAGTTTCAAAAGGCTATAGGACAGGTGGAAAACACCCAGGCTATCGGAAATCTTAAGAGAGATATAGCCAGGATCGGGACCCTTATCCGTGAAAAGGAACTTGGTATTAATCAGCAGATAAAAACAAAAAAGAAAAGCAGTGCTAAGAAAAGAAGTACCAGAAAAAAAGCTGCAGTGAAAAAGGTTCCGGTAAAAAAGGACATGACAGGCAGTAAAGAAAAATAAGGGGGATTTTTTGGATAGGGCAAAAAGAAAAACGAGAGTCGGAAAAGTAATTAGCGACAAAATGGATAAGACCATAGTAGTTGCTGTAGAGTCTCACTACAAGCATCCTCTTTATAATAAGATATTAAAGAGAATGAAAAAGTATAAGGCTCATGATCCTGAAGAAATCGGCAAAACTGGTGATGTTGTAAAGATATCAGAGACCAGGCCCCTGAGCAGGACCAAGAGATGGAGACTGGAAGAAGTTGTCAAGAAAGCGGAATAGTAGAGAAGGAAAGTAAGATGATTCAAGCGGAAAGCAAAGTAAAGATCGCTGATAATACCGGTGCAAAAGAGGTCAAATGCATAAAAGTCCTGGGTGGGTCTAAAAGAAGATATGCCCGTATAGGCGATGTTTTTGTTGCTACTGTAAAAGTTGCAAATCCGGGAGGAGTAGTAAAAAAGAGCGAGATCGTAAAAGCGGTCCTTGTCAGATCAAAAAAACATTGCAGGAGGTCAGACGGGTCCTATATAAGATTTGATGATAATGCGGCTGTCATTATAGATGATGCCAACAATCCCAAGGGGACAAGGATCTTTGGCCCTGTAGCAAGAGAGCTTAGAGAAAAGAACTTTATGAAGATACTCTCTCTATCACCGGAAGTAATTTAAATAGGAGAAGATATGTTAAAGATAAAAAAGAATGACAAGGTAAAGGTCGTAAAAGGAAAGGACAGGGGAAAGTCCGGAAAGGTCCTGAGGATAAGTAGGCAGGATGGAAAAGTCTATGTAGAAGGTGCGAATATAATCAGTAAGCACACAAGACAACAGGACCAGAGCAAGCCTGGAGGAATAATAAAGAAGGAAGGACCGATAAATATTGCAAATGTCAGAGTCATATGCCCTAATTGCGGCAAGCCTGCCAGAATGGGTTTTGACATAAGCGGATCCGGAATAAAAAACAGAATTTGTAAAAAATGTAATCAACAGATTTAAGATTATTGTTTGAGGGGTATAGATGAAACCTAGACTTAAAGAAAAATATATAAAGGAAATAATCCCAAAACTGATGAAGGACGGGAAATATAAGAATATTATGCAGGTCCCGGAATTGAAAAAGATCTGTGTAAATATGGGGGTAGGAATAGCGACCCAGAATATAAAGGAACTGGATTCTGCAGCAGCAGATATTGCAACAATTACGGGGCAGAAGCCCGTAATAACAAAAGCGAGGAAATCAATAGCCGGGTTTAAGGTCAGGGAAGGCAATCCTATAGGATGCATGGTGACTCTCAGGGGAAATATAATGTATGAATTCCTGGATAGGCTGCTTAGCATAGCTATACCGAGAGTAAGGGACTTCAGGGGTCTTTCCAAGAAAAGCTTTGACAGCTGCGGTAACTATACAATGGGTATAAAAGAGCAGTTGATCTTTCCCGAGATAGATTATGATAAGGTGCTTTCGGTAAAGGGGATGAATATAACCATTGCTACATCATCGCCAAATAATGAGGATGCACTGGAATTATTAACAGAATTTGGATTTCCGTTCAGTAATAGTAATTCAAGCCAGTAGGAGGATTCTTTGGCTAAGAAATCAATGATAGAAAAACAAAAAAGAGAACCTAAATACAAGACAAGACAGTATATTAGGTATTACTACCTGCAGCAGCTGCATTATTATAGTAGCAGTAATATATGGCATTATTCCCAGTGAGAATACTGCAAAATTTCCAAGAGCTCCACCGGCAAAAAGGTCCATCATCCCAAGGACCCCTGTCTCTACCTGATCAAGTATTGCATTGGCGTCTACGCCAGGAATAGTAATATTGGCCCCCAGTCTGTATATAGCCAGGATCCCTAATGTAAAAAGTATCTTATTCCTGATCTCTCTTATTCTGAATGCTGTTATAAGTGCCCGAAGCATCAGATTACCTCCGCTTTCCCTCCAGCTTTTTCAATCTTTTTAACAGCGCTTCCACTGAATCCACTTGCTTTTACAGTAATTTTTTTTGTGATCTGTGGTAAATAAATCCATGATCTGATTATTTACTTTTATTGTAAAAATTGTAACAATCTGTTACAATCATGTATCAAAGTTCTAGGTAGGATTAAAAATAATATAGAATGATTGTCATAGTAATCAAAAAGCAATATAGGATCAGGTTAAAAAATGGAAGAAAAAATTTACTCTGAAGGTATTATTTCCAGATTATCACAGTATCTTAAATTTATTGTCCATCTAAAGGAAACGGGTAAGCGTACGGTGACTTCCAGGGAGATAAGTGAAAGAACCGGTATAAATAGCGCCGAAGTCAGAAGGGACCTTATTTACTTTGAGATAAAAGGTAAAAGGGGAGTCGGATTCAGCATAGATAAACTTATAATATCTTTTAATAATATACTGGGTTATGACCGGACCGTACATATTGCACTTGTCGGAATCGGCAATCTTGGTAAAGCTATTTTAAACTATAAGATGCTGGATAGTTTTGGTTTTAAGATCGAAAATGTCTTTGATAATGACCCTGCAAAAATAGGAAAGACTATCTCCGAAAGAGCTATCAGGGATATGAAGGAGATAGAGCACATTATCAAAGAAAAAAATATAGAGATAGCGATCATTGCAGTTCCTCCTGCCAAAGCCCAGATGGTAGCAGACATACTGGTAAGGGCTGATATAAAAGTCATAATGAACTATACTTCTGTCCCAATAAAGGTGCCAAAAAAAGTCAAGATCCAGACCACGGACCCTATTGAAAAATTACTTCACACTCTGTATTATTTATCTCACACTGGATATGCAGAATATAAATGATCTTTTAACTTGAATGCAAGAATTATTATAAAGTCGGGATATGAACAGAGCCAGAGGTTGTTTTATTACTATTGTCAGTCTTTTTGTGCTGATATCTTTGATCTTTCTATGTATCTTTTTCATGGATACCAATTCTTCCGGAAGGGAGGAGAGTTCCACGGGCTCTTTACCATTATTTGCTTCCAGAGATCTTCTTTTTCTGGGACTCGATGAAAGAGAGGATAGCAATGATTTTATTGGAAGAACGGATACAATAATAATTTTTCACATTTCGAGCTGGGGAGAAAAAGATTCGCTTATATCGATTCCAAGGGATACAAGAGTCCATCTCGAAGGTCACGGATGGAATAAAATAAATGCAGCTTATGTATATGGCGGGGCAGAGATGACCAAGCAGGAGATAAGGAAGCTCACAGGGATCGATATAGACCGGACAATGCTGCTTAACTTTAATGGTTTTAAAAGGGTCGTCGATATTCTGGGAGGTGTAAGGATAATCGTGGAAGAGCCTCTTCATGACCCATTATCCGGAGCTGACTTCGAACCTGGAGAATATCTTATGGATGGAGAGCAGGCGCTTTCCTTTGCAAGATGCCGTTCTACTGCCAGAGCAGATATTGACAGGGTAGGCAGGCAGCAGTACCTTCTAAACGAGCTTATAAAACAAAAAGCCAATTTTTCTACTATAATGAAGATAATAAATCCCTTTAATGATGCATCTGATATATTCACTGTACTTAATGAAGAAACGAGGTCAGATTTTTCTATATGGGATTTTTGTTCTATAGGTTTTGTGTTATTATTTTCTAGTAATGATATTGAAAGGGTGACTATACCTACCAAGGGTGCCAATATAGATGGGATAAGTTATCTTCTGGCAGATAAGGAAGAGGTCAAGGAATTCCTTTCGGATTATTTGAAGTAGGATAGGAGCCATCCTGATAGTGATACTTTTGAAAGCATATCCGATATATGTAAAGAGCTTTCATAGAAATATTATTGATATAAAACTGATTAATGAAAAAGAAGGCGATCTGAATGTTAAAAAGTAATGATTTGAAAATAGCTAATCTATCATGTCTTTCACTAAAGGATGAATTTCTTCTCCAGATATCATCAAAGTCCAATGAGATAACAAAATTCATAGAAAAAGAAATTCCTAAAAAAGAAAAAAGCTGGCTGGCTGACCTGAATAGCTGGAGGATAAAGATCAAATGGCTTCTCAAGCTAAGTGAGCTATGTCTTAATAATTATGACCAGGTCTTTTTTGATTGCGGTGATGAGTTGCTGGATCTCAATGATCCTGATAACTATCAATCTTTCAGGGAAAAAATAATCGAAGAATTGACATAGATGCACTGTTTATCTGATATAATTCTATAATTTGTCGGTCAGATAAGGAAGTTGCTGGTTTTTTCAATATGTTTTTTGCATTGTCACAGTGATTTATCCGGAGAGGGGTATTTATGATTCCTAGATATACTACGAAAGAAATGGGCAAGATCTGGGAGGATGAAAACAAGTTTTCCAAATGGCTTGAGGTCGAAAAGGCTGTAGCTGCAGCCCAGGCAGACCTTGGCATGATACCAGATCAGGCTGCGGAAGATATAAATATTAAATCACAGTTTGACATAAAAAAGATTGAGGAAATAGAATCAAGGACCCATCATGATGTTATAGCCTTTCTTACTGACGTTTCCTCTCATCTTGGTGATTCATCAAAGTATCTACATTATGGGCTGACTTCATCTGATGTAGGCGATACGGCCCTTTCCCTTCAAATAATAGATGCAGTAAATATAATTGAAAAAAAGATGAAAAATTTTACTGCTCTTCTAAAGAAAAAAGCAATAAAATATGCACATACAGTAATGGTCGGAAGGACCCATGGCATACATGCCGAGCCAGTCACCCTGGGACTTAAATTCTGCTTATATGCTTTTGAGATGAAGAGAAATCTTGAAAGGCTTGAGGCAGCAAAGGATGTAATAAGTTATGGAAAGATTTCCGGTGCTGTGGGTACATATGCAAATTCAAATCCGCAACTTGAAGAGAAGGTATGCAGGAGTCTGGGGCTGAAGCCATGTTCAGTTTCAACACAAATAATCCAGAGGGACAGGCATGCCCAGCTGATATCGGTACTTGCCATTACCGGTGCGACACTTGAAAAACTTGCCCTTGAGATCAGAAATCTCCAGAGGACCGATGTAAAAGAATTGGAAGAGCCTTTCGCAAAGGGCCAGAAGGGTTCATCTGCAATGCCTCACAAGAAAAATCCTATCCTCTGTGAAAGGATATGCGGTCTTGCCAGGGTTTTAAGATCAAATACAATCACAGCTATGGAAAATATTGCCCTCTGGCACGAAAGGGATATTTCGCATTCATCAGCAGAGAGAATAATAATACCGGATAGCTTTGCCCTACTTGATTATCTGTTTGATAAGGCATATTTTGTGGTGGATGGCCTGGTTGTAATTGAAGATAATATGAAGCGCAACCTTATGAAATATGGAGGTATAATATTTTCCCAGAGAGTTCTTCTGGCACTTATCGACAGAGGGATGGACCGGGACGATGCTTATCTTGTGGTCCAGTCTACTGCACACAAAGCCTGGAATGAAGAAGGTAGCTTCAGGGAGAATATATCTGCTGATAGCAGAGTAAAGAAGCTTTTTGCAGAAGAGGAATTGGACGGGCTGTTTGACTACAATTATCATCTTAGATATATCGATGAGATAATCAAAAGGCTTGATGATATTTAATAAAACAGGATATGAATATAATATTAAGGGGAAAAGATAGTGCTACATTACTACCGCGCCGTAAGCGGCATCTTTGAATACTGCTTCTATATCGAGACCACCAGTGAACTTGACAGTAATGAGACCCATATTTTAGAATGGCTTCTCGCAGAGACTTTTGAACCGGAAAATTTTTCCAGAGTATCCACACTTAAAGATAAAAATAATATTGAGCTGGGTCCCCGTATGAATTTTGAAACAGCATATTCCACGAATGCTGCAGCAATATGCAATTCATGCGGCGTCAAAAAAGTGATCCGGCTCGAGAGATCCAGAAGATATCTTGTTCCCGTAGAGGCGGACCGGGCTGAATTCATTAAATCCAGTCATGACAGGATGACAGAATGCCTGTACATAGAACCGCTGGAATCATTTGAGACTGGCACCGAGCGAGAAAAATTATATAATATTCCACTTATGGAAAAGGGTGTGAGTGTACTCAAAGAGATAAATAAAAATATGGGTCTTGGTCTGGACAACTGGGATATTGATTTTTACTATGACCTATTCGTAAATAGGATAGGAAGAGATCCCACTAATGTAGAATGCTTCCAGCTCAGCCAGGCAAATAGCGAGCATTCCAGGCACTGGTTTTTTAAGGGAAGACTTATACTTGATGGCAGGGAGATCCCGGAAACCCTGATGCAGCTTATCACGGCTCCCCTGGACGTGAACCCTTCCAATAGCCTTATAGCATTCAAGGATAATTCAAGTGCTATCAGAGGCTATAAAGCAAATACTATAATCCCTTTTAAACCGGGATCTTGTTCAAGATTTGTCCCGGAAGAAATAACTTTCCATATTATATTCACTGCAGAGACACATAATTTTCCAAGCGGAATAGCGCCCTTCCCGGGTGCAGAGACAGGTACAGGCGGAAGGATAAGGGATGTACAGGCCACAGGAAGAGGGGGACTTGTAATAGCCGGGACCGCAGGATACTGCACCGGCAATCTTAATATACCGGATTTTGAGATACCCGGAGAAGATGGGGACTTCATATATCCAACGAATATGGCAGCTCCGCTAAGCATTATGATCGGGGAGAGCAATGGTGCCTCTGACTATGGAAACAAGTTTGGAGAACCTGTGATACAGGGCTTTACGCGTACATTCGGACAGAAGATAGCTGGCGGTGAAAGACGGGAGTGGATAAAACCCATAATGTTCAGTGGGGGCGTAGGACAGATGGACGGAAGGCATACTAAAAAATATAAACCAGAAAAAGGGATGCTAATAATCCAGATCGGAGGACCCGCATACAGGATAGGAATCGGCGGAGGCTCAGCTTCAAGCCTGACACAGTTTAAAGTCAGGGAGGAACTTGATTCTAATGCTGTGCAGAGGGGAAATGCCCAGATGGAGCAGAAACTAAACAGGGTGATCAGAGCCTGCATCGAGATGGGAGATGAAAATCCAATACTAAGCATACATGATCAGGGAGCAGGGGGACCATGCAATGTCCTGACGGAGATAGTGGAACCAGCCGGTGGAAGGATAGAGATAAGGAATATACAGATCGGCGACAGGACCATGTCCGTCCTGGAGATATGGGGTGGTGAGTATCAGGAAAGGAATGCATTCCTGATAATGAAAGAAAAACTTGATCTGCTGCAGTCTATATGCGACAGGGAAAAAGTCGGACTCGAAAATCTTGGAGAGATAACCGGCAGCGGCAGAATAGTAGTATATGACAGGGAAGAAGGATCCACTCCGGTCGACCTTGACCTGGGAGAGATACTTTCCAATATTCCTCAGAAGACATTCAAGCTTGAAAGCAAAAAAAAGGATTTAAAAAAGTTAAATATTCCAAAAAGTTTATCAGTTGAGGAAGCAGTAAGGCTCATATTCAAGCTTCCTTCGGTAGGATCAAAAGGTTTTCTTGTAAGGAAAGTAGACAGGAGTGTTACGGGCCTGATAGCCAGACAGCAATGCTGCGGACCGCTTCAGCTTCCAGTATCGGATGTCTCTATAATAGCACAGAGCCACTTTGGGAATACTGGAGCTGCAATATCTATAGGGGAGCAGCCGCTCAAAACAATGATAGACGCAGCTGCCGGAGCAAGGATGTCGGTTGCGGAAGCACTTACTAATATGGTCTGGGCCCGCATAAGCAGTCTTGAAGATATAAAGTGTTCAGTCAACTGGATGTGGCCCGCAAAACTTCCGGGAGAAGGAGCTGAACTCTACAGGGCAGCTGATGCCCTGAGCACCATAATGAAGGATCTTGGAATTGCCGCAGATGGCGGAAAGGACAGTGTAGCAATGGCAGTCCGGGTGAAGTATAAGACTGTAAAGGCTCCCAATGAAGTAGTGGTCTCAGCATATGCACCTGTGCCTGATATAAGGAAGGCTGTCACACCTGATATCAAAAAGCCGGGGGAAAGCAGGCTGACTATTATCAATATATCCGGAGGCAAAAGCAGGTTGGGAGGCTCTGCACTGGCACAGGCACTGGGCCAGACCGGGGACAGCTGCCCCGACATAGATGATCCGGGAAAACTGGCTTCAGTTTTTAAAGCCGTGCAGGAGCTGATATCAGAGAGTCTCATACTTTCGGGCCATGATATAAGCGATGGAGGAACTGTGACAGCACTTGCCGAAATGGCAATGTCAGGAAATTGTGGAATGGAAATAGATCTTCCATCCTCAGAATATGGCCCGCTTGCACTGCTATTTTCTGAGGAAGCCGGACTTATAATAGAATATCTGCATGAAAAGCAGGAAGAAATACTTTCTGTGCTTTCCAGCCATAATGTCATGCTGGTTCTGGCGGGAAAGACATTAAAAGATAAAAAAGTCAAGATCTCTATTGGCGGCAGGACATGCCTTGATATAAATACAGATAATATGCTTTGCTGGTGGGAAGAAATAAGCGATAGACTGGAAGAGAATCAGATGGACCCCGTCCTTGCAGCACAGCAGGCTGGCTCACATATAAGGAAGGGTCCGGATTACAGACTTACTTTTATTCCAGAGCGTACACCGGAAAATATAATTAAAAGGACCAATAAACCCGGGGTTGCGATAATCCGTGAAGAGGGAAGTAATGGGGACAGAGAGATGACCTCGGCATTTTATATGGCAGGATTTGAAACCTGGGACGTGGCAGTGACTGACCTTCTTTCAGGAAAAGTGAAACTTGACGACTTCAGGGGGGCAGTATTTGTGGGAGGCTTTTCATATGCAGATGTACTGGATAGCGCAAAGGGCTGGGCAGGTACAATAAAGTTTAACTGCCAGCTGCGGGAGATGTTTGATGGCTTTTACAAAAGAACTGATACATTTTCACTGGGCATATGCAATGGCTGCCAGCTGATGGCGCTTCTGGGATGGGTTCCCTGGCGCGGACTTGAAGAGATCAAGCAGCCAAGATTTACAGCCAATCCTTCCGGGAGGTTTGAATCAAGATGGATAACAGTAAGGATAAATAAAAGTCCTTCCATCATGCTTGACGGCATGGAAGGTTCACATCTGGGAGTATGGGTAAGTCATAGAGAAGGGTATTTTAACTGCCCCGACATGAAAGTCCTTGACCGTATAAAGGAAGAAGGATTGGTCCCCTTGACTTTTGTAGATGATGAAGGAAATGCTACTGAAAGATATCCATATAATCCAAACAGTTCTCCTGAAGGTATCACGGCACTATGTTCCCCTGACGGCAGGCATCTCGGTATGATGCCTCATCCGGAAAGGGCCTTTATGACCTGGCAGTGGCCCTGGATGCCGGAAGAATGGCATGAGAAACTGGACTGCTCGCCCTGGTTAAAGATGTTTCAGAATGCCAGACAGTGGTGTGAAAAAAAAGGATAGAATAATCTCCTTTTTAAGTATTAGATTATTATTTTTCTGATATAATAATTGATTGTATTGGAAGATAAAGTTTATAAAAATATTTGGTGAAAAACATACAAAACAATAAGAACAGTAAAATGTTTATACCAGAGAAAAGAATAAATGAGGAATGCGGGGCTTCTCTTGCAAGCTCCTTTCCCATGCGGTGCCTTATTTTAAACATGTTTTTACCATATATATAGCTATCGGGACGCGCAAAATATATCAATTCAAAAACACACATGGATATCTTACCCACCGGAAGAAGCATCTGGGATCTCAGACCGTCCTTGTCTATTACCACTATCTCCCCGGGATCCACTTCCCTGATAAATCTTGCATCTATTATATCAAGCGCACATGTCTCCGAAGCAAGTACATAATTTCCATCAAGACTCCCCAGTACCAGGGGCCTGAAGCCATGCGGATCCCTTATTCCAAAAAGCTTATTTTTAGTAAGTATAAGAAGGGAATATGAACCTTTTAATTGCGAAGTAGCTTCTTTTATTGCACCCTCAATATTCTTACTGTCTGAGCTCTCTATAAGTGAAGCTATGATCTCAGTATCTGTAGTGGTCTCGAACTTTGCCCCTTTAGCTATCTGCTCTTTTCTGAGTTCACATATATTTATCAGATTTCCATTATGGGCCACAGCAAAGCTTTCATTTTTAAACATCCTGTATATAGGCTGTGAATTTATCCAGATATTTTTTCCCCTCGTCGAATACCTTGTATGACCTATCCCTATATGGCCCATAAGCGGCACCATATTCTGTTCATTAAAGACCTGAGCTACAAGTCCAAGATCCTTAAAGACAAGGATGTCTTCCCCATCAGATACTGCAATACCTGCGCTTTCCTGTCCCCGGTGCTGAAGAGCCTGAAGACCGTAGAATATGATCTCCGATACCTTTCTCTCCGGTGCATATATCCCGAAGACCCCGCATTCCTCATTTATTCTTTTCTCTGGTATAAACATGTTTAAAATAAGGCACCGCATGGGAAAGGAGCTTGCAAGAGAAGCCCCGGTGGATGCAGACATAGTAATTAGTGTCCCTGATTCTGGAACACCTGCAGCAATAGGATATTCTGCCGCTTCAAAGATACGATATGCAGAAGGCTTTATAAAAAATAGGTATATAGGAAGGACCTTCATACAGCCTGTGCAGGAAGTAAGGGAAATAGGTGTAAGGCTGAAACTAAATCCTCTTAAAGAAATAATACAGAATAAAAGGATCGTAGTAGTGGATGATTCTATAGTAAGAGGAAATACTTCCAGGAAGATAGTAAAGATGCTATATACTGCGGGAGCCAGAGAGGTACATATGAGAATAAGTTCTCCACCGCTTTTATATCCATGCTATTATGGGATAGATATGGCAACAAAGAAGGAGTTTATTGCAAATCATAAAACGATAGAAGATATAAGAAGATTTCTAAATGTTGACAGTTTAAAATATATAAGCATCGAAGGACTGGTAAAGGCAATCGGTGAACCGGAAGATAAGTTCTGCTTTGCATGCTTTAATAGTGATTATCCTGTACAGATACCAGAGAACATGGAACATGATAAATTCTCATTAGACAGAGAGGAAAAGATCTCTACAAATGTCTGAGTCCACTAATCAAAAATCATCCGGATATACATACAAGGATTCAGGAGTAGATATAAATAAAGCAAGCAGCATATTGTCCGGCCTTAAAAATATTATAAAAGCGACACATGATAAAAATGTCCTGAGTGACCTTTCATCATTTTGCGGTCTTTTCAGGCTCGATACATCAGAGTACAGCGCTCCTGTACTTACATCTTCAACAGACGGTGTTGGTACAAAGTTGATACTGGCAAAGCAGACCGGCAATTATAGCGGCATCGGCCAGGACCTTGTAGCCATGAGCATAAATGATCTGATATGTTGCGGAGCAAAACCCCTATTTTTTCTTGACTATATTGCCTGCGGCCATATAGACGGGGCAAAGATAAACGCTATTATAGGATCAGTCGCTGATGCATGCAAATACTGCAATACCGCTCTTATAGGCGGTGAGACTGCTGAGATGCCGGATATGTATAAGAGTGATGATGTAGATCTTGCCGGGTTTGCAGTAGGGATAGTCGACAGGAATAAAATACTAAAGCCGGGACTTGTAGAGAAGGGTGATCTTGTAATGGGCCTTTTATCATCCGGTCTGCATTCCAATGGCTTTTCCCTGGTAAGAAAAGTAATAGAAGCCGAAAGCCTTGATATTAATAAGCCGCTGGACTGGACAGATAGCAGAAGCCTGGGAGATGTATTGCTTGCGCCTACAAAATTGTATTCTCCGCTTATTAGCCAGATACTGGCAAATGATAAAATAAAGATAAGAGGGATAGCAAATATAACAGGCGGAGGATTTTACGATAATATAGACCGTATAATCCCGGATAATATGGATGCGGTGATCCACAAAGGGAAATGGAGCATACCGGCTGTTTTTAAAGCCCTGAAAGAGATAGGTAATATCCCGGAAGAGGAGATGTTCCACGTATTCAATATGGGAATCGGTATGGTTATCATTATCTCTCCTGAAAGCCTGAAAGAGCTTAAGAATTCTGCTCAGAAAATAAGTGAAGATATTATATTACTGGGCGAGGTGACTGCTGGTACGGGAAAGGTGCAGATCAAATAGGATTAGTTTCTAAGCAGAGGAGTAAAAGATGAGAAAAAAAATCGCTGTTTTTGCTTCCGGATTCGGATCAAATCTCCAGGCTTTGATAGATTTTAATGAAAAAAGTGGTCTCGGCGGAGATATTTCT
>Ga0255371_10072_pt1 | contig 17532 bp, 16 predicted proteins | sample ANMaggSSYBR01I12_FD_182097 | JGI IMG/M metagenome (GOLD analysis project Ga0255371, IMG submission 182097) | Sediment cell enrichment communities from methane seep in Santa Monica Basin, California, United Staets - ANME aggregate JGI... | ecosystem: Environmental > Aquatic > Marine > Cold seeps >...
AATGCAGTTACGAGGGAGAAAAAACATGCAGAAATTCTTGGTAAGAAAAACGAATTTTTCAAATATTTTGATCTTAGTTTGTTTTTGGGCTATTTTTGTTTTTGGGTGTAGTTCATATCCTTTAGTAATACCTACTGACATCTCCCCATCAAAGTCTAAATACAAGGACGTAGGTGAAGGAATTGGTACTGCTGCGGGTTTTATGTTTCTCAATCTTATATCAATAAGGCAAACTGGCAAGTTGGAAAGAGCTTATAACGCGGCCATTGATAGCCGTAATGGAGATTTTTTACTCGAACCGGTTATTAAGGAAACCTGGTTTTGGACACCTATTGGTACTGGTTTTGTAACTTCTGTGAGTGGCAATGTTATAAAGCAAGTTAAATAATACTCAACCATTTTTCCACTCAAATATTTGACGATATCTTTTTGTAAGCATTAATTGATTTTAACATAGGATAGTGGCCGAAGTTAGAATCATGCCCAAATAAAGATTCTTTACTACCAGCGCTTTAACTTGCCGCTCGCTGTTTTATCCAGATTTGATACAAAGTGAAATTCTTTTGGGACTTTGTACTGCGCTAAATGTTTGTAGCAGTATTTGCGAATTTCATTTATATCAAAATCAGTCTTAATATCATCCATAAGAACAATTTTAGCACATGGCAATTCACCATACTGGGCATGTAATGTCCCGTAAACTAAAGATTCTTTGATGTCAGGATGCTGATTGAGAACAGATTCTACTTCATAAGGGAAGATCTTCATACCCGTAAAATTTATCACGTTTTTCTTTCTTCCGGCAATATAAAGAAACCTTTCATTATCAAGCCTTCCCAGATCACCGGTTTTGAACCATCCATCGGATATTAAATCACATCTTCTAAGCCATGGCGAAAAATATGCGTCAAACATTCCTTTGCCTTTTATGTAAACTCCGCCAATTCCATTTTTATCAGGGCTCGCGATTTTAACTTCATAATCTGGAAGAATTTTTCCAACAGAGCCCCTTTTCTCAGGATTGTTGGGAGAATTAATAAATGGCAGCCCAACTTCGATAATGCCATATGCTTCTATCAGTTCTAATCCAAATTTTTCATAAAAGTCACAGACCACATAATCTGGAAGTTTCATTGCCGTCGATATGGCAAGGCGTATATTTTTAAAAAGTTCAGGTGCAAACATGTCGGATTTGGTAAGTAAGTGGTAGTGAAATGGAGAAGCATAAATAAATGTTCCTTTTTGACTGGCAAGTCCTTCTAACAGCGATTCAGGGAACGACCCGCCGCAAAGAACTATTGTAGCTCCTCGACGGAGAAAAAGCAGAATTGTTACAACAAAATGAAAACTCATGGAAAGAATCCAAACGACAACATCATCTGAAGTAATGTTCAGTGCTTTATCTGCAGCATCAGTCCTTTCAACAATAGACTCATGGGAGAGCAAGATACCTTTGCTTGTGCCGGTAGTGCCGGATGAGAACCTTATGAAGGCGGGATTCAGTTCATAATAATCTTTTGGAAGTTCTTCCTTCGCTTCTCTATGATACAAAAAAAAATCTTTTTCAAAAAAACCGGTGTTAAAAATACGGTCAGAATTGTCACGAAAATATGCTGATTTATCAAAGACCAAAAAATTTATATCAATTCTTTCAAGAACCGGTTCTAATTCATCCATAGAAAGGGATGCAGATACAGGTACAATAACAGCCTGTAAAGAAAGTACTGCCAGGCTGACAACAATGTAATCAATACTGTCACCGCACAAAAATGCTACACGATGGGCGGGTCTGATGCCAAAACTTTTCAATTCGGCTGAAGCGGAATTTACAGCATCAAAAAGCCTGCTGTATGAAAACTTTCTGTTTCCATCAATAACAGCCGCCTTTTCCAGGCAACCACTTGTTTCATTTTTTATAGTTTGAACAATATTCATTATTGGCGATTTCAAAGTATTTTCTTTCAAATAACTGTAAACCGTGAACGGTTACTACATCAGCAATGTGCAGCTTCATAACCAGCTCTTTCACCTAACGATATGCAGGTTCCCATAACTCTTGTAGAACCCAGTGCTTCATGGGTAACCGAGATGCAGCGACCAGCACAAAAAAGATTTTTAATATCTTTTGTTACCATACATCGCAGAGGTATTTCATAATTTTCACCTGGCTCAAGATATTTATATGTAACTCCCTTTTGCTGGTCCCAAAGTTCGATAGGCCAAGCGTTTTTAACTATTCCGTCAGGAAATTTTCTTGCGTTGATGATATCATCTGCAGTTAGAGTATATTTTCCATAGAGAAGTGGTCCCTCTCGATCAACGACTTCAGGCGACATTTCTACTATGTAAGACTTTTTGAATACAGACAAAACCTTGGCTAAATAAGTGTGTACTAAGAGGGCGTTGTTTTTGGCCTGCTTTTCCATTTTTGTCGTTAATGCCGGAGGTATGTTGAGTTTGCAATATCCTTCATCTTCAGTATCTCCGGCTGTAAATGTTGTGTACTTAAGGTAAAAGGGCATTTTTTTTTGTTCTACAGCCTTAGCTAAGCAATATGGCACTTTTACTGCCAGGATATCATCAACATGCTTCAATCCTTTTACCCTGAATGTATAACCGGAGAGCTGGCGCTGGTCAGGAGGAGTTGTTCTATACCGTGCACCACTCAGTTTAATAATAACTCCGTCACCACTACAGTCTATAACTACTCGCGGAATAATATTGAATTTTTTATTCAAGTTTTGGATGCTTACAGATACAATAGCATTGTTTTCTGTTTTGGCTGAGACAGCCCTGGTATTATAGTAAATGTCCAGTCGTTTTTCCTTTTCACTCAATGAGCGGAGAACCGACATGAAGTTGTTTGTAGCAAAAGGCAGAACATATACCTTGCCCATGCGCATTGGTATTTTTTCTGGCGCCAGTTTTTTCAGCATCAAACATATTTCCGACGCAATCCCTTTATTGAGAATTTTATCAGGTATATCTTTTGTATTGGCATATAATCCGCATATAAAACGATGCAAGCCTGTTATTCCTGTTCCTCCTGGGAAACTGTTTTTTTCTATTAGAACTGTACTTGCGCCTTCGCGTGCAGCTTTGATAGAGGCAGCTATCCCTGCAACACCGCCACCGACGACGAGCACTTCGCACTCTGTTTTTTTATACTTCATTTCGCTCCAAGCCTGGATTGCAGCGTATGTATAAGCTCATTTGCCTCTTCATCACTTAATATGCCTTCTAAAAAGGAAAGGACGACATTTAATTTATTTTGAAACTGGTGAAAAAATATACCCAGACCTGGCGGGACCGGAACCCGCGGCATGTGAAGAATGTTCAATATCTTTTTACCCATGAAGCTTGAAGATTTATAAGCACTTTCACCAACGTTTGAGAATGAAAATGAAGCAATTTGGCCTTTTAAATACAGTCGCATAATATTACTTAGAATCGGTAGAGGTAAAATCCGCATTAATAAGCTTGCTTCTTGAAAATTGCGGGGCAGCTCTGATTTGACCTGGTCATAAAGCTGTTGTTTGATTGATTTGATAAGAACAGGGAAATGATCGGCTTCATCAGGGCGGACTAGAAAAAATAAAAAAGAAACATGGTTAAAGAATACTTTTTGTTGAACCTTATCTGTCGGGCGCATATCAATAGAAACAGGTACTACATAATCCCCGGACTTGATGTTCCTTTTAGTAAAGAGTTTATGCATAATCCATATCGCACTTGCAAGAACATATGGCATGAGCATTAAATAGCCGGCCTCCTTATAAGCATTTTCGAGTATTAAATCGGTTTGATATTTGTCGAAGGGAATAACTTTAAACCTGAATCCAAGATTATTAAGCGATGCTGGTAGAGGAAGAACACGCGGTGGAGCATTTTCACCCATTTTTAAGAATGCACGGTTTGCCTGTTGACCTGCAATGAATTTTCTTCGCCAATTACAGAGATGTGCGGATTCTGCAGGAACAATGATGTCTTTGTTACAAAATGAGTTATCCTTATTTTTCCACTCATTCTGAAGCATTTCAAGGAATGCTTCAGCGCCAAGAGCGTCAAACAAACGATGATCAAAAGTCATAGCCACATAAGTTTTATTTTCGGCATATATAAGATGAAAAAATAAATGCTCCTGATTGCCGATAAACTTCAGGTTGGCTATTCGTTCTAAAATAGAAAAGATATTGGCTTCACTGGAAGTATTATCAAGGTAAGAAATTTTAAGTGGTAATGGTTGGCGTTGCTTTGTGAAGGATATCTTCCAGTATGGAGCAAGATTATAATCCCTGGATGGCCTGCCGTGCAAAACAGGGTATTTTCCTATTAAACTATCAAGGCAGTTCCTGAATTTATCTTTCTGTGGAGAGCCTTCTAATTCGAGAACTATCTGAGAAGTATTCCCTGTACCGGTCGCCTTTTTAGTTATGTAATCAAGTGCATGAATAATCCAGTCTATTCCCGTTAAATAGCGTTTTTTGCTGGGAAAATTAATTATACCCATCCTTTGTAAAAGAAAATCCCATAATTAGAATTGCTGGAATTAGCTCATCCTGCTGATAGATGATGCCAGGGAACGTACTGTCCTGAAATTTTCACTGGTTAACCCTGATTCCATTAGCTTAATGTTAAATGTTTTTTCTATAAACACCAGGAGCTCTACAAAGCTCAATGAATCAATGCCCATCTCATGAAAGGGCGTATCCAGTATGACCTTAGATGAATCGACAGATAAGATTGTCGCAATTTCTTGCGACAGAATATTTTCTATTTCTTTTAAAGTCGTTACACCCATCTAAAGGTTCCTGCATCCGGTAAATTTATTAAAAACATTAGTGACTACTCACGTAGTCAGACTGAAGCCGATTAGACTGAAGGCTGAAGGAGTCAGATGAGCATGATTGCCGTACTTTGGCGGAAATATCTGATTCTTGCACCAAACATGGCTTCAAAATGCGCTTTTTCCTAACAGTCTTCAGTCTTCAGCCTATCTACCTGAGTAGTTAGTGCCCGAACGAAAACCCCTGTTTTCGGTCAGAAATTCGAAATTCGAAGCACGAAATACGAAACAATGACCAAAATACGAATTTTTTAATGACAAAAAAATTGTATTTCCAATGTGTTAGTTTTGGTTATTTTGTCATTTGGTATTCGAATTTGTTTCGATATTCGGATTTCGATATTCGGATTTTGCCTGAACATGACTTTTCGTTCAGGCACTAGTTACAAATATTATACATCTCCGCTAACTGATTCAACTTCCTTTCGTTGTAACTTGGGGAGTACCGGTTTTATCCTTTCAATTTTATAGACCTTGTTATTTTTAAAATGCACATCTACCATTTTAAAGAGGGAATGCCAGTAATGCCAAAGATCGCTTGATAGAAGAGGTGTTTTATGGCTTGGAGGATATCCATATGCCATTATGACTGCAACTTTACTTATGCCGGGAGAAATGGTGCCGTTATTGACACATTCTTTTTCTTTTTCAGTGAGATTGTGAAAATATCCTTCTTGTTCCAATATATCTTTCTTGGAAAAATAACGGTCAAACAATTCCTTAAGTTTGATTCTTGTGTGTTTACGTTTTTGAACAATGGTAAAGGTCACTGTCGTATCAACTGGTACAAACTGAATTTTTCTGTCCTCAACGCTAATTATTTTGACTTTTGTTCCAATCGGCAGTTTGGTGCCCTTATGATAATTTGTTGATGGAATTTTATCAGGATTTTCATACCAGATGTTTACGCTGGTATAGTAAATTTTGCCGGCCAGGGTGTTTTCTGTTTTTGTTTCCGGGTTATCTGCCAGCACAGTTGAAGAAATTAATATACAGGCATAAAAAGCGATAACAAAAAAAGACAGTAAATATTTTCTTATATACCTCATCTGGAACCTCCTTTTAGTCTAATAATATCTGTTTTATCTGCGCAGTTTTTTCTAATGCAGCAGATTTGTTTGATCTCTGCCGGTTCTGTTTTTGAAATTAAATTCAGATCATATGGATTATCCTGAACCGGGCAGGCATATCTAATCTGTTTCTTTAGCATAAGTGCGCCTGCAGCGCAATGGAATGCGCTGATAATCTTCATACTTCCAAATATTGGCGCATATCCTCCGATAAAAACATCAACAGGAAGTGTATCTTGATATGATGTTTCATCTCCTGCCATACCATCAGCTTCTATAATATATATATCAGATTTTTTTATAGTGTCGCAATTAGTCATAGAGGCAGGTATAATTGCGCAATATTTATTCTGACAATTTTCTAAGGTTGTCAGAATAAATACGCTTCCCTCTCCTGGTACAGATGATGGTAAGGCTGAAAAGTTAAAAGGTCTGATTTTTCCGTCATTAGCAATTCGTAATTTCTGGTTACAGATATACTCCATAACATTACCGCATTCATCAACACAGCCGGTAAGGACGTATTTGCAGCGCCCCTCTTCCAGCCACGCTTTAGCAAGAATAAGAGACTGATGAATCGGTGAAGCAAACTGAGTAATTGTAACAGTTGGTCCCCGGATATTTAATAAAGATGAAATATATGATGCTGCGGCATTATGAACTGAATGCGAAAATGTTGTCGGAGAGACACTGCCATCGCCATAATCTATAATATCATCAAGAAACCGAAAGGTTGTTACATGAGGCCCAAAAGCTGTTGATAGAATAATTCCAATATCTGCTTTTTTCTCATTAATTTGAATACCGCTGTCAACGACCGCATCACGTGCAGCCATCACTGCCATTTTGCTGAATCTGTCTGCCCTGCGTATTTTTTTTAATAAATTTATATCATTAATAGTTTTTTTTTCTACGCTGTAAATGGGATAAAAAATATTTTGATCATTATCAGACTTAATTAGCTGTGGTGAAGTCCATCCTTCCCGTAATGCAATGTCGAGGCTTTCAATTCCGCGTCCTCTTGTGGATACTATTCCTATGCCGGCAATATTCATATAATACAGACCTCGTTAATAATGGTCAATTATGGAGCAATATTTTTGGCAAAAAGCTTAATTTATAGTTTAGGAGTCAGGTTAAATGGTTCACAGTTGTCGGTTCACGGTTCACGGTTCAGGGGTTAGGGTTTAGAATATCGGTAGCTTCAACACTAAATATTCAATGTTCAATGTTCTCTGGCAATAACAATAGAGGCATTATTCCCGCCGAAAGCCAGTGAGGTGGATACAGCAAAGCTACCATTTATTTGTGTTTGTTCTGTAATTGGTTTAACAGGTATATTTTCGTCCTGTCGAACAAAACCTGCGCTGGCAGGTATCCAGCATTCTCTCAGGGCAGAGGCTGTAAATACTGCTTCCAAACCTCCTGCGGCGCCAAGAGTATGGCCTGTATAACCCTTTGTTGAAAGAAATTTTATTTTTGGCCCAAAAATTTTTTCAATCACAATTCCTTCAACCTTATCGTTATCATGGGTTGCAGTGCCGTGAGCATTTACAAAACACACATCTTGTGGAGTAATATTTGCATCAGCGAGAGATTTGCGCAATGCTGACTCCAGTCCTGAACCGTCAGGACGAGGGGCTGTGAGATGGTATGCATCTGCTGCTGCACCATATCCTGCAAGCCGCAGCGTTGACTTTTTACCTCTTAGGGATGCAGATTTTTCTGTCTCAAGAATCAGAAGTCCTGCCCCTTCACCCAGGTTCAATCCTGAACGGTCTTTATCAAAAGGTCTGCATAAAGATTTGCTTAAAATTCCAAGTGCTCCAAAACCACATAAAGGGACTCTGTTCAATTCGTCTGCTCCACCGGCAATGGCAATATCGCATACACCGTTTCTTAACCATGACAGAGCCACTCCTATTGCGTCAGCACCGGACGAGCAGGCGTTAACTACGGTGACTGATGGCCCGTTTGCTTTTATTGATTTAGCAATAGCTTCGGCAAGATTACCCTTTAGAAAGCGGTCAACAGCGGCCATGTCTGCCCCCCCTGTATTCCGGTATGTTCGGTAAAAATCAATGTCATTCAACTGGCTTGCCACGCTGGTTCCAAGACATACCCCCGTTTTAATGCCGGAAAAGTCCTTTTGCAGGCCGGCATCATGTAAAGCTTCTTTTAGCGCAGACATAGCGAGAGACAGGGTGCGCATTTCATTTTTTTGTTTATTAACTTGTTTATTAACTTGTTTATTAATCAGGGGGCTTTTTACCTCAAAAACCGGATATGGTAAAGAAGTGTCGAACAAACTAACCGTGCCGGCATTTCTTTTCATAAGCCGAAATGATTCAAGATGCTCTGTTATATTTTTTCCAGCAGCAGAGATTCCACCAATTCCTGTAATGAATATTTTCATTTGTCGTAACTGCTCAGGTTGTCAGGTTCACGGTTCACGGTTCACGGTTCACGGTTCACGGTTTTTTGCCTTATTCAATCGTCATCGATTTTTAACCTTGAACCCTGAACCGTGAACCCATGAACGATTATCTGTTTTCATATACGTGATTTGCCAGCGTATCAATCGAATAGAATATTTTCTGGCCTTCCTTCATATCTTTGACTTCTATGCCGAAATTGCGCTGAAGGAGCACAACAATTTCAACTGCATCAAGAGAATCCAGCCCTAGCCCTTCACCAAATAAAATTTCATCATCTTTAATTTCTTCCGGACTTACATCTTCTAATGAAAGATTTTCTACCAGCAGTTCTTTTAACTTTTTTCGTATTTCAGGCAATTCCATTTCTTTTTGGTCTTCCATCGACAGCTCCTTTATAAAACTTTAGACTTTCAGATAATTAATTTCACAAGGCCAGAAGGAGGAAGGCGTATTAGTTATACGTCGACGACTGATAACACAGTGAAATTAATTATCTGAAAGTCTATATATTATTCACTCCAGACATCATGAAACAGGAAACATTGGTATGGATACTTTTTAACAAATGCTTCAATTATTTCTACGTAATTCTGAACCCACTGATGGAGTTGTTGTTGCTTATTATATTTTCTATCATAGCGTGGATATATTACATTGGATACATCAACAATATACTTATGGCTTGAAACCTTATTTGACAGCAAAACCACTACAGGAGATTCAACTGCGGCGGCGACAGCAAAAGCGCTGAAAGGGAACCATGCTTTTTCACCTAAAAATGCAACTTCAACGGATTTAGCCCCGTATGTTTTGTCTCCCATGATAGATACAATATGGCCTTTTTTCAAAACATCCATTATTTCTACTATACCACCAAGATATTGTTCCGGAGAAATAATTTTTATATCATCATGTTCTCTGTCAATATTCAGCGAGCTTCGTACCGCTATATTGTCTTCAGGGCGCATAAGAAGATATACAGTTCTTCCTATTTTTTTTAAGGCGGTTAAGGCGATTTGCCAGCTACCTGTATGTGATGTTAACAAGATTATTCCTTGTTTATTATTCCGGAGCAGGGCTATTAACTCATTGTATCCATTAAGTTGAATATCAAATCTTGTATGCTCGGCAACAGACGCATATCTGTCAATAAGCTGCTTCCCCTGACTAATAAACAGACGGTAAACATGCAATAGCCTTATTAAATAACCGCAATCGGGAAATCTTTTATTTATATATGACAGAGCAGCAGAAACCGCAGTACGGTCAACAACCAAATAATAAAGGCAAACAATATACAAAAAACCATATGTTTTGCGCAGCCCGAATAATTTCAGGAGAGCTTTAAAAAACCAGAAGCCGAATTTATTTCCTCTTTTCCTGGTATTTATATTTTGTGACCGTTCAATTGGTTCCATGATTACTACCTGATACTAATTTTCTTGCGAAATATTTGCGCAGCACCAAATACAATTATACCTGTTAATAGTGCTGCTATTGGTGCAACAATCAAGGAACCTATTAACCACTCTATAAGCCTTGCCGGAAGCTGGCCAAACACTGTATTCAGGTTAACGTCGGTCAGCCATTGTCCATTTCGCATATAATAACCAAGCTCAATGCAAATTAGTGGAACAAAAGGCGGCATGCATAAGTGTTGTATGTTCAGCGCCATTATCTTATTCAGATGCAGGCGTGTTGCAACATAGGCAATTACTAAGGTATGTATTGATATAAGAGGCAGTACTGCAAAAAATGTCCCAACTGCGGCTGACATGGCCAATCCGCCGGGGCTTGCGTTTTCTTTCAGTAATTTTTTTAACAATTTTACAGGATGACGCATTAAACTGAAGTCAACCTGCTTTTTAGGGGCTGCAACAAGTTTTTGGTGCGGAAACGGTAAAAGGCGTCTTCCAACCAGTCTGGTATGCATACATGAAATACGGAAATTATCTATCAATGGTTTAAAACTCGAAATCCGCATATTCGGTTCAGGATACCAGACGTCAATTTCGACAGCTTTTAAATATAGCCCGGCCCAAACCGCTCTGGCCAGAACTTCAGCCTCAAAATCGTAATGTGAACCTTTCATATTCAACTGTAAAAGATGTTTTACAGGGTAAGCTCGAAATCCACTCTGGCAATCATCGATGGATGCACCTGTTTCCACTCTGAGCCAGAAATTTGCGAGCTTTCTTCCAAACCGGCTTGAATTTGGAATATTTTTTCCATTAAATTTTCTGCACCCGATAATTACAGATGTTTCATCATCCTGAAGCAAAGGTATGAATTTTTCTAAATTCCTGGGATAGTGCTGGCCATCCGCATCAATAGTAATCATAAAACGACCGCCATTGGCTTCAACATGCCTTAAAGCAGTGAGAATAGCTTGCCCCTTACCTTTGTTATTATTATGCTTTAATACCTCAATATCGCTACCTGAAAATAATGCTGAAATATCCGTATCAGTACTGCCATCATCAACAACAACCACTTTTTGCAAATATGAACGGCAACCCAAAACAACATCTTTAACAGTATTCTTATTGTTAAATACCGGAATAACACACCAGATATGTTCAGTTGAAAATGAGCTGTTCTTTTCCATGCGAGTTTTTTTTGGTAATAGTTCAACCACGGATTTTCACGGAATTACACTGAATTATCAATGGACCCACTCTCAAGCGAGTTGTTTTGAGATAATTGATCAATTTTCAGTGAAACTCCGTGTCGTTCCGTGGTGAACTTTTACTTTTTATGTTTTTCATCCTTTGGGATAAGCATGTCCCACAAGGATCCGGAGTACCCAAGTTTATGAAGAAATTGTAAGCTGCTATCCAGAACATCCGGCGGGAAAATACAATGCCTTATCCCTTTAAAAGCATTATTTAATGTATTTTTAAGCCACTGTTTATCTATTCCATGCGCAATATAATATACGGGCTCAAGCAATTCCTGGTCAGGCGAAATAATGCCTTGCTTAATTGCAGTCTTGGCAAGAGCAGTATCAGGAAGAATACGTATGCCCATAAAAATAAATGAAACAGTTTTTTTCAGGTTTATTATATTATGTATTCCTTCCATTACAGTTTCTCGTGTTTCCCCGGGGCAGCCAAACATGTAATAATGCGCTGTGGCGATACCGTTGCTGTTAAAAATGTCGTTACATTTGATAATATCATTGAATTGAAATGATTTGCCCAGTTTTTTCAGTGTGATGTTTGATGCAGCATCAGCTCCCATTTCCGCAGCTTTAAGGCCGGTTTGTTTCATGAGCTTTACATGTTTGTCATCAATGCCTTCAGGCTTGAAAAAAGCCGTCCATGGAATAAATATACCGCGCCTTTTCATCTCATTGACCACATCAAGATAGCGGCCATTGTCATCATTAAATACAGAATCGGTAAAGAATATATATTTGACCTTGTGTTTATTCATAAGGGTATGAATATCATTAACAACCTCTATAGGATCCCTGCAGCGAATAGTTGAACCTTCAAGGGCAGGATAAGAACAATACACGCATTTATGAGTACAGCCGCGTTTTGTCTGGACAGAAGCTATATTGCCGCTTTTCAGATAAAATTCCATAATGCGCGAATCATAAAATGCAGAAGGGATTTCATTCCCGCTCAGCTTTAATGAGGCTTTGATACACCTATGCTCCGGATATTTTCCCTGCCTGGCATTATTAACAAACTCGACCATTAATGTTTCGCCTTCTCCTACTATCCCGTAATCAGCACCAATTTCGCGCAGAATCACCTCTGGCATAATAGAGAAGCCTGAACCGCCGATAACAACTTTGGCATTTGTTGTCTGCCGAATTTTCTTTACTATATTTCCTACTGCATCAATATATCTCTGTTCATTAAGCAGATTTACATTGTCAATGTTTCGTATTGATATGCCGATAATGTCCGGATTGACTTGTTTAATCTCATTTCCAAGCTTATCCAATGAGCAGTGATTTTGAAGGAAATCAAATTGATATACATCGTATCCGGCATTTTTCAGCGCTGCGGCAACCATACTTAATCCAAGAGGATATGTAGGATAAGGAGTGCTTGCAATATTGGAGGAAATTAATAGGATTTTCATAAGTTTTTATTTTTGTAAGCGTTCATGGAACATTGAAATTGGAAATTGGAAATTTGGCTTTCATGCTTTTGTACTGTTCTTCCCAAATTTCCAATTTCTATTTTAATCTCTCCCCAATTTCAAGTTTCAAGCCGTGAACGGCTACTTATCCTTTTTGCCGGTTGCCGGCCATGAGCGATTTGAACTTAGGGCTCGGTCAAAAACAACTTGGCATTTTTGCATCCCGACTTCACCATATCTTTAACCGATCTTCATTCACAAAAGTCCTCGAAATAGTTCGCTATTCCTGCGGTTTTGCTCAATCAGATCAATTAAATCTACGGCAAATTCGGGCGCAAATTCTACCAAGTTGTTTTTGACCGAGCCCTTAGGATAATATTTTTATATGTTCCGTCATTCTTTTCTTTTTCAATAACCGTAAGATATAGCTTTGCCATCTTTATTTCTTTACAGCAATCAGCATAGAATGCTTCCCATGCGTACTCATACATTTTTTGCAGTGAATCCACGCTCATTTTTTTTGGTTTAAAAACAACTTCTCCTGCAGTGTAACGTTTCCAGTCATTGTGAATTATTCTGTTTTCCTTTTCCAATTGCCTTCTGACAGGAGAATGCGGGAAGGGCGTAAGGATAGTAAACTCTGCGAGATCCAGATCTATTTCCAGCAGAAAATCCACCAGTCGTTTAATATAATCTTCGTCATGATCATCTAATCCCAGAAGAATAGTGCCCTCAACTCCAATGCCGCGTTCTTTTAGCCGCTTTATCTTTTTGCGGATATGATCAGAAGTGTCCACAATAGCCTGATATACATACCAGCATCCGGCCTCTACAGCCAGATCAAGTATCTCATCATCATCCTTTATCGGATGAGATATCCATTTCTTTTTTAGAGGTGCAATAGATTTAAACAGCAGCTTTTCCCATTCATCGTTTTGAGCCAGGGAATTATCAACAAAAAACAGACGATTGTTATTAATACTTTCCAATTCTTTTATTACTGCTTTAATAGGGCGAGGTCTGAACTGCCTGCCTCCAAGAAATGGGGTGCAGCATGGGAAACAGTTGAAACGGCAGCCGCGTGAAGCATGGACAAGATCAACCATTTGAACGCCACGAAAGTTATACAGTTCGCGTTTCAAAATACTTCTCCTGGCGGTCCCAACCAATGATATGTCTGGAAAATTCTGATGATAGTTGTAAGTCTTTTTTAACTTTCCTTTTTTAAAATCTTCTATAACTTCATCAAAACGTCCTTCCGGTTCGCCAATGAACACAGAATCAGCGTGTTGCATAGTTTCTTCTGCATGCAGCATTGTTGCAATCCCGCCGAATATAACCATTTTCCCGTGAGCTCTGTACCAGTCAGAGATTTCCCATGCACGTGGTATCTGGCAGGTCAGCAGAACTGAAATGGCGATTAAATCAGCTTCTTCATATAAGTCGAGTTCTTCTACGTTTTCATCGCAAAAAGAAATTTCGATATCATCTTTTATTGTCGCAGCAAAAACAACCGGGCCGTGAGGCGGCAGATTAAATTCAGGCTGATTTTTTAATTTTGGCCACTTCGGGTATATCAGCTTAATCTTCACATTTAACCTTTCGTTATTTAATTTTTCCCTTGGGGATAGGTGGTATTCTGAAGCTCAATTATTTAGCATCCTTATCATTTCATCGAAATCAGATATTTTTTCAATAGTATCAACTACGTCTTCAAGGGATAGCGATTTCATAGTTGAAGTATTATCTTTATTGTCCAGAACAAAGCAAATAGCTTTTTCTTCACTCGCCTCAACTGCAATCATTTTTGATGTTTCTCCACGAAGGATCATTTTGCCGGCATAACGCAGCATCGACGGTATTTTATTGTGCTGGAACTTAATATATAGCAGGGGCCCCTGGAATCCAAAATAAATCGCTGCTTCAGCTATAGGCGTTGAGGGCAGGGTATAGATAAAAAGATTTCCTCTTGCGATTGTGCGACCGCATAACACATAGTCTTTAAAATAAGATAAATTAGACTCAAGGCATCCGGCATTGTTTGTGCCGAGAATTCCAACATCATGTTTCATATGCTCAGAATATGTTATTCCGGCATCATTCAGGGCAAGGGCTATGGAGCAGCAAGTCATCTTTGAAGCAGCATCAAATCTCCCAAAATTTTTAATCGCATATTTTAGCACTGATTCATGCTGCAAATGAGAATGTAACGATTTTAAATCATTATAATTACCTTGCAGCTTTTTTATAATACTGCCGTATCCGGTTAGTGTAATCCAGCCGATTCCTTTAATAACAATCATAAGTTACGGTTCACGGTTTTTTTAACACCACAGCACAGTTCACTCCGCCAAATCCGGAGTTTGTCGAAATTGTTACCGAACCATCGAACGTTAAAGGCTCAGAAAAAACCCACCCTGAAGCCTCATTATCAATATTGCACAGGTTTACGGTAGGTGGAACAATTTTTTTATTTAAGGACTCAAATGCTATGATTATTTCTAAGAGACCGGCTGCTCCCAGTGTATGGCCTGTTCCGCCTTTAATAGAATATACAGGGAGTTTCCTCGTTCCAAAAACAGTTTCCAATGCCTTAATTTCCATTGAATCATTATAGATGGTTCCTGTGCCATGTGCTGATAGGCATCCAATATCTTTTTCTGAGACATTTGCGGATTTAAGTGCTTTGCGTATAGCCATGGCAAGTCCGCTTCCATCCCGTGACGGGCCTGTCATATGATTGGCATCATTTGTCAATCCCCATCCAGCGATTTCTCCAATTACAGGCCTGTTTTCTCTTAATGCTCTTGATTCGCTCATCAATAATAAAAAACCGGATGCTTCACCAAGGCTCAAGCCGTTCCTGTCCCTGTCAAAAGGTTTTGCCATATTTTTATCAAGCGCCATTAAAGAAGAAAATCCTGCAAAAACGAATTCACTTACACTATCGCAGGCAACAACCATCACACAATCTCTTTCATTGCTGATGATCATTCCGGCAGCCTGGGCCGCAGCAATACTTGATGAGGCGCATGCTGCGGAAATAACAATGCCGGGGCTGTTGAGCCCGCACAAAAGCAATATTTTTTCAAGCAATTTATCCGGGCGGCTGCTTGCAGCATCAGTACTCTTATTCAGAACATGTCTTTCCAGTTTATCAATTTCACCAGCCGTGGTCGCCAAAATCAGAAATGCATCTTCAGGGATTGAAGAAATATTTTTTTGCAGCAGTGGTTTTAGCATTTTTATGACGATTGACTCATCCTGTCCGTACGTCAGGCCGGGAACAACAGCAACATTTTGCGTAAGAAAAGACTCTGTGGAAAATCTGACCAAGCGCTCTATTGCTGTTCTCTTTGATAACAGCCCATTCCAGCAGGAATCTATCCCCCAGCCATAAGGAGTTACGATGTCACATGCAACGACAACCGCTTTTGTTCCTGTCATGAAAATTTTCCTGCTTTCCATCTCCGACGGCATTTTTCCAGAATTTTTGGAGAGGCAATCAGCACATCGCCGCTAACTTCGTCAATAAACATCTGTACGGTATAACCGGTTGCAGCGATATCACCGCCTTCTTTAATCAGCGAATATTCGGTATTTAGCCTGGCACCTTCATTCCATATCAATGACGCCTTTATGGTAAACTCTTCATCCAAAAAAAGAGGTTTAAAATGGTCTATGTGGAGCTGTACAATCGGTGCTCTCAATTGAGCTTCATGGAAAACTTTATACGAAAGACCGTAATGCCTTCCGAGTTCAGCAGACCCTTCTTCAAAATATTCGGCATATCTGCCATGCCAGACGATACCCATTACATCTGCTTCACTGAATTTTACCCGCCGTTTAATATAAACTGTCAGCGGGTCCGGCATTCCTGCAATGCTTTCAAAATAACCGTCCTTTTTGCGTCGTACATTCATTTATTGTAACTACTCAGGTTGTTAGGTTCAGGGTTCACGGTTCACCGAAATCTGAACCGTTCTACGAACTTCACATAACTCACGATATCGTCGATACATTTCAGGATATTTGCCGTTTGAATTCCAGGTAACACCCTTCCCCAGCCCCCACTACATTGACCATATTGACCAGCGTCTGTCTGCCTGCAGCAGGCAGACGCTGGCGATGTCCATATGTTGCTTGATAAATATGCCAACATGGGAATTTTTCCTGATTTTTCCCTTTTGTTGTGAAAAGTGCAGACCTTTACGCTCTTTATCCTTACAATTATTCAACATAGCCTGCCCTGTGAAATCATGTTTGCTTTTATTTAACTGGGGTCAACCACCTTCTTCAGTTCAATTACCACGTCAACCTATAAACTGATGTACGCAAGTCCACTGATTGAGCAGCAGTTTGTTCATGAATTTATGCGAGTTGGGGCACTTGGATTTACGCCTTGCCGTTTTGCCCAGTCTTCCATAGTCATGGGAATCTTTCTGAGAGCACGCTCTTCTGCCAGTTCTAGATAGGCGTTAACGATACGGCTAAGGGAATCAAGTTCTTCCTTGGTGGTCGGAGCATCCTTGTTGTAATCCACGCTGGTAGCATAAATATCGGTTACCTTCTGATAAAACTTCCTTTCACTCAGGCGAATTTCCCCGATTTCTTCCAAAAGCCGTTCGAAGTAATCCTCGCCAAGGAAAGCGCCATTCTCCATGCGTTTCTTGTCCAGCACATAGCCCTTGATGGCGAACTCCCGCAATACTTGTGTGGCCCACTGGCGGAATTGGGTTGCCCGAACCGAGTTTACCCGATACCCCACCGAGATGATGGTATCGAGATTGTAAAACTGGGTCAGATAGCTCTTGCCATCTGTGGCAGTATTCCGGAATTTCCGGACAACTGAATCTTCTATCAATTCACTGCTCTGAAAGATGTTTTTCAAGTGTTCGCTAACGGTGCGGACATCCACGGCAAATAGTTCGGCCATCAGCTTCTGGGTCAGCCAGATGGTTTCATCCTCATAACGAGCCTCAATGCTCTGCTCGCCGGCTTGTCCTGGGAAAATCAAAAACTCCGCCGTACTATTGCGAATCAGTTTTTTGGGGTGATTTTCGTATGGTTTGTGGTT
>Ga0255371_10044_pt1 | contig 17211 bp, 9 predicted proteins | sample ANMaggSSYBR01I12_FD_182097 | JGI IMG/M metagenome (GOLD analysis project Ga0255371, IMG submission 182097) | Sediment cell enrichment communities from methane seep in Santa Monica Basin, California, United Staets - ANME aggregate JGI... | ecosystem: Environmental > Aquatic > Marine > Cold seeps >...
TAGTATATTATTTATATTTTCTGATTTGAGCTTGAGTACATGGGTTCTGCCGAATTCTTTTCTTTCAATAAGGTCGGCATCTTCCAATATCCTGACATGCTTTGCCGCAACAGGGACCGAGATATTTAATTCCTTTGCCAGTCCTGAAATATGCATTTCAGTATCAGCCAGTACCTGCAGCATATTCATGCGGGTGGAGCTTCCCATTGCCTTGAAGACTTTATTATCTATCTGGGTCATAACTATTACCTTAAACCGAAGTGATATTTAAGTTATTCTTTTATGACCGGCACGGAATTATTCCAATATTACTTTGGAAGTGTTCAATCAACTATTCAGTAGCTAACACTTTTTGTCACAATAGTCATTCAAAAAGCAATTTGACCCTCTAATCATTAAATTTACGATCCTGCCACAACATCCTTTTTATCGTATTGAATAAAAGTTTCGTATGCCTTTGAACACACGTCTGGATTTAAGCCATCCAGATAGCCACAATATCGCTTCAAACAACATAGTACCCACTCATCCTACTTGCACAGCTTCCTCAATTTTTTTGCTAAATTGCCTATTATGCTGTTGACTATATGAATCCCGGTATTTTCCAAGCCCTGAAGAATGGTTGAAGTAAAATCCTAATAAAATTCCTGAATTGCCTAATATTGGCACGTCTCAGTTTCGTGGAAATCGCTCTCCATCCACTCAGGAAAAGCCCAACCACGCGTTTATTTCCCTCGGGTGGTTTGATAACCTCTCCTGTTTCTTCTTTTCTCACTCTTTCAAGCACACATAAGACATATGCGAAAGCAATCGGAATCAGTAAAGTTTTTATCCTTTTTGGATCAGTTACTCTGGTCTTTTCGAGATCAAAGGCGTTTGTTTTTCAATCTTTATGCATAGGCTCGATACCAAAACGCTGCCCGTATACTTTATTAGCTTTATGAGGATTGTTGAGTGTCGTGGCTAAAACCATCGCTTCTTCATATTTCTCGTCCTATGTCAGCACAACATTCATCTTAAAAGTACTGTCTCGTGTTATCATTTGGTTATGAAGAACATAATGTGATCCCCTTCCCATCTTTTCTAACAATTTTGCAATCTTTGTTTCCGACATGTTTTCACTTTTTACGTACATACTTGTTTTCATTCGCAGTGTAGCCTCCACACCATACGTATTTTTAAGCCATTCAGCCAGCTTTGGGCTGGAAAATTCTCGATCTGCAACAACATGGATCGGTTTGCCAAAAAGCCACTCCATCTGCTGCAATCCTTCGATAACCGGTGTCAAGATACGTTTCCAGTGTTCGAAAGAACTGTTTCCTTCTCGATCAAGGACAATCCAGTATAACGGTAGAACACGCCTTTTATAACCGACTGCTACCGATAGAATATTTATGTATTTGCAGCGGTTCTCCCAATCTGTGCGATCAATTGCCAGCATGATTTCGTCTTGTTGTGACAGAAGTGGACGCATAAGACGGATTAACGGTACAAGTGTTATGGCTGGTGACAATTTTTTGTTGGATAAAAAGCGACGGATGCGCTGTATACATGCCATCTCACTTGGACCATCTACAGCTAAAGATTCGCCCAATCTTGAAATATGTGCTTTGTTGTCTTCCAGCAAGCAGACAACCAAAAGAGAGAGCATATTTGTTAACGGTTTTGACAAATTTAAACCAATTTCTGAAACTAATTTCAATATAGTTCCATGAAAGTAACTATAGCTATTCAAATCATTCATCCCCTACAACTTTATGAGACTCTTCCATTTTTACATGAAATTTTTAAAGCCTCAACAGTTTAGGAGCATAATGTTTAAAAAGTGTTAGTTACTGAATATTACCGGTCTTATTTTTGAAAACCATATTATCTATTTGGATACCATATGTTATCTAAATAATATAGTATATCAATATCTGCATCCATGTAACATCGGGACTCATCCTCCTGATTTGAAAACCGTGGCGTGAATATGCAGCACGGTTTTTATCTGTTTACTATAGATTTCCTGATAACTATGAATACCGGACATCAAAATACACATCCTCCAAAGAATTACAGATCAAGACCGACATATGAACATCAAATGGTGCTAATAATTAATTTGAATAGCTAATTTGTAGACGTCAGCTTTTAATAAAATGGCTAACAAGCCGTTTGCTTGCTATTTTCAGTAACGTATCTACACGACCAAATAACGGACAGGGATTTAAATGGATATAACTTTTGGATTTGAAATTATCCAATTATTCAAATCGGTAGCACAAACAGGAATATATGTTATTTCGGCAAACCTGTTATATCCGGTTATAATTGTACTGTTGGGCTTACTTGCCTGGAGTTTCATAGAGGTTGGCGGTTTCTTCACAGAGTGGCGAGCCAGGCACAGTGATTTCTGGTTGATCGAAAACGGAGCTTTAAAAGCGAAGGGAATAATGGAAGCAAACGATTTTGCAAATGTACCAGTCATTCTTAAAAAATTCTGCTCAAACAGGTTTCATTATTTTTTTATTAACAATCTTTCAGAATTCCAGGATGACTTCCATAACAAAGACCTCATGGGTCTCAGAGTTGAAAAGTTGTTACAGGAGTGTGATGCCGAAATAATAAAAAGACTTGAAAAATCAAGGTTTGTGGCAAAAGCAGGTCCCATGTTCGGTCTGATGGGGACGCTCATACCAATGGGACCGGCACTGGCCGGGCTTGCAGAGGGCGATATACAAACGCTGTCTGATAACCTTATTATTGCATTCGGTACAACAGTTGTCGGACTGATGGCCGGGGTGAGCGGGCATATGGTCGCCATGATCAGGGACAGATGGTATACAAAGGATATGAGCGATATAGAATATATCTCTGAAATGTTATTTGGCGAACATGTTATTACTATTGAAAAATCAAAACAACCGGATCCGGACGAACTATTAAAGAATAATATTTATGATACGGTAAAGGTAAGTTTCGGATTCGTTTATTATGACATGTTCTTTACACCAACAAGTGTGGTCATTGCAAGAACTGCCGGCAGTATACTATCCCAACCGCTAATTCTTGCAGCTTTGTTTGCTGCAGTGAACATAGTGATCCTTGTTATCGCTGAAGCAGGTTATACCGCACTGCCTTCTTACCTATATTTGACATTCATCAATCTATTGATGTTAGTAATAATTTTATATTCATTATTTTTAACAAGAGAACATGCAAAACAAAAATCCTATGAACTGAGTGAACTTCATCCGGATGAGATACTGAAAAATGATACACGTAACGTTGAGATACGCTATTCGGATATTAAAGAAATTAATATTTCGAAATCTGTAATGAAAATATTCACAGACAGCCAATGTCTTAAAACCGGTCGTATTGTGTCCCGGAATTATTTGAACAGGATACAGACCTTACCCATTTCTGTGACAATTGGTGAGAAAACATGAGATATATGAACCGCAGAAAAAGTAAAACATATTTAGATGACGATCCCATGAGCAGTGTTGCGAACCTCTTTGATGTTGCCATGATATTTGCCATCGGACTGCTTGTGGTTGCACTGACGCACTTCGGGGTAGAAGAACTGATCACCCAGAGTGATGTCACTATTGTAATGAATCCCGGACAGGAGAACATGCAGGTGATAATCAAGCAAGGTGATGATATAGAGAAACTTGAACTGACCAAAGAAGAGGTTTCTACAAGCGGGAGGAAGTTCGGAACAATCTACCAGACTGACAGTGGAGGCTGGGTGCTTGTTAAGGGGGCGTCCGGTGATTAAACTGGCATTGATACTGTGTTTATTCTCGGTAATGGTTATACCGGCTACTATTGCATCTGCAGATGAGATACAATGGGAGTCCGGCGGTAAAGCCGTACTATACCAGGGTGATAATTACACACTTGAAGAATATGCAGTAGAGGTTGCCGATTTTGATAAAGAGAACGGCATGGTTCTATTACATTTGACAAAAAATGGTGTGATTTTAAGCAAGGCTGTTCTTAATGCAACGCTTGATGAGTATATTTATGAGGATGAGATCAAGATCAATATTTACAATACTACGGATGATGCTTTATCACATGCTCCGACCATGTGGGAAAATCCCCGTATACATATTGAATTAAATATAAAGGAAAAACCGTGCATTTATCTGGATGTCACCACTGATCGCACAAAATATAAGCCAACTGATTCTGGCATACGTGTTACCTGTAAAATTGTGAATAATGGCGCAGCTATCACTGATATGAATATGTATATTGATCCGGAGGGGTTGCGTGTAATCGATGGAAGATCCACTAAACAAGTGGATATACCAGTCAACTCATCCAGTACTGTGACGACAAGACTGAGGGTCCCGTCAATGTTGCGAAAGCAAACATTTGATATACCGGTTACTCTAAGCTGGGTGGACATTAATGGAGTGGCACGCAATCTGTCACGTTCAACATTAATAACCGTTCTACCCATCTGCAACCTTAAAGTAACAAAAACAGCAGGGGATAGTATCATAGAATTGTATGTACCTGTTCGTATCGAAGTAGAGAATACGGGTATTGTCAATTTGTCGATCAAGTTAAGTGACCATGTTCCGCAGGATTTTGAGCTGGTTGATGATCAGGACCTGAACTGGCATTTTGATCTCAAACCACATGAGAAGAAATGCTACTCATATTTCCTTAAAGCGCAAAAACCAGGCGAATATCCCACTGGCCCTGCCATTGCACAGTGGAACATGCAGGGAGAAAATTTTAGTGTAACATCCAATGCACCTTCGATAATAATAGACGGGGCATGCATCATTATTAACAAAACCGCGCTCCCTGGTGAAGTCGATATCGGGGATAATGTGACAGTCACGCTATCGGCTATAAATACAGGCAATGCCCCAGCCACTGTTTATGTGACCGACCATATTCCAGCAGGCACGCGAATGCTTGATGGAAATACCACACTGGGAACCACATTAGAAGAAAAACAATCGTGTTCAACAACGTATATTATCACAATGGGATCAGCCGGAAATATAATACTTCCATCACCCGTCGTTGAAATCATCAATGATGCTTATTCCAGGGTGCAGATATCAGAGATAATTTCCATTAATGTCTCATCGCCCCAGGCTACAGAAACTGTTCCTGAACCAACGGTCCAGCACCAGGCAGTAGAAAGCACGGGACCAGGACTGCCAATATTCGAGGTTGCATTCACCATAGTTGTCATACTTCTTCTCTGGGTTTTGATCAGGAGAATCGAATGAATCTTTCAATTGAGTGAATCTGGCACTTCAACTTTTCTTTCTGTGAAAACCTCTGGGTAGATGGAGATGATGTTTCGCATCAATAAGCGAGCGCTTCTCGTTGCGGTGTCCGTGATACAGTAATCCCAGTATAAAGAGCAAGCAGATAATAAAAGCTGCTGGTAAAGCTCCTCCCCCACCGGAACTGCCAGGACTGGCATCACCAAACAGGAATCCTGTGATCTCGCTTATTCTCTCTTTTACAGAACTGCTCGTATCACCTGAATATTCCAATCCGCCTGCTCCTGCCTCACTACTTTCGCCAGTGTCATCTCCGGATCCGATCCCGCCGCTGGATCCGCCCCTAGTGCCGCCGTCATATCCGGGACCGTAGCCAAAAAAGGTTTTGTTCGTGAGCACTTCAATTTCTATTGTCATATTGTTATTCGTTTTATCCACATCATCAGCCAGATCCACCGTGCCTGTGAGGGAATATGTTCCTGTGTCATCCGGAGTCCAGTTAAAACCTACCGATGTGTTATTAATGTCATTATTGTTATCATTGTCAGTACCATCATTATTTTGCAGCGAGGTAGTAGTATTATTCTCCAGCCTGCTATTGATCATCAGGCTCACATCAAACGAGATGTTCGTCCCGGACCCAATGCTCTGGATATGCACCGTTATATTAATGTTCCTTCCAACCGGATTCACGTACGGTGCATCAATTGCTGTTACAGCAAGGTCGGGTTGATGATCTCCAACTGTAACATCCTCTGTACACCAGTTATTCATCGGATCTGACTCGGTCACGTTTTCATCGGCGTCAACCGTTACCATTAGATGGTGATTTCCGGTTCGTTGGGGTGTCCAGTTAAAGGAAACATTCGTTACATTACCAATATCCAGTGAAGGAACTGTTATTTTATCGATTTGCCCGTTTTTATCCGTAAGTGCCACACTGTAACTTTCACTTACATTGGATTTACCAATATTATTAATTTGTGCAGTTATGACCACTGTTTTTCCGACATTTATCTCATCCGGTACATATATTTTTTCCACGGTAAGATCGGGTAAGGTGTTAGAACCGAATGCAATCACCCGGCCACCCCCAATCGTATAGACCTTTCCATTAGCTATAGCAGGCGATGAACCCCCGTAGTCCGAGTGCCAGAGCACGTCTCCTGTAAACGCGTCAAGGCAGTATAATCCGGCATATCCGGGTACCATTCCGGTTCCTTCCTTTCCAACAAAAACCTTTTTATCTGCAGAAACTGCGGGCGAGTTTGTCCAGCTTCCCAGCTTGTCCTTCTCGTTCTTCCATATCAATTCACCATTTTTCACGTCGAAACAATATATCACGTGTTCACCGAATCCCGATGATATATATACATAACTTCTGGGTGAGCCGGATGGTGCATAAAATGCAGGTGTTGAATCTGTTGTTATAATACTGTTCTTCCATACCTCAGTTCCATTACCCGCATCAAGTGCATACAGCATACCAAGTCCGTTGAAATTATAGGTCGTAAAATATATAACGCCGTCTGAAACCGTAACCGAACCGCATACATTCCAGTCCACGGTTGCGCTCCAGAACTCATAGGCATCGTTCATATCTATGGAATATACTTTCGATCGTTCATCTGGATATCTAAAATCACCGAAGTATGCCCTGCCATATGCAACAGCAGGCACAGATTGGGAATTTTTCACTATCTCAAACCTCCATATCTCGATACCATTGTCTGCATCAAGGCAGTAATAGTGTCCCCCGTCCCAGCTTCCGACATACACTTTCCCGTCAGCCACCGCAGGACCGCCATTGACAGAACCTCCTCCGTCCGGGAATGTAAATGTCCACAATACCGGTCCTCGATCCTCTTTTGTTGCATCGATACAGTACACCCCGCGTCCTGAGGAGACGTAGATCTTACCCTTATGATATGTAGGCGTTGCCCACGACACGTATTCCCTGGGAGCGATCTGTGTACCCCAGAGCACCTCGCCATTCGATTCGTCCAAAGCTACAAGATAGGTATAATCTGAATAGTCCTGGTTCCATCCGGCACAATATACAAATATCTTTCCGTCTGCAACAATAAGGGAAGAAGAACCTTCTGCTCCGATATCGTCACTGATCCAGGCAATCTCATTCGTATCAGGTGTTTCTGATAGTGAAAAACCAGCATTGCTGTGGAACTCTCCCCACTCCGAAGCTGAATTTTTATTATATACGTAAAATAGATCGGATCGTTCCTCTTCTGTAACGGCTCCCCAGCGTGCGACCACCTTTACCTGGTATTTTCCATCAATTACATCATCCGTATCCCACATATACGACCCATTGTTTGTTATGTTTGCTGCAATAGTATTCCAGCTATGGCCCAGGTTTGCAGTGTAGAGTAGATCAATCGATACCGGCTCTTCGTATATGGCATTCCATGTTATGTCCTGAATACCTGTCCATATCTCACCGCCCAGAGGTGAGAGCAATTCAAGATATATCCGGTTTGCCGCTATTACGCTTGCTGTCAGGTTATTATTCGTTTCGTTCGTTTCCGCAACATTATTATCCGGATCCATACAGACCGTAAGATTATACGTTCCGTTCGTATCAGGGGTCCAGTCGAACCATACACTGCCGTTATAAGTGTCAAGTCCCGTCTTTTTACCGATGTGGATATCATTTACAAACAGGGAGGCATTAAATCCTTCTGCCGTGCCGTTTACAGCTATGGTTATCCTGTTCGTTTCGTTAAGAAAGAGGACCGTGGACGTTATCTGTTCCGGTATGATATCAGGAAGTATGACCTCAAACTCCTGTGAAATATTGTTATTCGTTTCATTCGTTTCTGCTATATCATCATCGGAATCGATCACAGCTTTTATCGTGCAGTTCCCAAGCCTCGTCGGTTTCCATATAATGCTACCATTCGTACCCGTATAACATGTGATGTTGGATGTCTTACCTACAACTGTCCCGTTTTCTATCAAAGAGACATTGAAGTATTCCGCTGTACCCCCAATTGACACAATAATATTATTAGTTGCATTCACATAGACCGGACGGGTGTTGACCGCTAACGGGATAAGGTCAGGAAGTGTCACGTTCACATACTCTGTCAGAATATTATTTGTCTCGTTACGCTCTGCCACATCTGCATCAGGATCTACAACGAGTTCAAGTGTATGTATGCCAGTGCGCGAAGGCCGCCATTCGAATGGCAGCGTGACGACATTCCTGATCCTGTTGATCCTTCTATTACCGATAAGCTCACCGTCCGCTTCCAACATTACATTAAAACTCTCATCGGTCGTACCATTTATCGAGACCATTATGATGTTCGTTGCATTCACATACGTTTTTGAAGGCCGGTTTATCACGTGGGGATATAAGTCGGGAAGAGATACATTCACCTGGCGTGTTAGCACGTTGTTGTATTCATACAACTCCCTGATCCTGCTATTTGAATCAGCCGCAATGGTTAGATTATGAATTCCGGTACGATCCGGTTTCCACTGGAATGATACTGTGTTCATTGAATTTTGCCATACCGACCAGATGCTTTTATTCTCAACAGGCACACCCTCGCAAAACAGGGTGGTGTCAAAGATTCCGCCATTGCTACTGATGTCTGCGGTAAGAGTATATGTCGTATTTACGCATATCTCGCTTTCGAGCATAATATCACCAATCGAGACATCTGGCAGTTTATAATCTTCTCTTACTGTTTTGATCAGTACGGGATAAGGCGTCCCGTACAGTGCAGTGGGTGCAAATATGGTTGTCCTTGAAGGGAAGAGGGACAGGTTTGCGGTATAATTAAATGATCCGTCATCCTGCTGCAGGCTTACCAGATAGTCCAGCGGGCTGTTACTGTTTTTCGTATAGGTCAGTGGGTTTTCTCCTGCTGCTGTTATTGCCTGTATCGCATAAGAGGTTGTAATCGCATCTGAAAAACCGCCATTGTCCATTTGTGTGGTTTTGAGATAGTTCAATGTATCTGTTATGACCTGCAAATCCCTGTTCTCTCCAGCGGCAATGAGCGCCTGGATCACGAGAGATGTTGTTTTGACATCACTGTTCCCATAAGGTGAGATCCATCTACCGTCTTCTTTCTGTTGATCTTTTATATTTGATGCTGCGTTTGAGATCATCCCAATATCCTTATCTCCACAAGAGACAAGTGCAAGGATTGCAAGTGCATCATCCTCAACGATATCCGGAGTTCCGAACTGCTCACCGTCATAGAAGGATTTGAGCATCACAAGATAATTCACATCCCCGAAGTTCGTTGGATCTTCTCCGACTGCACTTATCACAAGGATCATTCGTGCAAAGTCTTCAGTGGTTGTGAGGGCGCATGGATTGGTACCGAGTGACAGTCCTGTTACAGAGTCTTTCGGCTCATTTTTCAGGTAGTCAATGAGCGAATTTTCGTATGGCTTCCATCTTCCACTCGCAGGGTCTTCACCCACCGCGGTTATCCCAAGTGCAGCCCATGCAGAATTAGAGAATCCGCTAAGACTGCCACTTATAGGCATCTGCGAACTATTCAAAAAATCGAGCGCAGATATGATATTATCAGTATAATTAAACATGGGCGAGGATGCCATTACATTGATCGAGAATTCATTATCTGTTTCATCCACTTCCCTCATCTCATTTTTAGGGTGCATATCAACCGTTAGATTGTATGCCCCCACATCCCTGGGTACCCACATAAAACGCAGTATCCTGTTCTCCCTGTTTTTCATTGTGATGACCCTGGATTCAACTTCGATATCGTTTACCGTCAGTTTTACCTCTAAGCGCTCAGATTCCGGATATGTTCCTTCACGTTCAATTGATGCAAGTATTCTATTTTCCCTGCCGGTATAGATCTGGGATGGTCTTGAAATCCCTGTTGTAATGAGGTTAAAGGTGAGGCCATGCGGTTCGATCATGGGATAATGATCGTTTATCCTGCCGCTGGTATACGCTGAATCTGCAATTCCATCCCCATTACTGTCATTGCTGGTAAACCCATTCCAGTAATTTCCGGTATAGTTCCTGTATTCGCTTGCATTGTACAGGTACTTCATCGAAGCTGCCGAATTCCAGTGGTTGCATCCGTGATCTATTGCAGCTATGCCGCCGTTCTCATGTGGAAATAAATTGTTAAGGTGTAGTGTGTTATTGAGTGTGTTATTATCTGCGAGATTAATACACTGTACAAAATGATAGATCGTGTTATTGCTAATCAGATTGTTTCTAGAGTTTACCAGCCATATGCCTACAGTTCCAACCGGTTCGGTGAGATACCTTTTTTCTTTACCTGACAGGACGTTGCTTACGATGCGGCAGTATTCGGAATTTACAAGTTTTATGGCGTTATTCGGGGCATCTTCGGTATGACCATCATGATGAAGTATCAGATCTGTCAGCGTTATGTTATTCGATCGTTCAACCGCAACAAGTCGTATATTTTGAAGCGAGGTATTTTCATTAATGCCCGTGGCTTCTGCTGTAAATCCACGCAATTCTATCTGGCTTGAGTTGAATATCCGTATCATGTCAAGTCCGGGTTTGTTTATAAACGCAGTTCGTATCATGATTTTTGCACATTTGCTGCTGCCGATCAGCTTTAGATAGTGCTTATCATCTATTGTTATAGGCGAATACTGATCTCCTGTGCTGAGCCAGTGTTCGCCATCCCGGATATAGATGAACGTGTGTGGTTTTGCATGATCTATCGCATCCTGGATCGTGGAATAATCATTCGGTAAATGAATGATCGAAAAGGGGGTTACGTTCACGTTCTTTGTTATTTTGTTATTGTCCCTATTCGATTCATTGAGTTGATTCTCCGGATCTGCTGTAATAGAGACTGCATAATTTCCGGTATCTACCGGAGTCCATGTAAAATGAACTGCAGTATTTTCACCTGCCGGAAGTGATTTGATGGTTATGGTATCCACCAGTGCGTCATTGACATCAAATGAAAGATTGAACAGACCGACATCCTTTATGCCTGTATTTTTGACTGTTGCGTATATTTCATCAGGATAATCCGGATACATATATTCTGGCATTTCAACTTCCACTGCAATGTCCGGAATTACTTTGGTTCCGGACGTGAGATTAAAATCGGATAGTCCTCCGCAGTTGATATCGTCTGGAGTTATGGTGTGATCTGTCAGGTTGATACTTTTGCCATCTGTGAAATTGAACTGCAGCACATCACCGCTGCTTATATCTGTGGTGTTAAGGATGAGACGGTAATAATTATTGCCTGACCGGGTCATAGGGTGCCAGTAATCCCCTGTGTGCAGATTTGTTATGCTGATAACGGGGTTGTTGTATTCTGTGCCATCCCTATAGTGTGTCCATCCGCTGATCACGAACGGGATATCCAGTACTGGAGCAGTAGTTCCATTTGATGCAAATGTGACATTGCTGGTTATCCCGCCGTTGTCGATATCACTGCCTGCGATCGTGTGTTCGGAGGTCTGCGATTGTGAACTGCACGATATGTTGAAGTGCAGGATATCACCAGTACTGATACTGCTGCTGTCAAGCACGAGACGGTAATAGTTTGATGTGGGGTGCACCAGGGCGGTCCGGTTCGCACCAGTGGTCAGGTCTGTTATAAGAACATCCGGTTCGTTGCACGGGCTGCCGTCGGAATTGAAGATATAGCCGCTGATCATGAACGGTGCTGTCTGTGCTATCGCTGATGCACCACAGGCTATACACATCATTGAAACAAGCACATAGATGGATATTTCTCGACGCATTCGGGGTTATGCCTCCATCAAATGATCGAATCAAGTGCGCTAATGCAGGTCATACATCATAGTCCTGTTTTTGTTTCAAGTAGGTGGTGGATTTCAATTCTTCTTTTGCATTCGTTTTTCCAGATATTATCCGTTCTTATGCGAACCAGGAATCAATGCAGGTATTGTAAATCGAATGTAGGAATAATTGCAGTAAACTTAAGATTTTCCAACTTTTTCATATACCGAAAAAAAACAAATGAGGCTTAATAACCTCATTCATTTATCTTCACGCAGCAGCCGCACAGCAATCAACATAACCGATAGACCAGTCAATAATCCAAACCCGGGAATACCCTCATTATCTTCTCTGGATGACCCATTAGTCTCATCTACAATTTCTGTGGATTCGGCAACAACACCTTCTCCATCTGCTTCTCCTCTGGATACCGTTGCAACGCTTGTAGCAGAATCATCTGCGGCCTTTATTGCAGTGGGATTAATTGTGGATTTTCCTGAACTATGTTCAATGTCATTGTTTCCACTGTGCTGAATCTTGTCATAACTATCATAATCGAATAATTCTACGGAAGTAATTTCAAACGGATTCGAATCACTTCCCGTGTATACAATATTACAAATAACCACAGTACCGCTATGAGCTGTACTTGCATCCCATGCTGTTACAGTCACAGAGCCTTTTGTGTTTGTGTTATCTATATCCGAAGTCTGCACTGTAAGGGCATTCCCATCTCCTGATGTTACCCCTGTAACCTCGACTCCGGATGTAGTAAATTCGATATTGGCATCACATGAACCTAGATTATTCACATCCTTAACAATCAATGATACGATCTTAGATCCATCCTCCAGTGTCTCAACTTCTCCAAAATATAACTCAGGCGTTGCAGACACAGGCAGGGCTAACGTTATCACAAGAAAAAGCACACAAAATGATATTTTTAATGTTTTCATATTCGCATCAGCAAAAAAAAAGGCATCCGTAAGGATGCCTTATGGTGCCGCCTCATTTCCTACAAGATATTTTGCCAGATAGAGTGCATCTGCAGAAGTTATCTTTCCATCACCTTCGGCAGGGGACATATCACTTACAAGCAATGAAGGCATGGATTCTTTACCTACCAGATACTTTGCTATATATAGTGAATCAGCAGAATTCAGCTCTCCATCCCGAACAACATCGCCTCGCAAGAGTACAGTCAGTCCAATCACCGAAGTGTTTGTATTGTTTACCCCGTCTGTTGCAGTAACAACCAGTTCATGACTCAGGTTAATACCATCGGTAGCAGTTGTCGCTACTGTCCAGACATCTGTGCCAGCTATTCTCTCCATGACCTGGTTATCTGAACCTCCGATCGGCGAGAGATCAATAGTGACGTTCACAACACCAGATCCGATATCGAGTATAGTTGCATTCAATACAGTGACATTTGTGCCCGGTACTCTGGGTCTGCCGTTGTCATTCAGGATCACATCCGGAGTGGCAATTGCATCTGTTATCACCGGCGGTTCATTGTCAATTATGCTGAATGTTCCATTGGTTACACTGTGTCCGATAATACCATAGCTGGTATAATCGATCAATTCTGAGGAACTGATGGCCAGTGGTGTTGAATCCGGGTATTCTCCTACGGCATGGAAGGTAACAATAGCTATAACCACATCACCATTGTGCGATGTATTTCCATCCTGTGCAAGTATTTGGACTGAGCCAGCTGAGTTATCGATGTTCCAACCCTGTACAGCAAGAGCATTTCCATCTCCAGAGGTTACATTAGTTACATGAACTACTGATGTGTTGTATGTAACAGTGATATTACCTGAACCCAGATTACTCGCGTTGTTAACCATGATCAGTGCTGTTGTGAACTCACTTGAAGCTGCCTCTACATTGTCAATTATTACAACAGGTGCAATTGTATCCAATGTCCCGGTGGCTACAGTGTGAGTTATCAGTTCGTAGGTGTCATAATTGGTCAATTCCGCAGAGCTTATAGACAATGGTGTTGAACTCAGGTGATCTCTGACTGAGTGAAGAGTAACATGAGCAAAAACTACATCGCCATCATGCGATTCTTGTGCATCCCATGCTGTTATCTGCACTAAGCCTGCTGTGTTGTCTATATCCCAGTTTTGCACAGTAAGAGCATTTCCATCTCCTGAAGTTACATCAATTACCTGAATTATTGATGGGTCAAATGTAACATTGACATTACCTGAACCCAGGCCAGTCACATTTTTAACCATTACTGATGTAAACGCATAGCCGTTTGGTGCTGCTGTAACATCTTCAACCAGTACTACTGGAAGTGTGGGAACAGGTGTTGTTGCTGTATAGTTTGCCGTTTCGTCATAGGCAGTATTAGCAGCTGCATCACTTGCTGAGATGTTCACAGTGTGGGTTCCTTCAATAGCTGTTATGGTTCCCTCCCAGGTATCATCTCCATCAGCATTACTTAGAGGCTCACCGTCAGCTGTTACAGTTGTTACTCCGACATTATCCGTAGCGTTTACGGTGACTGTAATATTATCACCGGTATTCGGATCAGTCGGGTCCAGTGTAACTGAGTTGATCATTGGTGTTATATTATCAGCAGGTGGTGGTGTTGCTGTATAGTTTGCCGTTTCGTCATAGACAGTATTACCAGCTGCATCACTTGCTGAGATGTTCACAGTGTGAGTTCCTTCAATAGCTGTTATGGTTCCCTCCCAGATGTCATCTCCATCAGCGTTGCTTAGAGACACACCGTCAGCTGTGACAGCTGTTACTCCGACATTATCCGTAGCATTGACGGTGACTGTAATATTATCACCGGTATTCGGATCAGTCGGGTCCAGTGTAACTGAGTTGATAACTGGTGCTGTAGTATCCACAAGGAAGTCTTGTGTTGCAGAACCAACATTTCCATCTGAATTATTTGCATAGACCGTTACAGTATGCTGACCATCCAGGAGTTCCGGTAACATGACAGTTAAATTATCTGTATTAGATCCTCCTGTTACGGCATCTTCATTATCAATAACATACCACGTTAAGACAGCTATCTGATCAAATGTTGCATGTAACAGGGGCGTGCTGTCGTTGGTTATAGCTGGAGGGGAATGTATGGTTACAGCGATGAGGTCAGGGGATGTGACTGTAACATTGATCTCCACAAGTATTGATGAATTTGCTGGTGTCATATCCATACTGCTGCTCCAATACCATGTAACAACATCTCCATCCTCAAGCACGAATTGGTCTGCACCTACCCCAGGCATCGGATCTTCTGGATAGTTCACCCAGTACATCCAACCATTATAGCCTTCACTTGTTATGTCTGCAATGGAATCAACAAACAGAGAACCCCAACTTGCATACCAATCATCGTTCACTGTGTAGTTAAAAATGCCATCTTCGGCAGCTGCATCAAGTGCACCAAGAGCCGTAGTTCGATTGATGACGTAACTGACACTGCTGTTGGCCGTTACATCAAACGTGGTTCCATTGATCAATATTACATCGCCTTGCCAGATGGTCTCTTGTGGCGCATCAAACACGATGTCAAAACCAATCATACCTCCATCTTCCAGCTCTGATTGTGTTACCGCATGCTCCACCATCTTTGTCTCTGTGCAGCCAGACGCCTCGATCTGCAGTACATTACCGGTACTCATGTCATCACTGTCGAGTACGAGCCTATAGTAGTTCGATGTCGAAACGTTTTCGGCATTCCAACTTGTACTCGTATTCGTATTTGTTACTTGAACCCATGCGTCGTTGCACGGGTTGCCGTCTGAGTCTGATACATGCCCGGTGATTACAAACGGTGATGGCTGTGCCATTGCTGGCGCAACCATTGTTATGCATATCATTGCTGCGAGCAATGCTCCAATTATTCGTGTATTCATTTCTCTTCACCGCCTATGAATATGGATACGCAAGCGTACAACTCGATGCTGCCGCAATGAAGTAGCCTTGTCCTCGCCCTATCGTTGTGAAATCATTGAAGACTGCCGGTGCACCTGGCAGATACACCTCATAGCTCTGCGATGTTGCGTCCCATCTTGCAATGTACCTGTAGTCGCCATCGATTGAACTCAATGCATCCGGAATATCCGCACTTATGTTCGTCCAACCGACCATGTTCAAACCCTGTGAAAGATCAGCATTCATCGATTCGTAAGCGGTTCCATCATATTCCCATGTGTAAGCTGTCGTGACATGCACGAAGTATCCGATTCCCGGATCCATTGTGGTCGCATCTTCAAACAGGTCAGTAGTTGCATTGTAGCTCTTCACAGCGTCATAGTTCCCTGCAATCGAGCCGAGCACCGCAGATGCGCTGTTTTCGTCCGGTGTCAGCGGCATCGAGATGAGGTTCCAGCCTGTGACAAGATCCATATTAAAGGTCTCTAGTGGCTGTTCCTGCTCATACATTATTATATCTACTAGAATAACTTCCATGTCACTGTTATAGGCTTCTGAATACAATACTGTATACTCGCCAAACCAATTTCCATCCGGGCTCTCTATCCAAATGTGAAAATGATTATCTTCTGTTACATACTCACCATCGATTTGATAATCATAAAATGGTGGGAGAGATTCTGAAGTATAGTGCCATGGCTCTGAACTATATTCCTCTTCCACATTTTCCATCCAACAATCACATCCGTATGGGAATGTGTCACCATTTTCATATTTAATGGTACCCATAGCTGTCATACTTGCAGCTATCGCAGTTGGCACCGTTACAGTCATTACAATTGCAATCACTAAAGCTACTATTCCTATTCTCTTTTTCATTTGTTCTCCTCCTTCAAATCTCATATATCCAATTAAAATCAACATTTTTTCGATGATACTCATATCCAACACCTGCTTCAATAGGTTCAATATCGCTTACTGATCCATACCATGAGACATCGTAATAGTAAGCAGACTTGAATGCACCATCGACATATTTGTATACCCTATCCCAGTTTGCCGGATTGTTAAATGTAAAAAGGTCAGTTTCTGTGAAACTCACATATCCGATAAGATTCATGCCTGAATATATTGGTGTAGTTATCGTTCCATTGCACTTTGTACCAAAAACAGTAAGTGTGTAGTCTATGTCTTTTCTGTGATACTCATATCCTACCTCTGGTTCTATTGGCTCAACATCGCTTACTGATCCATACCATGAGCCATCGTAATAGTAAGCAG
>Ga0255371_10074_pt1 | contig 17192 bp, 13 predicted proteins | sample ANMaggSSYBR01I12_FD_182097 | JGI IMG/M metagenome (GOLD analysis project Ga0255371, IMG submission 182097) | Sediment cell enrichment communities from methane seep in Santa Monica Basin, California, United Staets - ANME aggregate JGI... | ecosystem: Environmental > Aquatic > Marine > Cold seeps >...
TATTTCCAGGAAATCCTTCAGGCAGGTCCGAACCTGTGCTGATTATTATTCCCCCATCATCGTCAGAACAATCACAATCTTCCTCATCATCTGACTGTATCTCTACTGACTCATCATCATTAGCACTATCTCCATCACCTGCAGTACCCGTCTCATTCCCTTCAGGATCTTCTTCTACTTTCTCTCCGCCCTCATCTTCAATAGCTTCTTCTCTAGCTTCCTCGGCTCTCATGTTAGCTTCGGCTGTTTCCATTGCTCTTCGCTCATCTTTAACTGAAGGGTGCTCGTCAAAACAGGAGCTTATAGAAAAAAGGAATACTGCTATAGATGCTATTGCGATAGTTTTTACCAATGTTTTCTTCATCTCTTTCCCTTTCTCGATACAGATAGATAATTGCCAGGAATAAATTTAATTTATATTTTACTATACTAATCTATATAGTAAAATTGGGATTTTTTATAGAGAAGACCTCTATCTACCTTTTGGGGCCCTTAATGGTTCATGGATATCTAAAAAATCAAAATAGAAGAAGACTGATATTCCCAATATGGTATATAGATTTTTTTCAAATATCACCAGATTCCTGGCACACTACTTCTCACTGCTTATCTCATAAAAACTCATGAAGGCTTCATCAGGTATATCTACTCTTCCGATTTTTTTCATCCTCTTCTTACCTTTCTTTTGTTTTTCGAGCAGTTTCTTCTTTCTTGTGATGTCTCCTCCGTATAGTTTGGCTGTCACATCCTTACGATATGGAGCGACCCTCTCCTTGGCTATGATCCTCTTACCTATAGTCGCCTGTATGGGCACTTCAAAGTTCTGCCTCGGTACGATTTTTCTTAACCTCAGGGCAAGCTCCCTTCCAATAAAGTATGCTTTATCCCTGTGTACTATCACCGATAGTTCATCCACCCTGTCGCCTGCAACAAGAATATCCAGCTTGACCAGGTCCGACTGCTCAAATCCCATCACCTCATAATCAAGGGACCCATATCCCGAGGATATGGATTTTAGCTGATCGAAAAAATCCACTATTATCTCAGAAAGCGGGATTATATATTTAAGCTCTACCCTTTCTATGGAAATATATATCATATCCACAAAGTTTCCCCTTTTGGATTCTGCGAGCTTCATTACCTTGCCTATATGTTCTTTTGGACTGATAATAGTCACTTCAGCATAGGGTTCTTCTATGCTCATTATTTTTTCCTGATCTGGAAAATCAGAGGGCCTTTTGACCTCCAGGACATCTTCATTGCTTAAAATGATCCTGTATGCGACATTCGGGGCCGTAGTTATAAGCTTGAGTCCATATTCTCTTTCCAGTCTCTCTTTTATTATCTCCATATGAAGAAGGCCCAGAAAACCACACCTGTATCCATAACCCAGGGCATTTGAGACTTCAGGAACATAGTCAAGGGAAGCATCGTTTAATGACAGCTTTCCCAGAGCGTCCCTGAGATTCTCATAATCTCCTCCATCTATGGGGAAAAGTCCTGAATAGACCATGGGTTGGGGCCTTTTATACCCTGGAAGGTTTGATCTGGCCGGTTCTGAAAGTGAAGTTATAGTATCTCCTACTACAATATTTCCCACTTCCTTTATCCCGGTTATTATATATCCAACCTCTCCCGCAGAGAGGCAGTCTTTCTTTATCATCCCGGGACCAAATATTCCTACTTCTTCTACATCGGAGATGGTCCTTTCCGCCATGAACTTTATTTTCATCCCTTTTTGAAGTCGGCCGCTTACCACCCTTATCAGCCCTACCACTCCTCTATATGAATTGTACTGGCTGTCAAATATAAGTGCCTGCAAAGGTTCCTTTTCATCTCCTGAAGGTGCAGGTACAGCAGTTATGATCCTTTCAAGGACACTATCCACACCCTGTCCTGTCTTGGCGCTTACACGGAGTATGTCCTTTCCTGATACACCCAGTATCTTTTCAAGCTCCTGGGCCACTTTATCCACCCTTGCACTCTTTAAGTCGATCTTATTGATCACAGGGATTATCTCCAGATTCCCTTCTATAGCAAGATATACATTGGCCAGGGTCTGAGCCTGTATTCCCTGCGTGGCATCTACCACAAGTATGGCGCCCTCGCATGCTGCAAGACTCCTGGATACCTCATAAGAGAAGTCGACATGTCCGGGGGTGTCTATAAGGTTGAAGATATACTCCTTGTTATCAGGTGTGTTCTTATACAATACTCTCACAGCATGAGCCTTTATAGTTATTCCCCTCTCCCTTTCAAGATCCATATCATCCAGGAACTGTTCAGACATCTCTCTCTTGCTTACCGTACTTGTTATTTCAAGTATCCTGTCAGCAAGAGTGGATTTTCCATGATCTATATGGGCTATTATAGAAAAATTTCTTATCAGGTTTCTATCTGTCATTATCTCCACCATTTCTGCCGGATCTGTTTTTAAGGCCCCCGAGCAGCTTCATCACAAACTTTACTTCATCCATCCTTAAAAGGACAGTCATACCGATATAAATAGCTGCTCCCAGGGTTATTATTCCAACCATGATTGCAATCAGCCATGCAAGATTTCTATATGCATAGACAGAGACATATTTCCATACTATATATATGGCCCCGCTCATTATAAGGGCAGACAGCAATATCTTCCAGTAGGAGTTTATGATCCTTTTTGTTCCGAGGTTTCCGACTTTCTTCCTCAGTATTACAAGCAATACTACTACATTAAAAAGGGCAACAAGAGTAGTTGAAAGCGCAAGCCCTCCTACATCCATATACCTTATAAGTATCCAGTCCAACAGGAGATTAACAAGTATGGATATGCCAGCCACTTTAAGCGGCGTCTTCACATTTTTAAAAGCATAGAAGATTCGGTTAAGTATCATCAGCAGGCCAAAAAATACCAGTCCAAGGCTGTGGAATATAAGGATAGATGAGACCTTTGCTGTATCACCGGGTCCAAAATTATAATGCTCGAAAAGGACCTTTATTATCGGATAGGAAAGTATTATGAGCCCTGCGGCCGCAGGTATCATCATATAGCCTATCTCCCTTATTCCCAGCGAGAAGCTCTCTTTCACAGCCTTTATATCATTCCCGGCCGCCTGTCTGGAGATAAGCGGATATAGCACTGTGATTATGGCAACAGAAAATACCCCCAGCGGAAGGTTAGCGACTCTCCAGGAAAGAGTAAGCGCAGTGGTATTTCCCGCTCCAAGACTAAGTGCAAAGAAATTATCAATACTATTATTTAGCTGTACAGCTCCAAGACTTAAAAGAATGGGAAGCATCAATGAGAATATCTCTCTTACTCCTTCATGCTTGAAGTCTATAATGGGCCTGTATCTAAGCTTTGATACCCTGAGCTGTGGAAAATGTATAGCCATGTGAAGCAGGGATCCGGCCATAACCCCGATCGCCATGGAATATATTCCAAGATCCGAAAAGAGAAGGGTCACAAATACTATGGTCACTATATTAAGTACAAAAGGTGCAAGGGACGGGACCGTAAAAATATTATGTGAATTCAGTATGCCGGCCGCAAGACCGGAAATGCTCAGCATCACCAGCGAAAATATCATTATTCTGTTCATCATCACAAATTTAACCATATCCATCTTATTACCGGAGATCCCCGAAAGAAGCATGCCGATCTGGGGAGAGAGTATGAATATGGCCGTTGAGATGATAATAAAGCCGATCAGCATTATATTTGTTACAGAGTTTACAAATATTTTAGCTTCAAGATCCTTTTTTTTCTTTATGTAAAGTGAATATATGGGTATAAAAGCAGCCACTATCAGTGACTCGGCAAATAGGATGCGGAAAAGATTTGGGATATAATATGCCCAGGTAAAAGCATCGACATCATAATTGAGTCCGAAGTATCCGGCCATTATCTGATCTCTTGCAAGCCCGGATATTTTTGATAATAGTATTACTATTACCACCGTCACAGTGGCTCCGAATATCCTTTTTTTCGAGATATGGCTATCCTCATTCATAAAAAATTATTTCCCAGGCCTTTTAATTATTCAAGAATTGTATTATAGCATCTATGCTAAGCCAATAATAAGTGTTTTTATTTATTTGAAAAAGTGCTAAAATGTGTTTTCGTTTTCGATGAAAGCTTATAATTTTGGAGGAAAAATAGATGCCGAATATTAAATCTCAAATAAAACGTGACAGACAAAATAAAAAAAGGACAATAAAGAATAAAGCCCTTAAATCAAGGATAAAGACTTCCCAGAAAAACCTGGCAGCAATGGTCGGTTCTGAAAAACTTGAGGAAGCAGAAGCAGGACTGAATCAATTAAACAAGGCTCTTGATAAAGCTGTAAAAGGCAGTGCAGTACATAAGAATTATTCCTCTAATAAGAAATCCCAGGCTGCAAAGCTTGTTAATTCTATTAAGAAATAATAAAACATCTACTGGGTGGGACTTTCAAATCTTCGGTGTTTTTTTATTTTAATAATTTCCTAAATTTATTTTAAATAATTTTGTCAATTGAAGTTATTGTAATGATAATATTCAAATATGTAAATATCACACCTCAAGATACTGGTTTTATGACCGGCTGAAGTGTATGGTTATTGAAAAGACCAGAGATATTTTACATAATCGATTTATCATATTTGTTATTTTATTAAAATCAGAGTTTATGTATTGGTTTGTTGCTTTAATAAGTAATAAAAATTTAAACTCATTGCAGTAAATAGACATTTATGGTAATATACTGCTATGAAATTTGAAGAACTACTAAAATTGCTTAAAGGAGAAACCATATTTTCATCATCTATGCTATTGGCTGGAAATATATCTATTAATTCCATCCGGAAACAACTGACAAGATGGGTATCAAAAGGAAAATTAATCCAGCTGCGAAGAGGAATCTATGCAGTTTCTCAACCATATAGAGATATGCAGCCACATCCATTCTTTGTTGCAAATATGATAAAAAGAGCTTCATACATCAGTTTACAATCAGCACTCGGACATTATGGGATAATTCCTGAATATGTTCCGGTTACTACAAGTATTACTACAGGAAGAGCAGAAAAAATTACAACAGACCTTGGCAGATTTCATTTTAACCATATAAAAAAAGAGCTTTTTTGGGGCTATCAGGAAATCAATATCCAGAAGAATATAAAAGTTTTTATTGCAAAACCGGAAAAAAGTTTACTGGACCTTGTTTATCTTACTCCACAATCTGATAATATAAATTATCTCAAAGGATTGCGTCTTCAAAATACTGATAAAATTAATACAGAACTGCTTAGAGATTTTGCAGAAAAATATAGAACTCCTAAAATCAAACGGGCATCACTTGCAATTATAAATTTATTTAGGGAATAGAGCATGAAAGAATACTTAAGGCAATTGATAAAGGATCAACCCAATATGTTTCTTGGGCGAAGTGTTACCCGTGAGTATCTTCAGGCTCGCATACTACAGTCTTTGCAAGATAAAGGTGCCTTTTTAAATATAGCTTTTCTGGGAGGGACATCGCTTCGATTCCTGTTTTTTTTACCCAGATATTCTGAGGACCTGGATTTCTCTGTTTTGTCTTCAAAAGATATTCATTTTGAAAACCTGTTAAATAATATACGTATTGATTTTGAGGCAGAGAATTATAGTATTATTCTAAAGACAGGTAATAAAAAACCAGTTCTAGGTGCATTTATTAAATTTCCATCACTTTTATATGAACTTGGTCTTTCACCCCATAAAGATGAAATATTATCTGTTAAACTTGATATTGATACAAATCCGCCAAAAGGCGAAAAAACTGAAACTACTCTTGTTAGAAAATATGTTATGGTAAATCTATTACACTATAATAAGGAATCACTTTTTTCAGGCAAGCTCCATGCAATTCTTACAAGAAAATATACAAAGGGCAGAGATTTGTTTGATCTGGTGTGGATGCTTTCAAATCCTTCCTGGCCCGCACCAAATTTTGTTTTGTTAAATAATGCTCTAAATCAAACGAATTGGAAAGGACCAAAAATTAATTCAGGAAACTGGAAAAATATTATAGCCTCGCATATTAAAAACATCAGCTGGGAAAGGGTGATGAAAGATGTTTCACCATTTCTTGAGCATGAAGAGGATGGAAATCTCTTAACTTTAGAAAATTGCATAAGTCTTTTAAAATAACTAATATGAAAGGTCAGCTATGAAGTCAGAAACTTTTAATTTTGAAACTGATGACAGCAAAAACATATCAGCATATAAGTGGCTCCCTGCTGATAAAAGCAATATAAAGGGCGTGGTGCAAATAGCCCATGGCATGGCCGAACATGCATCAAGATATGAAGGCTTTGCCGGAACCCTTATTGAATCAGGCTATATCGTGTATGCAAATGACCACCGCGGACACGGAAAAACTGCCGGCAGCCTGGATAATATTGGTTATTTTGCTCCCGATAATGGCTGGGATCTTGTAGTGGGCGACATGTATAGTCTTAATAGTATCATAACTAAAAATCATCCCGGTCTTCCCATATATCTTCTTGGCCACAGCATGGGTTCACTTCTGGCAAGAAGCTATATCATCCGATATGGGGATAAGCTTTCAGGTGTAGTGCTTATAGGGACCAGTGGAGATCCCGGACCATTAAAATATATAGGGATCCTTATAGCAAAGTTTGAGATGAAAATGAAAGGTAAAAAAGCTAAATCTCCTATGCTGGATAACTTATCATTTGGCAGCTACAACAAAGCTTTTACTCCGAATAGAACCAAATTTGATTGGCTGAGCAGGGATACTTCCAATGTTGATAAATATGTGAATGACCCCTTCTGCGGTGATGTTTTCTCAACCGGTTTTTTCTATGATCTGCTGACCGGGATCAAGGACATCGGCAGCTTTTCCAATATAGAGAATATATCCAAAGACTTGCCTATATTGCTCCTTTCAGGAGAAGATGATCCTGTAGGCAATAAGACCAGAGGAGTTCTTCAGGTTTATGATTTATACAAAAAAGCCGGCATCAGGGATGTAAATTATAAGTTTTATCCCGGAGCAAGACATGAAATATTAAATGAAATAAACAAAGAAGAGGTATACCAGGATATTATAGAATGGCTGGACAGGCATTAAATCTATAGAATGTCTTTTGGATTTAATTTATAAGAACTTGCTCCTGGATCATTGGGGTATAAACAGCCAAAAGTCGACGTAACCAAAGGTTATCCGGTTCAAAAAGCATCAGAAATCATTATACTGGAGAATGAAATACAAAAAGAGTATCCATAGATAAGAAAATTACCCCATTCAACCTATTTTACAGCAGGCTAATAGCCTTGCCCGGGACCTGCTTAAACTACCGGGACTTTCATCTTCTTTCATGCAGGTACTTTTATAATAATCCTTTATAACTTCCCACGAGATCTTTGAGAGTTCCTTTAAAAGACTTCTGTTAAAGAGAAAGTATATCTTTAAGATCTTTTGTATGGAGAATACAAAGTGCCTGTGGGGGGGACTTTTTTAATCCATATCCGGCACCGATCAGGTTTCTGGCCATGGGTTTTCCCATGATCCCGGTTCCTATAAAGCCGGTCTTACTCATATTTACCCTTTTTAAATTCAAAAAAATAATCTCCTGTTTGAACAGTTTAGTGAAAAGAGGAGGGACCTTATAGTTAAAATCCCTCCAGAACAATATCTATGTCTTATTAAACTTTTGGAAGTTTACTCAAAGCTTCTTCTATTTTTTCTTTAGGATACTCGTAATCCTTTAATTCACCAGATAGATATGCATCATAAGCAGCCATATCAACATGACCATGTCCGCTATGAGCTATAAGAATAGTTTTTGCTTCTCCAGATTCCTTACATTTTAAAGCTTCATCAATAGCTACCTTAATACAATGATTTGTTTCCGGAGCACTGATAATACCTTCAGCACGAGCAAAGGTTATTCCAGCTTTAAAAGTACCAAGCTGATGTTCAGACCTTGCTTCAACAAGGCCAAGTTCACCAAGATGACTGATAATAGGTGCCATTCCATGATACCTGAGCCCGCCAGCATGAATTGGAGCTGGGATGAAATCATGTCCCAGGGTATACATTTTTACAATTGGTGCAAGCTTTGCAGTATCACCATAATCATAGGCATAAGGTCCCTTGGTCATGCTGGGAGCTGCTGCAGGCTCTACGTTGATTATACGCAAGTCTGGTTTTGTCCCATCAATTTTATCCTTGATAAAAGGTAGAAAAAGCCCTGCAAAGTTTGACCCTCCACCGATACAGCCTACAATAATATCCGGGTAAGCATCTGCCTTCTCCATCAGCTTTTTTGCCTCCAGGCCATTTACTGTCTGGTGCAGTAGAACATGATTAAGCACACTACCCAGGGAATAATGGGTATCGTCGCGAGAAACAGCATCTTCTACAGCCTCACTAATAGCTAATCCCAGACTACCAGGACAATCAGGGTCTTTAGCCAGCATATCTCGTCCTACCTTGGTATCCTTACTGGGGCTGGCTACACACTCAGCTCCCCATGTTTCCATCATTATCCTGCGATAAGGTTTCTGCCTGTAGCTAATAGCCACCATATAGACTTTAATCTTAAGCCCAAAGCATGCACCTCCAAAAGACAGGGCACTTCCCCATTGCCCGGCTCCAGTCTCGGTGGCTATACGATTGATACCTTCTTTTTTATTATAGTAAGCCTGAGCTATAGCAGTATTAGGTTTGTGACTCCCGGGAGGGCTTGTCCCCTCATATTTATAGAAAATCTTTGCCGGTGTATCCAGAGCTTTCTCCAATCTGTGTGCCCGGAATAAGGTAGTAGGTCTCCATAATCTATAAATATCTCTTACCTCCTCAGGGATTTCAATCCAGCGCTCAGTACTTACCTCCTGTTTTATCAGCTCCATGGGGAACAGGGGAGCCAGATCATCAGGAGTTAGGGGTTTCCCTGTAGCTGGATGTAAAGGTGGTGGGAGAAGTTTAGGCAAATCTGCTTGGATATTATACCATTGCTTCGGTATTTCCTCTTCGTCAAGCAAAAACTTTGTTCTTTTGTCCATTTTTTCCTCCTTTCCTTTAATTTTTTTATCTTTGATTTCTTTTACAGTAATTTTTGATTATCCATTAATTTTTCACTTCATTTTCCTCCTTTTATATTGTTTTAATTTATTTATTTTTAAATAAAAAAACCTCTCCATATCTCTACTATCTTTTTGTAGAGACGAGAGGTTAATTTCCCGCGGTGCCACTCTACTTCACAATAAAATTAATTGAATTACTACCAATTTTACCATGCACTTATAATATTTCAGATACTTTTATATCCTGTCCTCCGGTAACGGGTGAAGCCGTCCTGGCTTATTCTTTTATAGGAGATCAGAGTCAGATATCTTACAGATCCATTCAGCACCAGCTTTACAACCGCATTCTCAGCAATTAGCGGTTCTCTGTATATTGCTTACAGTGCCTACTACTTCTGTTTATAGGCTTTGTATCTCTATAATAATTTATTTTTCAAAAAAGCAATTAAACTTATTTAAAAATATTAACACTCTTTTATAGCTGTGTCTATTTACTATTTATTAAGCTCTGCATTTCAGACATAACATCCAAAAGTTGCGATCAAACAGAAAAATCAATTCCATATTTTAATAGGTATTTTAACAACAATGATCTTTTAGGGGATAAAAAGTATTTTCAGATAATAAAACAATGGAATTTGGGGATGGCTGTTTTAGGTAGTTGCCGTGCCATTAAAGTTTAGTAAGATACTTTAGAAGTTATGGGTCATGGAGCATCCTATATAATTTCCAAATGATTAAAAAAATTGTTTATAATAACAGTTAGGAGAAGTACTTACAGATCCATAACTGACAATCAAATAATCTTTAATATGAAAAGGATAAAAAGAAAGATTTATTCAGAAGAATTGGGAATTAATTTAAAATCAGGGAAAGAGTCAGAACTTTTTAAGTGGTTTCTAGCTTGTTTACTTTTTGGAAAACCAATCCAGCAGGAGGTTGTCAAAAGGACTTATCTTGAATTTGAAAAAGAAGAATTGTTGACCCCACAAAAAATTTTAGGGACTGGCTGGGATAAACTGGTTGAGGTTTTAGGTAGAGGCCACTATGTGAGATATGATTTTTCCACCGCAACAAAATTACAGGAAATTTCAAAGGAATTAAAAGAAGGATATAGAAATTTAACTAACCTTTTAAGATCAGCTAAAAGTGAAATCGATTTAGAGAAAAAACTTCAGGGGTTTAAAGGAATTGGACCAGTGACAACTAGAATATTTCTTCGTGATTTAAAAAAATATGGATTGATCAGTTGATATAGTTAAACCCACATCACTTATTAGCAACCTCAACAATGATAGGGAGGCCATTATTGTATTTATTAAAAATGGCTGCCCTTAGCTGATATATTTCGATCTTATTTAGAGGAAATAACAAATATGAGAAATAGATTAGAACTATTATGCCATCTTTTTTTAATACCCTGAATAATTCTTTTACAGCGTCCCTTTTGTCTGATGAAAAATCACATAAAGCATCACAAAGGGAAACAGGGACCAGCGGAGATCCCGGACCTTTAAAATACATAGGGATTCTAATAGCAAAGTTTGAAATGAAAATGAAAGGTAAAAAAGCTAAATCCCCCATGCTGGATAACTTATCCTTTGGCAGCTACAATAAAGCCTTTGCTCCAAACAGGACCAGATTTGATTGGCTGAGCAGGGATACTTCCAATGTGGATAAATATGTGAATGATCCCTTCTGCGGTGATATTTTCTCAGCCGGGTTTTTTTATGATCTGCTGACCGGGATCAAGGATATCGGCAGCTTTTCCAATATAGAGAATATATCCAAAGATCTGTCCATATTGCTCCTTTCAGGAGAAGACGATTCTGTAGGCAATAAAACCAGAGGAGTTCTTCAGGTTTATAATTTATACAAAAAAGCCGGCATCAGGGATGTAAGCTATAAGTTTTATCCCGGAGCAAGACATGAAATATTGAATGAAACAAACAAAGAAGAAGTATATCAGGATATTATAGAATGGCTGGACAGGCATTGATTTTTAGTATTAGATGTTTATATTCAAGCAAATTCTTATAAAGAATACAAAAACTCTTAATATTTTTATAATTAGCCCTACAAATATTCCCAAATTTGTGATAATATGTAGTTTAAAAAAAGAGGGTATAAAATATGAAGAGAATAATTATTAATGATCTTATCAAATGGAAATCATCACCCGACCGTAAGCCACTGGTGTTAAAAGGTGCAAGACAGGTAGGCAAAACATATATTCTGGAAAAATTTGGTAAAGAATATTTTAAAAAGTTCCATTATATTGATTTAAGAGAAAATAAAAATATTCACACTATTTTTAAAGATACATATAATCCCTGTGAAATAATCAGGCAGCTGGAATTTGTCTTAAGAATACAAATTAATATTGACAGCGATTTATTGATCTTTGATGAGATACAGGACTGTAAAGGAGCTATCACTTCACTTAAATATTTTCAAAGGGAGATGAGCAGATTAGCTTTGATTGCTGCAGGTTCGCATCTGGGAATGACAAAAAATGAAGAGTCTTTCCCTGTTGGCAAGGTTAATTTTTTATATATGTTTCCCATGAATTTTGAAGAATTTTTATTGGCTGCTGATGAGCAAGCATATGAACAATATGAAAATTTCAGCATTGATGATCCTTTTATTTTGCCTGAAGTAATCCATAAACGGTTATTAGAACTCATGCGTTACTATTTTGTGACTGGAGGCCTGCCTGAAGTTGTAGGCAAATTTGCAGATTTGTTCATGGAGGGCGAGAAAGAAACCCTGAGTGAAGTGCGTAAAAGGCAAAAAGAGCTTGTAGAGGGGTATAAGGCTGACTTTTCTAAATATTCAGGGACAGTTAATGCAAATCATATACATAATGTGTTTGAATCTATCCCGGCCCAGCTTTCCAGGTCTTTTGATGAAGAAGTTTCTAAATACATTTTCAAAGGCATCATCCCCAATCAGAAAGGATACAGCAGGATCTCAGGACCATTAAGCTGGCTGGCAAAAGGCAGATTATGCATAAAAAGTATGATTGCGTCAAAAGCCGAGCATCCATTAAAGAGCTATTGTAAGGAAAATAGATTTAAAGCTTATCTTTTTGACATGGGCATACTTAACTGCATGCTAAATACCCCTTTCCAGGCCATACTTGCTGAAAGGCTGGGATCATACAAAGGTTTTCTGGCAGAAAATTTTGTTGCCCAGGAACTTTATTCTTATCTTAATGCAGATTTGATTGCCTGGTTTGAGGGAAGATCAGAGATAGAATTTTTGATAAGCCAAAATGAACATATTGTTCCCTTAGAAGTAAAATCTTCCAACCGCTCAAGAAGGTCCAGGAGCCTGGATGCATTTGTAAGCAGATATAATCCTAAAAGAGCCTATAAGTTAAGCGGCCAAAATTTTGGAAAGCAAGAAAAAAGAGGTATTATTACTTTGCCTATTTATTTTTGCGGTAAAATAGTCAAAAATAATTAATGATGATGCTATAGAGTGCAGCATATCTAATTGGCACAAATTTTCCCTTTGTTATTCTATACTTCTGCACAATCAAATTAGCACCAATAATAAGAGATGTTGGGATGAGGTTGTATCCGAATACCTGAAGTGTTGTAATCCATAAAGTAGGAGAAAACTCCAATCTACTTACAATAGGATGTCTGCCTCTTAAAAATGCATCAGGCAATAAAAAGTAACTTAATATAGTTACTGATATAAAAATTAGAAAAAGGATACATATATCCAACCAATACGCTTGTAAATATTATCATCTGCTACACCATTAATTATTTTTTTGAATGGGTTAATTTTTATTACTCTTCATAGATTTAATATCCTTGAGGATTTTAATACTGTATTTATCACTTTTCAATAGTAAAGCTTGAGATTATATCAATACCGCTTTCTAAAAAGTCTTTTATTATTATATCCCCTGCCTTTACAGGAACCTTTGCCTTTATTTTCTTTACCTGTCTTATCATATCCATGACCTGATCCCTGGGAACATCTATCCTGCTCCTTACCGGCAGCCGGTTAAAAAGGGCTGATTCTATGCCTATGGTAGTGGTAAGAACCCTTCTGGGATCTATTATTTCATCATGGGCAAACTTTTCACCCTTGCTGCATTCATTTCCCTTAACAGATAATACCCTGCTCTTATTATATTCAATATCCAGGATGCACCCTACCGGGCACTCTATACAGGTCAGCCTTTTTTTCAATTTTATTTCTCCTGCTCTATATTGACCACAATAGACTCAATATTCATAAGATTAATTTTTTTCAAATACTGCTTTTTTACCTTAATGAATAGCATTTCTCCGGGAAATACGAACCTTGTTTTCTTTGTAAAATTTATTTCGGGTATTTTTACATATGCATTTTCCATAGGATATCCGGCCCGTATCCTGAAAATGATATCGCTCTTCCCGCTTATCCTTTGCGGGACTATATAGGCAATATTATCTCCTGCCAGAACGGAAGTTTTAGTATTTCTTTTTATTTTACCTTCCAGATATGCACATGCACTCTCTGCTGCAATATATCCGTCTTTTGTAACATTATCCACCAGATCATTTACATATAGTGAATTACCACAGGCAAATATTCCATCCACGGATGTATGCATATTCTCATCTACGACCGGACCCCCGGAGTATTTATCAATTGCTATTCCTGCGGTCGCTGCAAGCTCATTTTCGGGTATAAGGCCGACTGATAATAACAGAGTATCACATGTGATTTTCTTACTCTTGCGGGCAATAGGTTTTAAGTTCCGGCCGACCTCTGATATCTCTACTGCCTCCAATCTCCTGTCGCCATAAATTTTGGTCACAGTATGGCTCAGCTTCAAAGGGATATTATAATCTTCAAGACACTGCACTATATTTCTTTTAAGGCCGGTTGAAAAAGGCATGATCTCATATACTCCTTTTACATCATAACCTTCAAATTTCAATCTCCTGGCCATGATCAGGCCTATATCTCCCGATCCCAGGATCACTATCTCTTTCCCGGGCGGATATCCTTCAATATTTACCATCTTCTGAACCAGGCCCGCAGTAAAAATTCCTGAGGGTCTCGTACCGGGAATATTTATTGCTCCCCTGGTCCTTTCCCTGCAGCCCAGGGCCAGCACTATTGACTTTGCCTCTATTTCCCTGATCCCTTTATCTCTTCCGGAGATAGTTATGGTCCTATTCCTGCCAATACTTAATGCCATGGTATCCGGCAATGTACCGATTTTTGTATTTTTTATTTTATCTATAAAAATCTGGGCATATTCTGGTCCGGTAAGCTCTTTTTTAAAATATTGCAATCCAAAACCATTATGGATACATTGGGGAAGTATCCCGCCCAGAGTACTTTCCCTTTCAATTATAAGGATTTTTTTTAGGCCCAGCTCATAAGCGCCCAGAGCAGCTGCCAGTCCTCCCGGTCCGCCTCCGATCACTACAAGATCCATCTTGATCCTATTCATTGCTTTGCTCTCTCCCCTACTATATATGAGCCGTCTCCTTTTTTGGTTATTTCTTCTATTGGAACATTTAGTTCCCTGGACAGTATTTTCAAGATCCGCAATGTACAATACCCTCCCTGGCATCTGCCCATACCTGCCCTGGTCCTAAACTTTATTCCATCCAGTGTGCCCGCCCCTCTTTTAATTGCTTCCACTACTTCTGCTTCTGTGACCTTTTCACATCTGCATACTATATTTGCATAATCCTTATTTTCCCTAAAAAGCACATTGTTCCTTATTGGATCATTCTGGTTAAATCTTTTTATTCCATATCTTACAGGATTAAATTTTTTATTATTTTCAAGTTTTGAACCCGCTTCTTTTAGCATATCCACTACCATTTTAGAAATAACAAATATACAGGTCAGGCCGGGCGACTGGATCCCGGCAACATTTATGAATTTTGCATTTACAGATGATGGGGATATTATAAAATCATTGGTATCTGATACTGCCCTGAGTCCTGAAAAACTGGTGATCACTCTATCAAAAGGAATATTATCAAAGTACTTGCCTATTTTGTCTGTAATCTCCCTGTAGTTTCTATCTTCAGTGGATAGATCATCTTTATCCGATCTAACATAATTGGGGCCGATCAATATATTTCCATCAATTGTCGGAGCCATAAGTATGCCCTTGGATCTTTTATTTTTACCTGTGGCTAATGGAAAGTTTATATGCCTTATATAATCTTCTTCTTTGTCAATCAGAAAATACTGGCCCTTTACAGCCTCTATCTTAAAACTTGTATCACCGATCATGGCAGCAATATTATCTGTAAAAAGGCCTGCAGCATTAATAATATACTCTGTCTCTATAATTGCCTGATCTGTATGGATTAAAAACTTTTCATTATTTTCTATTTTAATCACATTATTATTAAATAAAAAACTTATGCCATTTGCCTTAGAATTTTCATAAAGGGCATTTACAGTCTCATAAGGAGAGACAATACAGGCATCTTTTGCCAGAAGAGAGGCACAAACCTCATCTTTTATATTAGGCTCCAGCTCTCTTATCTTTTTGTTCCCCTTTATTATGCGCATATTGGGGACCCCGTTATTTAAGCCACAGGTGTAAAGCTTTTCCAGCTCGGCTATCTGGGACCTGTTATTTGCATTTACTAGAGATCCCAGTTTCTTTACAGGAATATCAAGCTCCTGAGCATTCTTTCTAAAAAGCTTATTCCCCCGGGGTGACAGTCTCAGCTTCAAGCTTTCTGCCTCGCCAGCATACCCGGCATGTATGATCCCGCTATTGGCTTTGGTGGTACCCCAGCCAATATCAGCTTCTTTTTCTAAAACTATCACTGAATTTGTGTATCTGCCTAATCTCCTGGCAATAGCACAGCCTATTACCCCGGCACCTATGATAACAATATTACTTTTTACTTTCAGAACCCGTCTGCTTTCTACATCTTATTTTTCTTCTGACCAGTTTTTAACTTTTTCAATAGCTTCTCTCCATTTTCTGTACAATCTGTTTCTTAACTTAATATCAATCTTTGGAAGATACTTCTCAAAATCCATATCTTCCTTAATATCTGAAACACTATCCCATATGCCGAACCCAATACCTGCCCCGTACATGGCACCCAGGGAAGTTATTTCCTCTATATCAAATTTTACAATACTGGATCCAGTGATATCAGCAAGCACCTGGCAGAAAAGCCTGTTCTTTGTTACTCCCCCGTCTATCTTTAATTTTTCAATATCCAATTTTGTATCTTTTACCATAGCTTTTAATACATCAGCAGTCCTGACACCTGTTGATTCAATTGCTGCCCTTATGATCTCACCCCTGGAAGTTGCGCGGGTAATGCCAATGATCATTCCCCTGGCACATGGGTCCCAGTATGGCGCGCCCAGCCCGGTTAAAGCAGGTACCATAAAAAGATCCTCCTGATAGCTTATATCTTTTGCCAGCTTCTCTATTTCGTCATAATCATCGATTATTCCCAGGCCCTCCTTTAACCACTGGAATATGCTGCCTGTATTGTATATGGAACCTTCAAGAGCATAATAGGTGTCTTTTCCGTTACTATAAAAAATTGTGGAAAGCAGGCCATTTTTACTTATTACTTTTTCTTTTCCTGTATTTAGCATGATAAAAGAACCGGTGCCAAAAGTTGACTTTATCTCCCCTCTGGTAAAACATTTATGCCCAAATAATGCTCCCTGCTGATCACCAAATACAGAGCAAATAGGGATCTGCCTTCCAAAAGCTGATTCTTTTTTTGTTACTCCAAAAATCGCATTCCCATAACAGGGAAGGACCCGGGGCAATATATTTTTATCAATATTGAAAATATCAAGCAGCTCATCATCCCAGCAAAGTTTTGATATATTAAAAAGCAGTGTCCTGCTTGCATTTGAATAATCGGTTAAATGGTTTCCTGTCAGTTTATATATTATATAACTGTCCACAGTGCCGAAAGCAAGTCTTTTGGATCTTTTTAAGCTTTTGGTCTCTGGATTGTTTTTAATGAGCCATTCTATTTTTGTTGCCGAAAAATATGGGTCGATGGTCAGGCCCGTTTTTTCTCTTATAATATTTTCATATCCTGTATCTTTTAGCTCTCTGCACCTTTTGACTGTCCTTCTATCCTGCCATACTATAAGG
>Ga0255371_10034_pt1 | contig 17042 bp, 17 predicted proteins | sample ANMaggSSYBR01I12_FD_182097 | JGI IMG/M metagenome (GOLD analysis project Ga0255371, IMG submission 182097) | Sediment cell enrichment communities from methane seep in Santa Monica Basin, California, United Staets - ANME aggregate JGI... | ecosystem: Environmental > Aquatic > Marine > Cold seeps >...
AAGATTTCCATTACCGGATCTCTCTTCAAACTGACTCATCTCGGCAAAATTTTTCAGCTGATGGGCATACTTAAGAAGGCCGACACTGGTCGAAAATGCCGGTTCATCCACAATCTCAGATGGACCTTCGACTTCATGAGGCAGTCCCTGTCTTACAGGAAGGTCGAATACTGCAGATGCAAGTGCTCCAATGCCTTTTAACCGGGATGACCCTCCAGTGATTACCAGCCCGCAGGGCAGTGAATGCATAAATCCATGTTCTTCTACTTTTTCCTTTATTAGCTCCAGAATCTCCTTGACTCTTGAATTTACAATATTATATAACCTTATATTCAATGTCGTCTTGCTCCTATTGATCTTTATCTCTCCCATATTTACCTTATTGAGGTTCTCATAGAAATTATAATCTACATTAGCATATTTTTTCTTTATCTCTTCAGCTTTTGAAAATGTTATATTAAGACCCACTGATATATCATTTGTTATAAGGTTGCCGCCAACAGGAAGACAGTATGTAAAGATCATTTTTTTCCCTTTATAAATAGCAATATCTGTAGTGCCTCCGCCTATATCCAGAACCATTACACCGCTTTCCTTTTCTTCCGATGTAAGGACAGATTCACTTGAAGCAAGTGCTTCTAAGATTATATCCCCGACTTCTATCTTTGAAGCTCTTATGCTATTTACTATATTGCTTATCTGTAATGAAGAGCCATATATTGCAAGAAGCTCTACAGCAAGTTTGTTTGCTGAAAGTCCTACTGGATCTATAATGCCCTTTTCATCATCTATTACAAACTGTTTTATCAGAGTATGCACTATTTCATTTGAAGAAGAGATATTAACTCTATTTGCCAGAGCTATTAGCCTGTCTACATCGGCTCTTCTTATCAGATGATTCGGGGAATTTATATTTATTTCACTCCAATTTGTCAAAAAGGATATATGTTTGCCCGTGACTCCGATAAAAGCCCTGTCAATAAAGTATTTTGTAGATCTCTCTGCTTCCTCTACAGATTTTAAAACTGATCTGGTAGCCTCATTTATATCTACCACCATACCTTTTTTCATTCCCCTGCATTCAGAGACGCCGTAACCTATTATCTTAAGAATATTATTCTTGCCTATATTTCCTATAAGGGTAACGACTTTAGTGGTACCGATATCTATGCCGACGATATGACCATCACTATTTGGCAAAAAAACCTCCGTTACTGTTTCACCACTGGATTATCAGGGCTCTTTAAATTTATTATAATATAATTTGTTTCTTCTTTTAACAACAGTTTTAGAACTTCAACCTTTTTCATTATCTCATTACTATCTCCAAATATTATCTTTAAGCCGTCATGTGTCCTAAAAAAAATATCTCCATATATATTATCTTCTATGCCTGCTTCTTTTATAATATTTTTTAGCCCATCATCAAAAGCCCGGTAAATATCAGCACAGCTCAATATATTTTTTTTTGCAATGACATCCCCAGGATCAAGATCATATTCAATTGCCCCGGCCACTATTAAAAGATCTTTATGACCGTCAAGCTGGCCTGTACTTATCCTTTCCAGTACAACTGCCTCTCTATCCAGCAGGTAATAGTTATTTTTATGATTTATTATCAGGTAAGGCTTTCTCTCTTCTAAAAAAATATTTATTCTGTCCGGAAATATTTTCTTCAATTCTACAGACTTTATCCATACCATATTGTCTGTAATGGAATCCTCTACTTCCTTCTTATCTATCTCAAAGATATTTGACCCCTTCAGGCTCTCAAGCAAATCCCCGATATATCCATCATCATAATGTATGTTGCCTTCAATATTTATTTCACTGATCTTAAAATAATTACTATTGTAGAAATAGTTTATACCCCAGACAGCTCCAGCAAAAAAGACCACAATAAGAAATATTCTCATGGCTGCCCAGAGCCTTCTGGCAAAGACTTTCCTTTTTCTTAACTTTAATAGATTGTCTACTTTCTTAGATTTAACCACATCACCGGATCTTTAGATCTGCGCTATCAAGTATTATTTCTATTAGATGATCAAATTCTATATCTGCTGCATCTGCAGCCATGGGTACAAGGCTTGTCGAAGTCATTCCAGGCATTGTATTTACCTCAAGCACATAAGGGATGTCATTACTATCAAGAATAAAATCAACCCTTGATATTCCACAGCAGAAAAGCATCTTATGACATATCAAAGAGATTTCCTGGATCTCTTTATATAGGCTGCTTTTCATTTCTGGAGGTATTATATATTCAGTCATATTTTTTATATATTTTGCTTCATAGTCAAAAAAACCACTTTTAGGCCTTATCTCGATAATGGGCAGAGCCACAGGATCCATCCCTATTATTCCCACAGTCAATTCCCGCCCATCTATATACTTCTCAATAAGTATATTCTTATCATAAGGGGCTGCTTTGCTTATTCCCTCTTCAAGCCCTGAGGCTTTCTTTATACAGCTAATACCTATCGTGGATCCTTCAGCATTTGGTTTGACTACTATAGGATAACCAATTTTTTCTCTGATATCTGCATCCAGCTGGCTCGATATCCCGCCGCCGCTACTCAGATCGATCTCTATATAATCCGGTGTAGGAATATTTTCCATTATCATTATTTTCTTTGAAAATATCTTATCCATTACCAGGGCACTTGAGAGTATGCCTGATCCAGTATAGGGTATCTTAAGCAATTCAAGCAGGCCCTGCACCGTACCATCTTCTCCATATCTGCCGTGAAGAGCCAGAAAAGCTATATCGATTTTTTTTATCTCATCAATAAATCCGTCATCCTTAAGATCGATGAAGCGGACCATATACCCGGACCTTTTCAGAGAATCTAATATATTTTTACCTGTTTTTATCGATATATCCCTCTCTGAAGATATTCCGCCTGCAAGTACACCGATTATGCTGCTTTGTTTTTTTTGCCTTATTTTAAGATTTTTAAAGCCCTTAACAATATTATTCATATTTTCATCCTATCAACTTCACTTCATATTCAAGGCCGATGCCGTATCTTTCTTTTACCTTGCTCTTTATTATCCTTGATAATACCACAATATCTTCTGAGGAAGCATCATTAAAATTTTCTATGAAGTTGGCATGGACCGGAGAGACCCTTGCTCCGCCATATGAAAAACTTTTTAAGCCGCATCCTTCTATAAGGGCACCTGCTGATTTATCCGTATTATTAGGATTTTTAAAAAAACATCCGCTTGTCTTAAGGTCTATTGGCTGTGAAGATCTTCTTTTAGCTATACCACGGCTTATTTTTGAAAGCAGTACCTGAGGGTCATCTACTCCCGGCTCCAATATAATCGATATTATTGCTAATAGATCCGGCAGATCTAAATACCTGTACCCTGATTTGATCTTTTTTCCGCTGCACTGCGCCATGCTTACTTGTTTTCCGTTTTTGCATATATATTTTATTGTACCTATTTTGCTACAGATCCATTGCCCTCCGGTACCGCTGTTTCCAGATATTGCTCCTCCTATGGTTCCCGGTATCCCTGCCAGGAAAGTAAGGTCAAATCCATTCCTTGCAGCTTTCATGACTAGATTAGCGGTCCCCACACCAGCTCCTGCTTCTATTTTTCTTCCCGGATCCATTTTAATATTTTTAAAAGATCTTCCCAGCTTTATCAGCACATATTCCATTGACCCGCTGCCAAAAACTATATTGGTGCCTCCACCCAGAATGAAATACTTTATACTGTTTTTTTCAAGAGCTCCGGTAAGGGACAGCAGTTTCTCTGTATCATCTATAGTAATAAGCGCAGCCGATCTCCCCCCTGCTCTAATAGAGCATAGTTTTGAGGTATCGCAATCAAAAACAACTTTTTTCAGGCCCAGCTCCAGGGTCATTGCCTTAATTTTTAAGAAGTTCATCAGTGACTCTCGTTATATCTCCTGCTCCCATTAATAATAATATATCCCCGGCCCTCAACTCCCTGTCAAGATACTCCGGTATATCTGCCAGCTTTGGTATATAAGCTATTTTGTTCCCATAATCATTTTCAATAATAGAATCGACAAGTGTCTTGCCATTTATACCTGGAGTTGGCTGTTCTCCTGCTCCATACACATCTGTTATCACGATAATATCACTATTTCCAAAAGATCTGCTAAACTCTTCATTCAAATGCGCAAGCCTGGAATACCGGTGCGGCTGAAATACTGCTATTATTCTTTTTTTATCCTTCCTGGTAGAAGCAGCTTCAAGCGTTGCCTTGATCTCAGAAGGATGGTGTGCATAATCATCAAAGACAAGGGCACCGTTCTTTTCTCCTCTTTTTTCAAATCTTCTTTTTACACCTGTAAAATATTTCAGTTCCCCTGCAACTTCCCCGGGGTCCAGTCCAAGCGCGGCACATACACCAAATACAGCCAGGCTGTTTTTAATATTATGAAGACCCGGAACATCAAGACGGACTTTTATTTTTTTTATCCCGGCCCATTTTCCCATATCAAGTTCAAAGCTGGATCCCATATCATGGTACTCTATATTATGGGCAGAGATATCATTATGGTCTGAAAGCCCAAAAGTTATGATATTCAGGTCTTTTCTATCCGGGACAGAGTCAATATCTGTCTCATCCCTATTTATTATCAACCATCCATCCTGCTTTGTATTGGACATGAACTGTATAAAACTCTCTTTTAATTCATCCATGTCTCTGTAATAGTCAAAATGATCCCCTTCAATATTAGTTATAATGCTAATAAAGGGCCTATATTTTAAAAAGGACCCATCACTTTCACATGCTTCAGCTATAACATATTCACTGTTTCCATTTATCGCATTGGAGCCAAGCTCATTCAACTCCCCTCCGACTATAATAGTAGGATCCAGATCAAGGCCCCTTACTACCATGGACACCATAGAGGTGGTGGTTGTCTTACCATGGGTCCCTGCTATGGCGATTCCCTTTCCCATATTAAGTATCCATGCCAGTATATCTGACCTGCTATAGATGGGTATTTTTCTTAAACGGGCCTCTTTTAGTTCCGGATTATCTCCCGGAATAGCAGTAGAATAGACAACTGCGTCAGAGTGCCTTATATTTTTCCGGTCATGTCCAATAAGGATCTTAATTCCTTCATTTTGAAGCGACACCGTATATCTGGATCTTTTTATATCTGAGCCTGTTACATTATGGCCCATCCCCTTAAGCACAAGCGCTATAGCGCTCATGCCTGCTCCTCCGATACCGACCAAAAAATAATCTTTATGCTTTGCAATGCTATTACTGCTGTCCAATATGATCCTCCATCAATTTATCTGAGATTATTTGCTGGCTGTCCATAAGCGGCATAACCAGTAATGTATTCTTCATTTTTTTATATATCTTCATATTATCTTTCATCATCCTGTTTATATTTTCTGCAAGCAGTCCGGCACTGAGCATACTATCTTCTATGATTATTGATTTTCCCTGTTCTGCAAGATAGCGGGCATTATAAAACTGATGATTGTCTATTGCAAATGGATATGGCACCAAGATCGTGGGAATACCCGCAGCTGCTGTCTCAAATACGGTACTTGCTCCGGCCCTTGCTATTACAAGGTCTGCTATCCTGTAAATCTGGCTGATCTCATCAATATATGGAAAGACACTGAAAATGATCTTATCATCACTGCTTAGCCTTTTTTCCAAACTGTCTTTGATATTACCATAAAACCTGTTTCCTGTGATAAGAAGGAACTGGATCTTATTGTCATCTTTAAAAATTTTATATAATCCCATGATGGCATCATTTATTCTTTTAGCGCCAAGACTTCCTCCGAATGCAATAATAGTAAATCTTTTCTCTGCAAGGCCCCATCTTTTATGATCCGGAGAAATACGGTTTGATTTCCTTATAGAGACCCGTACAGGATTTCCGGAAAATATTATATTTTTATTACCCTTTCCCAGAAATCTTTTTGTATCTTCAAAACTTGTAAAGAAATATTTTGCCCGCCCTGAAAAAAGTCTATTGAGCCTACCGGGGATGTAGTTTTGCTCATGAAGGGCAAATGCTGTTTTTCTTACAATAGCTGCCAGCATCACAGGGGCGCATATATAACCTCCCATACCAAGAACAATATCTATTTTTTTCTTTCTCAGGATGTTCATAGACCTTATAAGACCCGGTATAAGATATATAATAAATAAAATATAATTAATGATCTTCTTTAGAGGACAGCTGTCTCCGGCAAGGCCCCTGGCTTTTACAGTATAAAACTCAATACCCATATCCGGAATCAGCTCTTTGCCGGAACCCTTGCCCGAACCTATAAAAGTAATATTTGCTAATGGGTAGTTCTTCTGTATATATTCGATCACCGCTATTGCCGGGTACAGGTGTCCCCCTGTACCGCCTCCTGTAATGAGTATGTTTCTTTTCGTATCCGCTGCTTTCATCTTATTTTCCGCAAGTAAAAAGTTTTCCGGCATTTTTAATTCTATCAGTCTGTATAATTATCTTTGGATACATTAAATAAATCAAGAACTATAAAAGACCTTTTTTATTCTGCATTTATTCTGCAAACACCCCCATTTATTCTGCAGGCTCCCAGTAAGAGAATTTCTTTAAATCAGATTATCTATACTCATCTCAGTATCTTTGAGCTTCTTCAAGTTGTTTTTTAAACTCCTCTTTAGAAGGAAGATATAACAGACAGTGCCTGTTGAATCCTTAGATAAGCCTTAATTTTATGGCAGTAATCAAATCCTATTTCATCAGCTTCAGGGATTATGGGTCAATATTCCGTGATAAATTTTAAATTATTCGTAATGCAACCACATGCTGATTATTTTTACTATTCTTTCTTTATTATAAACTTGATAAACGACTCTATGTTTAATATTGATCCTTCTTGAATAAGCACCTGATAAGTCACCTATCAATTTTTCATAAGGAGGATAGCTTGCAAAAGGATTTTCCTTCAATGTTGACAAAATATTCTTTATTTTCTTTCCACAACCTGCTTTAAAGGCAATTCTTTTATCTTTTAATCCCTGCTTTGTGTACAAGATCTTGTACCAATTACTCATCGGCATCCTCAACCAATTCATCGAGCGATACCTTTAACCCATTTATAATTTTTTCCCGCATCCCAGGAATTGAGGATAGATACAGCGTTTCCTGCATTGAGTGAAAATCTTCCTCTGATAAAACAACCACATTGCCCTTCTTGCCAGTAATATATATAGGCTCATGGGTTGTAATTGTATCTTTCATTAATTTAAAAAAGTTCTTTCTTGCTGAAGTAGCATTTAGTATAGTCATATTCATTTCTCCTAACGTACATGTTCAGGTACATATTATATTATAGAATTTTTTATGTCAAGAAATCCATACCACCTTAATTCTTCACATTCATTCAATAATCGGGCGGATTTATAGAATGTCCTGTGGATCACAATTCTATGATCATTCGAAAGTAGCCATAATCAGGAATTATCGGATTAAACTAATGTCCTGGATAATGATGTTGATGTAAAAAACAATAAAAATAGAAGAATAAATAAAAAAAGACCATGTCTGGTCCAGTTTTATGACAGCCAAATATTCTTCCTTATAACCATCCTAACACACATAGTCGCAGTCTATATAATCATCCCGGGTATAATCGCGGGGCTCATCGGGGCGAGTTTCGTCTATAATAAAATCGACTTGCTAAAAGAAGGTGGAATGTTTGATAGACTAAATCACATAGTTAAAAAGATTCTTAAAGAAACTTTTTAGCAGTATTGTTTTGTGTATTATATTACGCTATAATTTACGTAATATATTAAGGAGAATAATAATGATTACTTTTACAAAAAATGAAATAATATCATCCAGTAAAGTAAGTAAAAACTTTGGCCAGATACTTAATAAGTTAAAATCTGGTGAAGTCGAGAAAATAGTAGTATCAAAAAATAATGAACTTGAAGCAGTAATAATTACTTTTAAAGAGTTTGAAGAAATAAAAGAAGCATTTGAACTTTTTGAACATCTTGAGATTTCCCGGATCATCGAGACAAGGAAATATAAAAAGGTAAAAATAGGTCTGGCTAAATTGATCTCAGAAAACGATTTAAGCAGAAAGGATCTGGAGAAAGTAGAAGACCTATGAAGTTTGATGTACGACTGACTGATGAATCAAAAAAAGATTTTGATAGACTCGACGGAAGTATAAAAAAACATGTTCTAAAAAAATTAATCCTTTTGGAAACAAATCCTTTCCTGGGTAAACCGCTTGGCAATAAAGCAGGAATTGACCTTACCGGGTATTATAAGCTGTATGTATTCAAAAAAAAGATCAGGATCATCTATAAGATTGTAGACCAGAAACTAATAATAACTATCATCTCTATTAGGAAAAGAGAAAACCTTGCCGCCTACTATCTGGCTTATTTGAGAGGAAAATGATTTATTAGCAAACTTAAGTATAATACCAGCTTCCCAGTAGAATGGCTTTTGCCAAAAAATATAACTTTGATCCACCCAACCTGCTTATCATATAGTCTGCCATGGCTTTGTTGACCTTTTTATAGTAATAGCCGTCTCTATTCATTACTTTTTATCTTATTATTTATATCCTTTTTTATCCTTCTTATTAGCAGATTTTGTCTTGATATATTCAGAAGTATTCCCACGCCTATCATATTAAGAAGAAGCGATGATCCTCCGAAACTTATAAATGGAAGAGTGAGCCCGGTCACCGGGAGCAGTCCTGTGACTACTGATATATTGATTATAGCAGGAATTACTATCATGCCAGTACAGCCGGCTGCAAGAGCTCTGCCATAATCATCAGCTGTTCTCAGGCATATCCTTATACCAAAAAAAGCAAATAAAAGAAATAGGAACACTATCAGCATAGTGCCGATAAGACCAAGCTCCTCTCCGATTATTGCAAATATAAAATCAGTCTGGGCCTCTGGAAGGTATGAGTATTTTTGAACGCTGTTTCCAAGTCCAAGGCCGATGATATTGCCGGATCCCAGCGCTAGAAGCGATTGATACATCTGAATATTGTCATCGCCGCTCCCAGCGGTACCATTAAAAAAAGTCAGAATGCGGTTCCTCCTATAATCCTCCAGAAACATATATCCTATGGTCACTACTGCACCAATAAATCCCAGGCCCAATATATGGCTCAGCCTGACATTACTTATATATAATATCATAAAGATTATTAGCCATATTACTATGACTGTACTCAGATCAGGTTCCAGAAAAATGAGGACCGTCACCAGACAAAGTATAAAAAACGGGGGCCATAGTATCCTTTTTATCCTTTTATCCTTTATATAATTTCTATTTATATGGTCTGAAAAGAAGATTACAAGAGCAAGTTTTGCAAATTCTGAGGGCTGGGCACTGAAAAACCACAGATCCAGCCATCTTCTTGAACCACCGGACTCAATACTAAAACCAGGTATCAGAACAAGAGCAAGCAGCCCGATTATGATAAGTATTATAAAATTTGAAAATCTGCGGTATTTCTTATAGTCGATCTTTGAAGCTATCAGAAAAAAAACAAATGATATGAACCACCATATCACCTGCCTTCTGATAAACCAGTAAGAATCATTAAAATATCTTTCCCCGACAGATACTGATGCGCTTGATATCATCACGATCCCGACTATAGAGAGGATCAGTGTAATAATGAAAATGAAATAATATTCCAGACCTATGCTGAAGACCCTGTGTCTTTTTATCTGTTTTTCCATTACTGTTCCTTGAAAGACATTACAATATTTTTAAAACTATCTCCTCTGTCCTTATAATCCCTGAACATATCCATGCTGGCACATGCCGGAGATAATAATAATACATCTCCGGGCGCTGTGACCCTGAAACTAAGCCGGACAGCTTCTTCCAGACTTTTACATCTGTAAATATTGTAAGCATCTTTCCGGCCCTTAAAAAGCTCTTCTATGCGTGAAGCGGACTCCCCGATAAGTATAAGGTCATTGACGGCAGACTTCAGAGAAGCTGCCAGCGCCATAAAATCCATGTCCTTATCCTTGCCTCCCATTATCAGGGTCACCTCTTTTGAATAATCTTTTAATGCGGCAGCAGTGGAGTCCGGGTTTGTAGATTTTGAATCATTGATGCACCTGATGCCTGCTATCTCTCCGAGATATTCCATCCTGTGGCTGAGAGGCTTAAAATTCCTGATGGATCTCCCGGTCCTTTCAGGATCTGCTCCGCATATAAGTGATGCAGCAGAAGCTGCCATGGCATTTGAAATATTATGCATTCCCTTTAGCAAAGCGCATCTGATGTTTATTGTTCCCTTATGTGAGAAAAAATTATAATGTATTTTACCGTCCCCGGACCATATATGGGACCCTTTCTTCTTTTCTATGCTGTATTTTATTAGAGACGGACCGTCTACACTGTTTTCCATATTGATGATTTTTTCTGCAGTCAGGCTATCGTCCATATTTACAATGGCAAAGTCTCCGCGTCTTTGATTAGAAAATAATCTCAATTTCATATCTGCATATTCTTCTATATTCCTGTGCCTGTCCATATGATCGCTGGTAATATTCAGGAGTACGGCTGTGCTGGGCCTAAATGTATATGTCCTTTCCAGCTGAAAACTGCTTATTTCTATGATGCGTATGCTATCGTCATCATCCGCCCCTTTCAATTTTTCATTGATGCTGATCGTATTTAATAGAGGGGAGCCCACATTTCCGCATACCCAAACGTCCATGTCTATGTCCCGCAATATGGCACCTATCAGATTTACTACAGTTGTCTTTCCATTTGTACCCGTGACAGCTATTGTGTTTGACTTTTGCCTGTCATTTAAGAGCTGCCATGATAATTCAAGCTCATCCCAGATTGTTATTTCTCTTTCCATTGCAGCTCGTAGCATGCTGTTTTCTGCAGCTATGCCCGGGCTGGCTATTATTAGTCCGACTTCTTCCAGAATGGAAGTATCTACGGCCTCCTGGCCGGCCAGTATTATCTCCAGGCTTCCTTTCCCGTTTTTTCCAATGCCAGAATATATTATATCCCTGTCGATTCCGGTATTATTATCAAAGGCTATTATATGATTTCCCAGATCTTTGAGCTTTCTTGCTACCGGGATACCTGTTACTCCAAGACCCATTACCATTATCTTTTTTTGATTAAAAATTATATCTATATCTTTCATAAAGATCTTCTTAAGAGATGCTCAGTCTATGAATTTTAAATAGTAAATAAAGAGACCCGTTGCCGAAAATATGGCACATACGAGCCAGAATCTTATAATGACCCTGATCTCAGGCCAGCCCAGAAGTTCGAAATGATGATGGATGGGAGCCATCTTAAAAACTCTTTTTTTAAATGTCTTGAACCATAATACCTGGATTATCACTGAAAGAGTCTCTATTACAAACAGACCGCCTATCACTATAAGCAGGACCTCCTGTTTGAGGACGATCGCTACTGCCGCAATGAGTCCTCCCAATCCAAAAGAGCCTGTATCTCCCATAAATATTTCTGCTGGTGACGTATTCCACCATAAAAAACCAATACAAGCCGCAAGTGTGCTCCCCCCTATTACTGCTACATCTATCCCATATGAAAGATCAAGGATGCTCCATTCAAGAAATGCTATAAAAGAAAAAGTGGCAAGTACTATGGAGGCAGAGCCAGCCGCCAGCCCGTCCAGGCCATCGGTAAGATTCACAGCATTAGCTGTCGAGATCACAATAAGGACCACTATAATATAGTACCAGTTGCCAAGTTCGATCCTGATCTCTGTAAAAGGTATACTTATATATGTCCCCAGATCCAGGATAAACTTTGCAAATAAAATAAAATATATGCATATCAGGATCAGTAAAAATATTTTTACCCATCCTCTAAGGCCGAGCGATCGCTGCTTCTTAAGAGACATATAATCATCAATAAAACCGACCCCGCTGCAGAGCAATAAGATCGAAGTCACGAAGATACCCTCCATGCTATAATCTTCGTACCGGTAATATTTGATAAGACTGACAATTATAAAAGCAGCCGTTGAAGCAAGGACAAAGATTATGCCTCCCATCGTAGGAGTACCGACTTTGGCCGAATGGCTCCTGGGTCCATCCACCCTTATGCTTTGTCCTATGGCCCGCCCTTTCTGAAACTTTACAAATAAAGGAGTAAGGATAAGGGACAGGAACCCGCCTATAGTTATCGATAAGAAAATCCAGTTCATTTAAAAATACTCCTTCATTGCTTTAAATAATTATCCAACTGCCTCTTTACTATACAAAACTATATGTTTTTAGGGTCTACTGCTGAAAATATGAGATAATATCTTCCATTTTATTAGCTCTGGACCCCTTGACCAGTATGGTATCTTCCGGTTTTATTATATCCTTGAGGCCACTTTCCAAATCATATCTATCATTAAAATGAAAGCAGGCGCTATTATCTGCTTTCATTTCATCCTCAAAACCCCTGCATATGTTTTTTGACAGTTTACCTAATGCTATTAAAACGTCAATATTTTTCTTTGCACAATAGACCCCCATCTCATAGTGAAGGTCCGGTGCCGCCCTGCCCAGTTCCAGCATATCTGCAAGTATTGCTACCGGTCTTTTATTATTTTTACTTGATATCAGTAAAAGCGTATCTATGGCACTCTTTACAGAGACAGGGCTTGCATTATAGCAGTCATCTAAAATAATCATATGTCCGCACTTGATCAGGTTCATCCTGTGTTCTTCCATTTTTGCATTCTCAATACCCTTTTTTATCATACCGCTGTCAACACCCAGATAATGGCATATGGCAGCAGCCAAACACCCATTATAGAGATTGTGATATCCGGGCAGGCCCATTTTTACCCGGATGATCTTTTTGCCCTGCTTAAAAAAATCAAAATTAAATCTTCCCCATTTATCATATCCTGCTTCTGCAAAATTATAATCAGATCCATCGAGTTTACCGAATTCTATTATATCTGCCCCTGTGCTGTCCCTTATAAATGATGTCATTGGATCATCAGCATTTAAAAAGAGTTTTCCTCTATTTTTCTTTACCGGACCTGCTATCTCCGCTTTTGCTGATGCTATTTCCCTGATATCCTTAAAAAATTCCATATGTGAATTACCGATTGAAGTAATGGCGCCTATGCTGACATTACTTATCTGCGCTAGAGGACCTATCTGATTTTTACCCCTCATCCCGAGTTCTACTATAAAATAATCTGTATTCCCGTCAATGCTAAAAATAGTCTTAGATACGCCTATTTCTGTATTAAAGTTTTTTGGAGTAGACACAATATTGGATCCTGCTGATAAAATACCCGCAACAAGGTTTTTTGTGGTCGTCTTGCCGACGCTACCTGTAATTCCGATGACAATTGCTTTGAATTGCTTCAAATAATTAGCGGCAAGCTTCTTTAGAAAATCCAGACTATTTTCCGTTTCAAGTATCAAAGGTCCTCCAGGACCATTCTTTCCAGGACCTTCTAATGTTTTAATTATTTTTTCCTTTGAAGCCTTTTCATAGACAAATCCTCCTGCTCCGGACCGGACCGCATCTTTAATAAAATCATGGCCATCAAAGTTATCTCCGCTTACGGGGATGAAAAAATCTCCTTTTTTTATTGTCCTCGTATCGGTGGATATATTTTCAATCCATATTTTAGGATCTCCCGATATTATTAAAGAGTCTGTCCATTTCGCTGCTTTTTCAAATCTGATCTTTTCTTTTATTTTCATAATACTCTCTTACTATATCAGGATCGAAGAAATCGATCCTTCTGCCATTTTCAAACTCCTGATAATCTTCATGTCCCTTACCAGCAATCAGTACTATATCCTGGTCCCCGGCAATGTCTATAGCACCAAATACCGCCTCTCTTCTATCTGTTATCCTTCGGTATTTCTCTATTTCTTCCTCCCTGAATCCCTCTTCTATCATTGACATTATACTAGCCGGATCTTCCGAACGGGGATTATCTGATGTTATTATTGTAAAATCAGCAAGTTTTGCCGATATGGCGCCCATTATTTTCCTTTTATTTTTATCCCTGTCTCCTCCACATCCAAATACTGATATAAGTTTTCCTGAACCGGACAGCACATCCCTGGCTGTCCTTAGTACATTTTCAAGACCATCAGGAGTATGTGCATAGTCGACTATTACGGTCGGACCACCGCCATATTCTATTTTTTCAAACCGTCCCCCAAAGCCCTTCATATTTTCAGGTCCGCCTATTATGCTATCAGCATCTATATCTATTTCAATGCATGTGCTGGAAGCAGCAAGTATATTATAGATATTAAATATACCGCAAAGCGGTGTCGTGATCCTTATATTTCTATTTTTATCATCTTTTATCATCATTTTTAGTCCAGAAATAGAATTTGATATCTCCGATGCCCTTATATCAGCTTCGGGATCATCTATAGAATAGGAAATTTTCTTCATTCCGGTCATATTAAATAATTTCTTGCCATAATTGTCATCAATATTTATTATCGCCCTTCCCTCACCGAAAAGTTTCCTGTTTTTGATATCAAAGAGCCTTGATTTTACTTCAAAATAGCTTTCAAGGGTCCCGTGATAATCTAAATGGTCCTGAGTAAGATTTGTAAAAATAAGATAATCAAAATCAATATGATCGACACGGTGCAGGTCTATGGAATGTGATGATACTTCCATACCTATATACTCTATCCCTTCTTTAACACTTTCAGCAAAAAATCTTTGAAGGTCGATCGATTCGGGAGTGGTCCTATCAAATTTGACTTCCTTTTTACCAATATAGGATCTATAAGTCGTTATGATCGATGTCTTCAGTCCGGCCCTTTTTAATATGGAATCTATAAGGTAGCATGTTGTAGTCTTTCCATTGGTCCCTGTTATTCCGATTATTTTCAAAGACTTTGAAGGATCTCCAAAAAAATTCTTGCTTATGATGGGAAGTACGGACCTTGTCTCTTCTACAATGATCTGTGTCACTCCCGGATCAGGATCCATTTTCTTATTGACTAATACTGCTATTGCTCCATTTTTTACCGCTTCATCTACAAAATCATGACCATCAAGCTTGAATCCTTTTACAGCTGCAAAAAACCCTCCTTTTAAGATTGTTTTTGAGTTTGTGGAAATATCCTTTATACGGATATCCAGATCACCATATACCTTTTTATGGACCACGCCCTCAAGAATTTTTTCTAATCTCATATATAGCCTCTTTCTGGAATGGATATTAATGATCTTTAATTAAATTATACATTATTTTAGATACCTGAAGTTATTTTAATACTTTAATCCGCTCAAGGGAATATTCCATTATCTCTTTAAAGACCGGAGCTGCAACCGTGCCTCCCCATACGGTCCTTTCAGGACCTTCCGGTTCATCCACTACGATTATTATTGCTATTTCTGGATTCTCATAAGGAGCAAATCCAATAAAAGAGGTGATGCTCCTACCCTCACTATATCCCAATCCATTTTGATTTACTTTTTCAGCGGTCCCTGTCTTTCCACATACGCTAATATCCTTTATCTGTGCATTTTTACCGGTTCCATCCTCTACTACTGCAAGCATCATATCCTTTACGGAACGGGCAGTCTCTTCACTTATGATCCGGTCATCTTCTCTGTCTCCATGTCCTGGATCCTGCCCTTCACCGAGTTTTACCTCTTTTATAATGGTCGGACTGACCAGATATCCTCCATTTGCTATGGCACATACAGTTCTGAGAAGCTGAAGTGGAGTAATCGAAATACTCTGGCCTATTGCCAGTGCGCCTATTGTTGAAGCCGGCCATGTCCTATAATCATGCACAATGCCATTTTCTTCACCCGGAAGTTCAATGCCGGTCCTCTCACCAAAACCAAATTGTTTTATCCCTTCCCAGTATAGCCTGTCGCCCATACTAAGGGCCACTACGACCGCACCCACATTGCTTGAATACTGTATTATCTCTTTTGTCGAATACTGAATATAACCGGTCCGAAATATCTCCTTTATGACCCTGTCACTTACCTGTATGGATGATGGAAGATTGAAGACCTGCTCCTTTCCTACGGTACCTCTTTCAAGTGCAGAAGAAATATTTATGATCTTGAAAGTCGATCCAGGTTCATATGTGAAGGAGATCCCTGCGACTTTATACCTTTCTTCATCATAATCCCCATAATTATTAGGATTAAAACCCGGATAAGATGCCATAGCCAATATCTCGCCGCTTACGGGATCCATGACTATTGCTACCGCACCTGGAGCATTGTACTCTTCAACTACTTTTAAAAGACTCTTTTCAGCTATATACTGTATTTGTGAATCAATTGTCAGCACAATATCCTTCCCGTCCACAGGCTCCAGATATGTCTTTATATTCCCGGGAATAATATTGCCGAATACATCTATTTCAGCCTCAGCCCTTCCGTCTACACCGCGGAGTATGTTTTCATATTCTATTTCTATACCATAGAGCCCATAGCCGTCTGTTCCTGTAAAACCGATGATAGGAGCTGCCAGCTCTTCCCGGGGATAATATCTCTTGCTTTCATTTTGAATATATATGCCTTTCAGATCTAACCCGGCTATCTTATCTGCTTCTTCAGATTCGATTTTCCTTTTGATATAGACAAATCCCAGCTCCTTCTCAGATAATTTCTTTTCCAGATCATCTTTATTGGTCCCAAGGATCCCTGAAATTTTTTCAGCTATATATCCCGGATCTTTTATTTCCATTGGATTTGCATATACTGTCTTTTCTATCAGGCTTATAGCAAGTTCATTTCCATTCCTGTCAAGTATCTTACCTCTTTTTGAATACAGCTTAAATTCATCCATATGCTGAAACTGAGCACGGGTCTGGTATTTTGATGCATCCAGGTATTGAATGGATACCAGTCTGTATGAGATTAGTGAAAAAGCTATTAAAAATAAAATAAACAGGAAATATACTCTTTTCCTGTTTACTCTTAAATCATTATTTTTCACGGTCATTTTCTTACATATTTATTTATGGTATAAAAAATGTCAATACGCTTTCTGAAACGACAAGCACTATATCCTGTACAT
>Ga0255371_10075_pt1 | contig 16973 bp, 14 predicted proteins | sample ANMaggSSYBR01I12_FD_182097 | JGI IMG/M metagenome (GOLD analysis project Ga0255371, IMG submission 182097) | Sediment cell enrichment communities from methane seep in Santa Monica Basin, California, United Staets - ANME aggregate JGI... | ecosystem: Environmental > Aquatic > Marine > Cold seeps >...
GGCGTACTAAGGTCGACCGTAAGTTTATCGTCCTGGTCTGCTCCAGTGATCTCAACTCTGCCTGTGTCGTCAAGTGCCTGGCTTTCCAACACCGATTCGTCGGCGTTGTCGATGATCTGGAGTGTGTCCGTCTCGTCAACGTACTGGAGCGTGATGTCCATCGCCGCACCGACCGCAGCCGTGTAGGATAACAGGTCACTGGAGAGAAGAAGACGAGGTTCGAGAGGCTCAAGCAAGACCTTGCGTTGTCTCTTGGCTGCGGCCTCAATTCTTTTTTTATTTCGTCTGTTGAACCACCTGGCAAGGCTCATGATTAATCTCCTCATTTTAATTGTTTATTTGGGCTTAATATTTTCTGATCTGACAATTCATTACAAAAAAAAAGCCGGGATGCCCCTATTTCATGGCAACCCGGCTTTCCGAATCATAACAAATCGGATCCATGGCTTTCCGTCCCTATTTTACAACAGGTTTGGCTTTATCAGAAGCTTAAAAACTGTAACTGTGTAACTGTAAAAAAGCTACATTGCTGAATTAAATTTAGGCAAAAATCATGCCCAATTTTACCATCCAGCCAATACTAATCAATTCAGATAGTTAGCAATTATGGTTTATTGACCATATAGATAATTATGAAAAATAGTTCCTAATTTATGGGTAAAACATTTCACATTGTGTAATTTTTTACATAATAAGTCTGTCAATCTTCAGGCTCTACCGTGCTTAACAATGGAAATTCATATCCTGTTGAATTACTGACTTTTCTTAAAAAACGCTGCTCCACTAAAGTTGTACCTGTGCGGTTAATTCCTCTAAATCCTCCATAAACGATTTTGCGTTTTTTGCGACTCTTTGCGGCTAAATCGAAAAAAGATTCAAAAAAATGGTTTGACGTCAGCACTGTTTTGTATTTACAAGTTAGTGTCTGAACGGAAACCCCTGCCACATGATTTGTTGGGTTTCGCTCACTAAAACCATATTTTTGTAATTGCTTGATATTCGTAGGTTGGGTTGAGGTGCGAAACCCAACACAACTGATTATGCTCAACCCAACCTACCAAAAACCGGACTTTTCGTTCAAGCACAAGTCAGATTGATTGTTACCCGTACCCGTAAATGGTTATTAATTTTTTTATAAGTGGATCTCAGAACCATAAAAAACGACAAGCTTTCGATTATTGAAAACACTTTAAGCAAAATGTGGAGAAAGGCTTCATAATGACAGGAAGTCAACAAAAATTATATATTAACAGAGATTCCGCCAGACAATTTTTATTCTATAAAACAGATTCTAAAATCCCTGATATTAAAGGTGGTATTAAATATGACACTAAATTTTCTGCAAGTCAAACCGGTCTTTCAGATGAATTTAGTTCCCGAGTTCTGAAAATAGCCCAAAAACTCTTATTCGCACTCCTTTTAATCTTGTTCTGCTCCACTGCTGAAGCAATAAAGGGTCCCATCATAGTCAATACCGATGTGCTTTCAGGAAGCTGGAAGATAATCCGGTTAAAGAATCTCCCAAAAGATGCGGTCGTGGCTTTGGAAATTAAAACCGATGGTGAAATTATGGTGGTGCTGGTGGACTCCGATGATTATCAGAGCTTTCCGAATACCAGCCGCCCTCTGTTTCTGGGACGGGTAGAAAAAAAATTGTCATTTTCGGTATCGATTCCCGAAAGCGGTCACTATTATGTCATTCTCGACAATCGTACCGGGCGACGGAAACGAGCAATAACAGTAACAGTAACAGCGGCGGCAGCTCGGGGTGAAATTGATCAGATAAACGCCGCTAACACAATCCTTCACGTATTCGAACGACAGCTTCATCAGATCTTTATTTTCGATTCGTTCCCTATTGGTGTTGAACGCTGTGATACGTCAAAAGCATTCGCCGACAGATTGGGGATTATCCTTTGTGCCGGATATGTGCAGCAACTATACAATCATATCCGTGACAAGCAAAAGGCCCAGAATGCGTTAGGTTTTTCCATATTCCGTGAGTTGGGCCATATCCTGCTTGCTCAATGGAATCACCCTGTCACAGCCCGAAAAGCCACAGCGGATGAATTCGCCACTGTACTGATGATCGTGCTCAAGCAGACAGAAAAGTTATCTGCCAATGCTGAAAATTTTGTCCGAAACCCCTTGATTTCAGAAACGCTAAGACAAGTCCTCAAAGATGATCGCCACCCGCTAACCGTGCAGCGCGCCAAAAGGATAAGCGCCTGGCTGAAGGACCCCCGGATTGTTTTAAAATGGCAAAAGTTTCTGGTGCCTCACATGCAGACGGCTCTACTGAAAAGATTGCAACAGTATCCCACCGCGTGGACAGATCTTCCAATTGTCGAAAAGGAACTTGCACTGCGAACCCAAAAATTTACCCGCAAGGATCTTCAAAAAGGGGGATCGCTTAAAGGTGGGTTAAAGATAAAATGCAAAAATGATCAACTTATTTCTGGACGAGTCCTTACTATTGGCTGAAAATTTGAACCATTTTCACGCTGTTGCAGACAATATAAAACTCCCAATAAACTTAATTCTAACCACTTAATAATGTTGCGATTAGGCTATGCTCAAGTTTATCCCTTTGGTTAATTTGCGAAGCAATGTAATAGGCTCCTTATGTATAGTTACTGGGCACTGGTTGTTTGTTACTGGTTATTTGATTGAAAATTGTCGATTGAATATTGAAGGAATTTCGTTAATTTTATATCTTGAGAGTCCAAAGGATTTTAGATAAATTAATGGAGCGAAGCGATTTCCACAAATATACAATCTTCAATATACAATCTTCAATTTAGTAAACTGTTATACTATTTCGACTTCTGCGGGAGCAATTATACCAGGCTCCTGACTGCCCGACAGAGTTGGTATTTCTAATCTTTTAGCCTTCCAGCCTCTATGGCGAACTATGCCTTTAAAAGGCGGCTCACCCGTAACATTGCCTGTTAACTTTATGGCAGTTGGATCAAAATCCTGCTGGATTGTTATCTGATCGCCCTCTTTTTCGCCAATTACACTTTCCGGAGATATGGCTTTATCAACAACTTTCTTACAGCTTTCGTGAATACTTCGAACAGCAGCGCCTATCTGTGAATCTTCATAATGATTAAGATCCTCGGAGAAGAAATCCATTAGACGTCCTTCTCGTTGAAACACGGAAAGCAAATGTAAAAACAATCGCCTGTCATTATTTTTCTTTTCTTTCTTGTCCAAAGAACCTTTAACTTTTTTATCATCTTTTTTATCTACGATTGCCTTATCAGATGTTTTTAACAAATTTACAAATAAAAACCTCATGCAAACCCAGAGCAGGATACCAATCAAAGTGAACATCCCTGCCGATATCAGCACATAATATAATCTAAATTTTTCTTCCAGCATAACAACCAGATCAATTAAATTTTTATGCCCTGATAAAACTACTTCAGCATTTGTTAATATAACATAAAAGGCCGAATCGACCAGCAGGCATATAAAAGCCATAAAAAACATTATTATTACAAATGAACGAAAAGAATATGCTTTTATTATATCCATCTTTTTTAACTCCTTCTGCGGCACTGTAACATAAGTAACTGTTCACGGTTGTCGGTTTACAGTTCACACTTTTTTCAATGAACCATACAACGACTCAAGAATTTTAACCGTTAACTGTGAACCGTAAACCGTGAACGGTTACGTTTTATTTATGGCTTTACCTTTTTATAGTTGCAATGTTATAATAAACATAGATTATAACATTGCAACTTTACCTCTGGCCGAAACATGCTCAAGGATTAGATACATATGGGTAATAAAACTGTTTATATATACAAGTTCGACTTTGAAGTCGGTTATTTAATAAAAAGCCCATGTAAAGAATGTAACAAAAGGGAAAATTTTCCTAAATGTATTGATGATTGCCGTGCCCTGGATAAAATACAAACAATTTTATCTGAAGTAAGATCTTGCACAAAAAGCATTTGATCTGCAAAGCATAAGCATCAACCGATCAATTCTGTATAATCTGCGTAATCTGTGGATTAAAGATATGATGAAATCAAAGCAATTATCATCCCGCTTTTATGAAATCTCTGAAAAAGAAAAAGGAGAAATTTTAATCCTCTTAAAAGGTAAAATTGATATTAAAAACTCGGCCCATCTTCTTAAAGAACTTACTCCTGCTATAAAGGGCAATGCCCTTTCTTCTTTGGTAATAGACCTTGGCAAGGTAGATTATCTTGATGATTTTGGAGCGCTTGTTCTTCTTGAAACAAAACGCCTCGCGGCTGAGCAAAAGGGAAATTTTAGTATCGTTAATGTCAAAGAAAATATAAAAGGAATTCTTTCATTAGTTAATTTTGAATCTAATGAATATTTCATGCCTCTGAAAAAATATACCCGACCAAACATCCTTGTATCTCTTGGTGAATCAACCATACAAAATGCTGACGATATAAGATTTTTAATTTCCTTTCTGGGCTCCGTTATTCTGTCTTTTATTCATGTCTGTCTTCATCCTAAAGACTTGCGTATAGATGACACTATAACATATATGAAAAAAACCGGTGTGGATGCTCTCCCTATAGTTGCACTCATCAGCTTTCTGCTCGGCCTTGTCATGGCATTTACTTCATCCCTTCAACTGCAGCAATTCGGAGCAAACATATATGTTGCCTCGCTGGTATCTATTGCTATGGTATCAGAACTTGGACCTATTATGACAGCAATTGTAGTGGCTGGAAGATCCGGCTCTGCTTTTGCTGCAGAAATTGGTGCTATGAAGATTTCAGAAGAAATTGATGCTCTTTTTACTATGGGATTTAACACGACAATATTTCTGGCCGTTCCCAGAATCATAGCGTGCATTATTGTTGTTCCTATATTAACTCTTTTTTCAGATATATTTGCAATTTCAGGAGGGCTCCTGGTGGGAGTCTTTATGCTTGATCTGAGCACAACATCCTATATAAATCAAACAATGGAAACACTTACGCTATTTGAAGTAATGTGGGGCCTGGGTAAAAGCTTCGTATTTGCGCTGCTTATAGCATGGATAGGATGTTTGAGAGGATTTCAGACAAGAGGCGGCGCTGATTCTGTCGGCAACGCCGCGACATCGGCTGTTGTCAGCAGTATTTTTCTGATAATACTTTTTGATTCAATTTTTGCCGTGATTCGCAGTTACTGGTAACCCATGGAAAAACAAGTTGTCATAAATGTAAAAAATCTTGTTGCACGATACGGAGATGATGTAATCCTTGACAATATAAGCTTTGATGTCTTTGAAGGAGAAATACTGGTAGTCCTTGGCAGCAGTGGATGTGGAAAATCAACCTTGCTAAGACATATGATCGGACTCGATAAACCTTTCTCAGGAAATATAATAATCGATGGCGAAAATATTACATCAAGTGATGGGTTATACTATAATGTACTAAAAAAAATAGGGATTTTGTTTCAAAGCAGCGCTCTGTTCGGATCAATGACCATATCTGAAAATATAGCTCTTCCTATTAAAGAATATTCTGATCTTTCAAAAAGCTCTATAATGAATTTAGTCAGGATGAAACTTTGTATGGTTAATCTTCAAGGGTATGAAGATTACCTGCCGTCAAAAATTAGCGGAGGAATGAAAAAAAGAGCCGGCCTGGCAAGGGCTCTGGCGCTTAATCCAAAAATTCTTTTTCTTGATGAACCAACAGCCGGACTTGATCCTGTCAGTTCTGCAGAAATTGATGAATTGATTTTATTAATCAATAAAAGCATCGGTACTACAATGGTTATTGTTACCCATGCGCTTGACAGCATATTAAACGTTGCGCAACGCATAATTATGCTTGATAAAAAAACAAAAAGTATAATTGCTGAAGGGGATCCCAGATATCTGAAAGATCATAGTAAAAATGTATCCGTCAGGCAGTTCTTCAATCGCAAAACAAAAATCAGGATATAACAATGGCTTCTATTAAAACCAAATTTACTGTCGGTCTTTTTGTAATAACAGGATTAGCCATAGCTGTAGTTACAATAATGTGGCTTGGGAAATCCCATTATCTTGAAAAAGGTCAGTATTATATCGCTTACTTTGATGAATCGGTCCAGGGTCTTGCAAAGGATTCCCCTGTTAAATACAGAGGAGTATCCATAGGACGGGTTGATAATATAGTCGTTGCGCCTGACGCAACTTTGATTAAGGTAATATTAAAAATTGAATCCGGCATAAAACCGGAAGATCATAGTGAAGACATAGTTGCCGAGTTAAAGTCAGTAGGTATTACCGGTATAATGTTTATTGAGCTTGAACGAAAAAAGGATGACGAACCCGACCTTTCACCTGAAATAAATTTTCCTTCAGAATATCCTGTTATTGCTACAAAACCATCTAACATAAGTCAGATTATAAAAGGTATAGATAATGTACTGAATCAGATCAACGCTCTAGACTTACAAGGAATAACGGCTAAGTTTAAAACCATGCTTGACACGATAAGCAAAACTGTCGAGGATTCCCAAATCAAAAAAATATCATCTGATATCAGATCATCCCTTGATAAGGTAGAAATAATACTGGACACAAAAAAAATGGGACAACGTAATGAAATCCATTGGCAGCGCCGGTTCATCATTTGATAATTTTGCTGTAAATGCCGATAAAACACTTTCCAGTATTGATAGTATTGTTGAAGAAAACAAAAAGGAATTTACAGAAGCTATTTACAATTTTAAAAATACTATGAAACACGCAGATACTTTAATGGATGATGGATCAGAACTTGTTAAAGATGCAGATGTAAAACTTTCAACTTTACAGCGTCAGGTTCTTACAACTTTGCAAAATTTAGAAAAAGCAAGTTATAATATGAACAGGCTTTTAGAGCTTATATCTGATCAGCCTTCACAAATTATCTTCGGAGAACCACCCTCTGAAAAAAATGTGGAACCGGTTAACTAAAATGAATTATTCAAAAAAAATTATTTATTTGATTATCCTTTCCGCCCTGCTTGCATGTGGTTGTCTGAATCTAACACAGCAACCAAACAAAAAAATTAATTATTATACATTGGAATATGATCCTCCTGAAACAACAAATCTAAAAGCTCTTCCATTTGTTATTTATATAGAACGCTTTAATGTAGCTCCTTTATACGACTCGAACAGGATAATATACAGTCAAAAAAAGTTTGAAAGAGATGCTTATATCTACCATAAGTGGATGGCAAACACCGGCGATCTTGTCACTTATTATCTGACAAGGGATATAAAGCGTTCCTCCCTTTTCAGCACCGCATTTAGTTCAAACAGCAGTTGTTCATCAACACATATAATTAACGGAACAGTTGATGAGTTTTTTGAGCAAGATAATAATAAAGTATGGAAAGCAGTTCTTTCCATAAACATCACACTTATATCAAATGGCGAGCCGGATATCAGCAAAAGCGTGCTTATGCAAAAACGTTACAGTGCCATAGAACCTTGCAGCAGGAAAAATCCCCAGGCTCTTGCTGAAGCAATGAGCAAAGCAATGGCAAACATCTCCGACAGAATTATAAAGGATGTTTATAAATGTCTGGATAACTAATCAGGCTGTAGGATACTGATATCCCTCTTTTCTCTAAAAGTCTTCAGCCTATCCACCTGAGTATTTAAGGGTTACAATTATGACACCTCAAAATTTAAACAGTATTCCCGCATGGAAGAGTCTGAAGCAACATGCTGAAAACTTTAGCCGGCCTGACAGGCATTTAAAATATCTTATCAAAGAAAAAGACAGGCTCGAAAAATTCTCTTTAAAATGCAATGGTTTTCTCTACGATTTTTCGCGTCAGAGAGTAGATGAAAAGGCCATGTCTCTACTTTTTGAATTAGCAAAAGCAAGAAAACTAAAAGAGCAGTTTATTTCAATGATGAATGGTGAAAAGATAAATATTTCTGAAAACAGAGCTGCTCTTCACACTGCTTCAAGAAATTTCTCAGGCAATTCTATTTTTATAGATGAAAAGGATGTAATGCCCGAGATAATCAAAACAAGAGAGAATATCAGGGAATTTGTTTCAAAAGTTCATAATGGAAAAATAACCGGATCAACCGGAAAACTTTTTAAACATCTTGTTGTAATCGGAATCGGGGGGTCTTATCTGGGTACAAAGTTTGTTTCTTGTGCTTTGGAAGCCTTTGCAGATAAAGGTATTGAAATACATTTTCTATCAAATGTAGATATCCACAATTTTGGAAATATAGTATCCAGAATAGAGGCGGAATCTACCTTGTGGATAGTTGTTTCAAAAAGCTATACAACCGCCGAAACTATGGCCAATGCAAATCTCGCCATTTCATTTATGAAAGAAAAAGGTCTTGATCCTTCTAAGCACCTTGTAACTGTTACAAGCAAAGGAAGCCCTGGAGATGATCCAAAAAATCCTGTTCTGGCTTCATTTCACATGTTTGATTTTATAGGAGGAAGATACAGTGTTACCTCTGCGGTTGGCGGTGTACCACTTAGTCTGTACTTAGGTTATGAAAAGTTTGAGCGATTTTTAAAAGGCGCAGAAGAGATGGATATTCACGCAAAGGATTCTCCATGCGAAAAGAATATCCCTCTAATTGCTGCTCTTATTTCAATATGGAACAATAATTTTCTGGGATATCAAACTCAGGCAATAATTCCCTATGCATCCCCGTTGCAAAAGCTGGCGCCCCATATTCAACAGCTCAGCATGGAAAGTAACGGCAAATCAGTAACGCAGGAAGGACATCCCATAGGTGAACCAGCCGGGCCAATTATTTTCGGAGAGCCCGGCACAAATGCCCAGCATTCTTTTTTTCAACTGGCGCATCAGGGACGTCCCTTTCCCATTGAGTTTATAGGAGTGATCAAACCTCAGTATAATCAGTATGCTCAAAAATCAAAAGGTGTTACAAATCATCAGGAATTATGGGCAAATCTGATCTCACAGCCAACAGCACTTGCTTTAGGGAAAGAAGACAAGAATAAAGCAAAATACTTTCCGGGCAACAGACCCTCTTCCACCATACTTATAAAAGATCTTTCACCTGAAAGTGTTGGCCGTCTTTTGTCGTTTTATGAGGCAAAAACTGTTTTTGAGGCTTTTATATGGGGCACAAATCCCTTTGACCAGTTTGGTGTGGAACTAGGCAAAGCAATAGCTTCCGGCATCAGAAACGAAATATCATTAAAAAATAAACAAAAAGATCACCAGTTTGAAAATATGAATGAAATTACAAAATTCTACCTTGATGCCCTGTTTTCAGGCAAGTTATGAGGAACAGACATGGCCGACACACTGTACAACGTCATCTACCGAGGAAAAGTCCTTCAAGATTTCGACTTCGAGACCGCTAAACGAAACCTCATCAAAATGTTTTCGCTTAGCGAAGAGAAGGCTGAGAAAATTCTGAAGAGTCGCCAGGAAGTGCTGAAAAAAAACGTGGACGAGTCCACAGCCAAAAAGTACGGTATAGCCCTGAAAAAGGCGGGGCTGGATGTAGCTATGGAAAAGATCCCAACAAAAGTCGTGTCCCGGGAGGCGACGCTTGTCCCTGCTTTAAAAAAGGTGGCGACCCCTAAAGAAGAACGGAAAGATGCCCCACCGCAGTCCAGGATTCCATTTGAATTCCATGGCACCGGATCAGAGTACTTCAAAATCTGGCTTGTGAATATCATCGTATCTATCGTTACCCTGGGTATTTACTCTCCTTGGGCCAAGGTTCGGCGAAAACAGTACTTCTACGGCAACACCCACGTGCAAGGAGCCAGTTTCGAATATCTCGCTGATCCTGTAAAGATTCTCAAGGGCCGCGCCATAGTTGTCGTCCTTCTTATAGTTCAGTCCATTGTATCCAACCTGGTCCCAATTATCGGGGCCATTTTAGGCGTGGCAATCCTGGTTATCTTACCCTGGCTGGTGGTACGCTCCCTGGCTTTCAATGCCGGTAACAGCGCCATAAGAAACATCCGGTTCGGTTTTGACGGGACGGTAGGCGAAGCCGCTAAAGTGTTTGTCTTGTGGCCGATATTGGCTGCGCTCACCCTGGGGATTCTCTCTCCGTATGCCTATTTCCGCCAAAAAAAGTTTATTGTCGAAAACAGCAGCTACGGTACGACGGGATTTACATTTACCGCCACGGCAGGGGAATACTACGGGCTCGTTTTCAGCGCCCTCATCCCGATTGTCATGGGCATCGTCGTCATTGCAGCATCCGGCTTCTTTTTTCCGCCTGCCGCCGTCTTGGTAGGACTGGTCCTGTACCTGTATTTCTTCGCCTTTTTCTCGGTAAAAACTACTAACCTCCTCTACAACTCCAGCCGGCTCGCCCTTCACCGGATGGAATCGACCCTGAAGATCAAGGAATACCTTCTCCTCGTTGTAACCAATTCGGTTGCCACAGCATTAACGCTGGGTCTGTTTCATCCCTGGGCAAAGGTACGGACGCTGCGCTACAAACTGGAACATCTCACTATGGTCGCATCGGGCGATCTGGACAGCTTCATCGCAAAAGAGCAGAAACAGGTCAGCGCTGTGGGTGAAGAGATGGGTGACTTTCTCGATTTCGATTTCGGCCTATGATCTCTATAACGGGTAAGTGGTACGACAGCAGAACTTCAGCCCAGGTTGACGCCATATGCCGCATCTACGACAATGGCGCTGTTCGGGTCGAGCGGCTGGAGGATGGCGAATCCCTTGTGTTGCTGCCCCGGTACGACATCAAAGCTTCCCCCCGATTGGCCGACACTCCCCGCCGCCTCTACTTTCCCGCCGGAGAAAAATTCGAAACCAAAGACAACGACGCTGTGGACAAGGTGATGAACAGGTTTAAGCGTCGTTCCTGGCTGAAAATTGTCTACCAGATGGAGAGCCGTAAACGCTACGTCGTGCTCGCTCTGGCAAGCCTGCTCCTTTTCATATGGGGAAGTATGAAATACGGGGTGCCGACGGCCGCCAAGCTGATCGCCTTTCGGCTTCCGCCCTCTATCCACGGCATAGCTGGCCGGCATTCGCTTGATATTTTGGACCGAGCTGTATTCCGTCCTTCAGAACTGGATGAGGCCACACGGATCCGCCTGATGGAACACTTCCGGCCGGTTATGGAGGATCACCCGGGTAACGAGCTGAAAATAGTGTTCCGAAAGGGCGGCCGCCTAGGCCCCAACGCCTTCGCCCTTCCTGGCGGGGCCATTATCTTCTCAGACGAAATGGTGCGATTAGCCGAACATGACGATGAACTGTTAGCCGTGCTGACCCATGAGATCGGTCATATCGTTCACCGTCACGCCATGCGCAGAGCAATCCAGGACTCGCTTTTGGGCTTTGCCCTACTGTCGATCACCGGCGACGTCTCCGGCTCATCAGAGCTGTTTCTGGGGCTACCGGTTTTACTGACAGAGCTGGCCTATTCCAGACAATTCGAGCGCGAGGCAGACCGTTATGCCTTAGACTGTCTCCGTTCCCGCGGAACATCGCCTATCCATTTCGCCAGGCTCATGCGCCGTATTGATCAGAAAATAGCGCCCAAATCCAAAGGATCCGGCAGGAAATGGTTGAACTACCTGTCAACCCATCCCATGACCGAAGAACGCCTCAGGAATTTCGAACAGTAAAAGTGGGTTCAGCACCAAAGAGAATCACGAAGACCGGACTTGCGCTCAATTACCCTGGATATCGAAGTTTTTAAGACTTCTTCTTTACCCAATATTGTTACACTCTGGCCAGCCCTTTTTGAACCGCCCTGCTTACCGCTGACTGGCTTAGACCCAATCTTTCCCCTACCTTAGTTCCTAAAATACCCAATTCCCTACTTTAATATGTTATGCAACGCATATTTTCATGGGCGCATTTCGTCCCCGCATTTCGTCTCTTAATCAATTTCATGGGATTTTTCCCAATTCCAAGATTTCGGATTTATCTTGGCACGAGAATGCGATTGTTATGCCTATTTTTGCTCATTAATCACTTAACCTGTACTTGAAATTCTTTAAGCATTTCTTTTGCTTTTTCTTCACCATATTTTTTTACCATCATTTCCCACATGGGGCTTTCCTTGATTTTCTTTTGATACTCATTTGTCATTCTTTCTTGTTCTTCGGGCGATGGCGGGGCACCTTTACCTATAATATGCAATCCTTCTTCGTCCATCCATGGATTGCTACCCTTATATTGCCCTTCAATATGCTGTTTGCAACATTTTTTGTATTTTTTTCCACTACCACAAGGACATGGATCATTTCTGCCTATTTTTTGACTCATTATATCTCTGCCTTAGCTTACGTTGATGCTCCATTTTAGTTGCGTTGCTTAGTGTCCTATTTTGCCTACAATTTCCATATGATTCATTAGATGTTCATAATGAGCTTCTATATCACCAACGTTTTCGTCATTGTATTTTAAGGCTTCATCCGGATACATTTTGTTGGCCCTGTTAATTGCTTTGCGTATTTTTCCATATTTCTTGAGGCATTTTATTAGTTCATTATCATATTTTTCTTCTTCTGGAGTGCGCTCACCAATAATATCTTGGCTTCGCTGCATGTACTGATCTATGAAATTCATACTATCCTCTCTGCTTATATTTGGCATTCGTAGAGCTGAGTGGCTGGGCAACGATAACCAAAAAAACTATGATAAAGGTACCTTTCAAAAGCGGCACGGCTTTGCCCAGTCCATCTTCAGCCTGGTTATGTGATATTTGCTACGCCTCTACATTGTGGAAACCTTGAACAACCCCAAAATTTGTTGCCTTTCTTTATTTCGCGCATTACCATAGGGTTGCCGCACTTGAGGCAAGCAATACTGTTCTGTTTCTCCCCTACAATATTCTTGACGTGCTTTACCTGTTCTCTGTAGGTTTTAAATGATGGAGACAACCTGCCTGACTCAATTTTGCTAACGATTTTTTTACCTCTACCGTAGATAGCACAGGCTGCTTTTTTGATTTGATATATCGGCTACCAACGTAATGCGGGACAGCCTGTGCATTCAATTAGTTAGCAACTCCTTAGATTACGCTTGATTGCAAAATTACCATAGAGCCAAAATGGCGAAAAAGTGTCCCGCTTTAAGTTGGTAGCCACCCGACGGTTATGTGAATCATTTCTCTTCAGTTAGAAAAAGTACAGATGTCACCTTGTCCATTCTTTTTGCATTTTCTGAATGCATTACTATTTCTTGCGTATCAAAACTCTGTCTGACAACCTTATAATTTCCGATATACTCCCATTGGCCTACTGCACGCTTAATAAATGTTGGAACCGCATATTTTTGGTTTGCAAATTGTTTCGATGTTCTTTCAACAATTTTTCCGGTACCAGAAAGAATTACGTCTGGTGCTTTAGGATTCATATCTTCAGATTTCTTAAAGCACGCTGCAACTACTTGACCATCTACAGTCGGAAGATACGATTGTTTGCTGCCACCAAGTTGAACATGAATTTCATCACGGGTGTAAAAGCTGCACTTCTCAAACATTTTTTCCTCGTTCACAAGTGATTATATAGTTTCCTGATATCTACCATGATCTAAAATAGTTGACAACGGATTTCCTCCCATCTTACGCTATTCCTAACAGTATATCATTCATACAGGCGGGATAAACAGTAAACAGGATAACCTCACTATGATTCAAATTACTTCCGATCTTGCCAGGCTGCACACCTCTTCAGGGGAACATGCCCTACTCATAATAGCGGATCTGATACTTATAGCCCTGCTCAACCAGAAATAGCTGGCGGTTAACGGCAAAATTTTGTTCGTCTGTGCCTTTTGAGACAAGGGTGTAGAAACAAGAAGCTCGTTTTTTGGGTCTGAGGATGCGACCTAAGCGCTGTGCCTCTTCCTGGCGTGATCCAAAGGCGCCGGAGACCTGTATCATCACGTTGGCATCAGGAAGATCTACTGCAAAGTTGGCTACCTTTGAGACAACCAGGACTTTGATCCGCCCTTTCCTGAAATCCGCATACAACTTTTTACGTTCCTCATGTTTGGTCTTGCCTGTGATAATCGGCAGGTTCAGTTTCTTGGCGATTTTTTCCACCTGCGCAATGTACTGGCCTATGACAAGGATGCTGTCATCTGAGTGATGACAGATCAGTTCTTCAACCAGCGTAAGTTTTCCGGAATTCTCAGCGGCAATGCGGAAGCGTTGTCTCTTTGAGGCATGGGCATAATCGAGTTCTTCCTTCGAAGGCAGTAAGAGTCTGTACTCTATGCAGATTGCCTCTGCAATAAAGCCTTTGCTTTCCAGGGTTTTCCATGGAACATCATATCGCTTCGGCCCGATCAGGGCAAATACATCGTCTTCCTTGCCGTCTTCCCGCATAAGGGTGGCTGTGAGTCCCAGCCGTCGTCTGGCCTGAATGGAAGTTGTTGCACGGAACACAGGAGCAGGAAGGAGGTGAACCTCGTCGTAAATGATCAGACCCCAGTCATGTTCTGTAAAAATATTTAGATTAAGAAGCGGATCTTCTTTTGTGCGACGATAGGTCAACATCTGGTAGGTAGTAATAGTTACCGGCTTTATCTCTTTTATAAGGCCGGTGAACTCGCCGATTTCCTCATTGTCCAATGTCGTCTTGGAAAGCAATTCCTCACGCCATTGATGTACAGATACGTTATTGGTTGTAATGATGAGGGAATGGCTGCCCACCTTGTTCATAACCCCCAACCCGATAATGGTTTTTCCGGAACCACATGCAAGGACAATGATACCGCTACCGCCGGAGGCACTGCCAGCCTGATAAAAGGCGTCAACCGCCTCTTTTTGATAGTTACGGAGGTCAAAGGCGTGACCGTCCGAATCAATATTGCGTAAACTTAAGTCAATCGGAGCGCCTGGCACGTATCCACAGGTATCCTTGACCGGATAACCTATTTTTACAAGGGCATGCTTCAGATTTCCCCGTTCGCCGGCCGCAATCAAAAACCCGTCCACTGTTCTTCTTAACCAGAATTGTTCTAGATCGTTATCCTGTTTGATCCGGTTAAGAATTATGGAATCAATGATTCTCAATCGCAAATTAGCTTCAGACACCTTTTCAAGTATCAGGCTGCCGTAAGTCTCATACCATTCCCTGATATCAAAAAGCACATTGGAAGGTATTTCATAACGGGAATAGCCGAGCAACCTGCTCATGATCTCATCCATGCCTGTTTCAAGGGCAGCGCTGTTCCACAGAGACAGAGGCGTAACTCTGTAAGTATGAATAAATTCCGGAGACTTGACCAATTCTGCAAAGCTGTTCAAAAAATCGCGGCATTCGACATACTGAGGGTGAGCCACTTCAACCATAATGGTGTGATCGCTCTGAACAATGAGTGGTCCTGAATCGTTCACCAGTCAATATCCTTCATTTTGATAACATATTCTTTTTTGAGAGTTTTTAATGCTGAGTTTATTTCTTTCTGTTTCTCTCCTGAATAGCTGATAGATTTATTTTCCCGGTTCATTTCAATATCGCATCTTTTTTGAATCAAAGCCTTGCTGCATTTCTCAAACACACTCTTGTCAGGAAAATAAAGCGTAATGACAGTTTTGCGCTTTAATGTGACGGTTTTTTTCTTCTTGCGCTTTGCGAGCATATCCGACTTTTTGGAAAACCTGGACTTGACGCTGTCCGGAAGCGATCTGAATGCCTTGTCAGAATGTTTTACAATTATTGGAACCAGTTTTGCTTCTTCCAGTTTACCAAAAAGCTTCTTAGGATTTTTAACGATTCTAAGCGCAGGGCTAATATTTTTTACAGTAAAATTGTTTGCCGCATCAATATTCGGATTTCCCTCCAACAACCCAAACCCGTGATACAGAGTAAAAACCTCTGAGTGTCCAACCCATTCTTCGAGTTCGGTCAGAACATTTTGCGGAACCTTTGAGTCAGAGAGATTCCGGAGTATGGCAACCACATCCAGGGACTCATCATTTGCCAACCGGGCAGTTACCTTCCTTTTATTCAGCTTCAGAATAGTGACCGTATTTTCGGAAATGGTATCTGTGAGAGGATTCAGTCCGGCCAGAACCCCTGCCGGATAAAACTCTGATTCCACATGAATCTCAAAATTTGGTTGAACCGTCACCTTTGGCTCAGGAATATTTTCCTCCATGAAACGGGAGAAACATTCATTCACTTTGAATGCCTTGAGAGCGTTTAAGGACGGCTTTCGTTCTTTGCATTCGGATTTTCCATAGCCCACATCCACATAACCCAGCGCAAGGGGAATGCCCTCCAGAAAACGTTCCACATATCGTCCTTCAACCCTTTCAAAGGCATTGGAATCTTTGGCTGTGATCTTAATATTAATATCACGGTCCTGGCCCTCTTTTCTTTCATTAAAATTACCATAACGGCCGTTAATCCGGTCTGACTTATATTTATAACGCGGTTTCTCGGGGATAAGAAAAAATGGATGTTCAGCCTTGAGATATCGGACAAAAGATGCAGTGCTATACCAGACCCCGCTTTGACAACGCTGCATAATCTTTAATAAGAAATTTCTTATTTTGGCAAAGTTTAAAGATGGAAGTACACCGGTAGCGCAGCCACTGAAGCTAAAGGTATCAAGAGTTCCCATAACTCCGGTATAAAAAAATTCATTATGGCAGTCGGTATATTCGTCGACTAAGCTCTTGAGAAACAGGTTCTCCTGGTCTTGAAGGGTCATGTTTAGAAAATTATTGTATTTGCGCTCATCTATTTCAATATAATTGTCAGGATAGGATGGCTCTGAACTGCTATACCCCAAATACTTCCCTTCACTATCATAAGCGACAAATCCGAGCTTCAAAGCTGTCTTGTCAATATAATCGAGCCATGTGTTGTATCCATATTCTTCCACTTCTTCAGGGGCGAAAGAATCGCTTATCAGTTTGGCAAGTCTTCTTGCATCCATTTTGGGCAGACTGTTTTCCCGGGTCGTACGCTTGACATCCCGGTTCCCGACATAATCCATAAAAAGAGGACGGTACTTTAGCAGGTCAC
>Ga0255371_10081_pt1 | contig 16841 bp, 19 predicted proteins | sample ANMaggSSYBR01I12_FD_182097 | JGI IMG/M metagenome (GOLD analysis project Ga0255371, IMG submission 182097) | Sediment cell enrichment communities from methane seep in Santa Monica Basin, California, United Staets - ANME aggregate JGI... | ecosystem: Environmental > Aquatic > Marine > Cold seeps >...
TCACATGACCACTTTGCGCTCTTTGCGTCCTTTGCGGTTTTTCATAATCAGCACCAATAGAATTGTTTTCTTATATAATTCCCACCGCAAAGAGCGCAAAGGCCGCAAAGAATTAGTTCAATATGTTTCGTTTTCAACTATAATGCAAAGTTTTTCCGAAATATTTCCTTTGGTCCAGACATGAAAGTAATTCTCCTGAATTTATTGTAATTTGCGGCAGGAGAAGGGTTAGAAAAACCAAACCCATGTTAAAATTCCTGGAAAATAACAAAAAGCCATGATTACATTTCTTAAGATTATCTCTAATCAGCCATCATAAACTCACCAATTCTCATCTGTTCGCACCTCTTCATCACCCCTGTCCAAATAAAAAGTCTGCAATTTTTGGGCGATAGTTTTCCCATCAGGCAATATGTTCTTATAACTCTCGGGCAGGGCAGGGCTGATGCTATAAGTAGATACACCGATGGGATGAACTGATGTCTTCAGGGCGTATTCCACAATTGTGCGCTTTTTGTTTTTACAGATAATAATGCCTATAGCTTCGTTTTCCTCGGGTAATTTCACAGTGTCATTCAGCAGATTAAGATAAAACTCCATTTTACCCTTGTATTCAGGTTTGAAATCACCTATCTTAAGCTCTATGGCCACAAGGCATTGCAGCTCGCGGTGGAAAAGCAGCAGGTCAATAAAAAAATCTTCATCATCAACAGTCAACCTGAACTGATTGCCCAGAAACGCAAAACTGTACCCCATCTCACAAAGGAAATTCCGGATATTTTCTATAAGGGCACGCTCAAGCTGGCGTTCGGAGTGTTCATCAGCCAGTTCCATGAAATCAAAGGTATAATGGTCTTTCACTGCCAGTTTCGCCTGGTTCTTAATGGTGTCCGGCACAGTCTGGTCGAAATTGGTTTGATTGAGTAGATACTTTTCAAATGATTTGTTTTCAATTTGATGAATAAGCACTTTCTTGGTCCAGCCGAATTTTTTTGTAGCTATGATATAAAACTGGCGCTCCGGTATGTCTTTACATTTGCTCATTATTAGAATATGTTTTGTCCAGCTTATTTCTCCAACCAGTGGTTGGAGAATTTCATTGCCCTGATATTCCATGTAGAATTGGGACATATACCATAGATTTGTAGCTGAAAATCCACTAATATTGGGAAACTCTGCCTGAAGGTCTTTTGCAAGATTTTCCACCACAGATTTCCCCCACCCGGTTTGCTGTTGCTTTTCTATAATTGACTTTCCTATATCCCAGTACAGTTGAATTAACTCTACATTGACCGCCTTTAATGCTTCATATTGCGACTGGCGGATTCTGTTTTTAATGTCTTTTAAGAACGCCTGATATTCAGATGTTGTAATCATAATTTTAACCTGTTTTTATCTAAATTGCCCATAAACCTTACTTCTTTTATCTACTCTGAAAACCAGGATTATGTCATCTTCTGGAATTTTTGATAGGAACTTCAGGGCTTTTGTTCCAAATTCTATCTTCATAACTCAAGAATCATGTCAGCATCCTTTAGAGATGTTGTTTTGCCTGTAGCATACTCTTCCATAGCTTCGTTTAAATCTGCTCTCTCATCGTTGTTTAATATGAGCACATATTTAGATAACATCTCTTCCATATTCTTCACTCATTCATTTAATTTATCCAAATCATTTTTCAAGAAAAGTAATTCTTCTAACTTTTTATCGATGGTTCCTAATATTTGAGGAATTTCGCCACTCATGATTTCTTGCACTTCACAAGATATGTTACTACCAAAAGCCCTGTGATTGCGAATACGGCTTCCAATCCGGGAGTTTTTTTCTGGCACCGCAGGGTTAAGATCTTTTGGATATTTCAAGCCATCGGCATCCGAATCAACGCTGTAGGGATTTGTATTCATTTATCTTTCAACTCGTTTATTAACCAATATAATAGAGTTTAAACTACTGAAAGGATGCGCTGTTTGGCCGATGTGCAGTCACTTAAGTACTGAGGCCTGTAAATAACACAGTGCATAACGATTTCTTATCTTATCCGTCACCCAAATTGTACGGTAGCTATTCAACCTACCACTTAAGCTGCACTCATTACCAGCCCAACCCCTTCCTCATCTTCCCCTCACCCTGCGCCTCACTAGCGAATCCCTTGCCGCGATCTCCTCAAGCACAGCCTCAAACCCCTCATCCGGGGCCAGCAGCCTGTCAAGATACACCCCGGTAATGCCAACCCTCGCCCGCCTGTTCAGCACCCTGATCCTCTCTTCAACAATATCCTGTCCCACCCCCACCTTCCTTGCAACAGAACCCGGCGGCAGGTCTGACAGAGGCGTTTCAATATGCCCCTCCGGCGTTGGTTCAATCAACATCAACCGTTTATCCACACCAGGAACACGGTTATGGACCACATCCCCCAGCCCATCCGGCCCCAGTTGTCCACCAAAAGCATAGAAATCCAGTTCTCTGGTATTGGGCTCAACCAGCGGGAACGTGACCATAGTATTCCCTGGCAGGTAGACATGGGCCTTGGCAAGCCCACCCGGCGTGGCCTGTACCAGCTTCCTGCCAGTGATGCCGTGTTCATCCAGTGCCAGTTCCACCATGAATGACCTGGCCACCCCCGGAATAATGATATCGATATCACTGCTTTGTGATACATCACCCCTGGCAAGACTGCCGTATACAAGGCTTTCAAATCCCGCATTCCGCAGGGAATACATTACACTGGCCGCCATTTGCCTGAGATCTTCCAGCAGTTCCCACTGCCCTTGCTCATAAGTGACAGTTCTTTGATGTCCCATGGTTGCGGTCTTGCGGCGCATTCAATATCCAGGATTGCCTTCAATCCTTATAAAACACAAAGTCTAAAATGTAAAGCCCCAATAATACAGGTGCATGAAAATCATCTCAGTGACAGGTTACAAAAAATCCGGCAAGACCACCCTGGTTGAACAACTGGTACGGGAACTGGCCAAACGTGGCAGTGTTGGGACGGTAAAACATATGCCAGATCATGACCTGAACCCCAGTGGCACAGATACACGACGGCACTTGGAAGCCGGTGCCAGGGCAGTACTGGGTGTAACCCACTCAGGCACAGCAAAATTCATCCCCGATACCGACCTTGGGAATGCCCTTGATGAACTGGCCAACTGCGGCATGGACTACGCAGTGGTCGAAGGGTTCAAGGACAGCCACCTGCCAAAAATTATCCTGGGAGACCTGGAACTGCCAGATGAGGTGGCAAGGCTGGATAGTGCCTTTGACCTGCCGGAAAAAGTACTTACAAACCTGCTAGACATTATAGAGCAACAGCCTGAATACCATACCCTAAATTCCCTCATAACAAAAGTGCGGCAGAACCCCAGGATCGCAGAAGCAGGAGCAATCGGAAGTTTTACAGGAATTGTAAGGGAAAAGACAGGGGACGTGGAAACAAAAAGCCTGGAATTCGAATCCTACGAAGAGGCAACTGGCAATAAGATCAGCCTCATCGAAACCGACCTGAAAGCATGTGAAGGCATCCTGGATGTCAGGATACATCACCGCGTGGGCAGGATAGAAGCAGGGCAGGATATCGTATATATCGTAGTTGCAGCCTCACACAGGCAGCAGCTCTTCCAGGCCCTGTCAGATGCCATAGAGCGGGTGAAGGCAGAGGTCCCCATCTGGAAAAAGGAATACACAACCACAGGCGAATTCTGGGTGCAGGACCACTCATAAAAAGATTTTTAATCTTAAATACCTTTATGGAGATGTGAAAAAATATGACGTTATTTGGTACCAATGGAGTAAGAGGGATAGCAAATTCTGAAATGACACCCGATATGGCCCTGGACCTGGGACAGAGCCTGGGCACATATATGCACAGGCACAGCCTTGGCAGCAGGGTGGCAGTGGGCAGGGATACCCGCATCTCAGGGAACATGCTTAAGTCAGCCGCAATAGCGGGACTGCTGTCCACGGGCCTGGAAGTAGTGGATGTAGAAGTACTGCCCACACCTGCGCTGCAGTATTATGTACGTGATAACGCAGATGCGGGTATAATGATAACTGCATCCCACAATCCAAGGGAATACAACGGCCTGAAGATAGTGGCTGGTGACGGTACCGAGTTTTCAAGAAAAGGCGAAGCAGAAGTGGAGCAGATATACTATGCCGGTGAGTTCCATGCTGCACAGTGGAATGAGACTGGCGGGTTTTCCATTGACCAGACAATCCCCAGGACATACATGAACGCGATCATTTCAAAGGTGGATGCCGGTGCCATTAGCACAGCAGGTTTGACAGTGGTAGTGGACCCTGGCTGCGGGGCAGGATGCGGAGTGACGCCCATTCTGTTAAGGGAACTGGGGTGTAAGGTTATAACCCTGAATGCCCAGCCTGACGGCACATTTCCCGGTAGGGCACCCGAACCCACAAGAGAGGAACTGGGTGACCTTATGAGTACTGTAAAAGCCGCCGGAGCCGACCTTGGCGTGGCCCATGACGGTGATGCAGACAGGGTGGCATTCGTGGATGAAAAGGGTGAGTTCCTTGACGAGGAAGACCTGCTGGCAATAATGGCCGGGTATATGCTCGAAGAGAAAAAAGGCAGCGTGGTAACCCCTGTAAGTTCGTCGCTGAAGGTGCGGGACGTGACTGAATCAATGGGTTGCGAACTCCTGTGGACAGCGGTCGGAAGCATAGACGTGGCCCGTAAGATGATAGAGACGGGTGCAGTATTCGGTGGTGAGGGCAACGGCGGTCTTATCTTCCCGGAATTCCAGTACTGCCGGGACGGTGCAATGACCGCAGCCAGGATGCTTGGGATACTTGCATCAGGCAGGAAGCTTTCAGAGCTGAAACAGGGAATCCCTGAATACTACAATACAAAGAAAAAGATACATGTAAAGGACCCGAAACAGGTAGTTGATATGCTATTGACCCGAGACCTGCACGAGGGTATCGGAAGTGCCGGAGATGTCGGGGGTGTAGGCGATGTCGAGGGTTTAGGGGATGTCAAAGTGGACCGCACGGACGGGCTCAAATTATGGTTTCAGGACGGCTGGATACTGATCAGGCCCAGTGGAACTGAACCGCTGGTCAGGGTATATGCAGAATCCAGCACATCCGGACGCACAGCCGAACTGGTAGAATATGGTATTAAACTCGTGGAATATGGTACAAAACTGTAGAAAAGGGTACGGAACTCATAGAATATGGTACCGATCTTGTGGAAGAGGCCGCCAGGAAAGTACGGTAATAGGAGGAGTAACAATATGGATGTAGTAACAAAATATTATGTTGAAACAGACCTGCCCATTAAAGAAGCAGCAGGTGCCATTGCAGCCGAGCAGTCAACTGGCACGTGGACAGAGGTCAGCACCTTTAAGGAAGGTGACCCTGCACACCGGCTGGATGGAAGGGTACTGAAAGCTGAAGGTACAACAGTGGAGATCGGATTCCCTGTGGAACTGTTCGAACCCGGCAATATACCACAGTACCTCTCTGTCATTGCGGGTAACCTGTTCGGCCTGGGTGCATTAAAGAATATCAGGCTTGTTGATGTGGAATTTCCAGATGAACTGCTAAAGGCACATTCAGGGCCGCGTTATGGTATCAAGGAAGCCCGCAACATCCTGGGCGTACATGACCGCCCCCTGGTGGGTACGATCATAAAACCAAAGGTTGGCCTGGACCCAAAGCAGACGGCACAGGTGGCATATAACGCTGCAATGGGGGGTCTTGACCTGATAAAGGATGATGAAACCCTGACAAACCAGCAGTTCTGTCCACTGGAAGAACGGCTGGCAAGGGTTATGGATATGCTCGACAAGGCAGAAAACCAGACCGGGCAGAAAGTGTTCTATGCAGTCAACGTGACCACAGGGGCAGCGCAGATAGTGGACAGGGCACAAAAGGCAGTGGAACTGGGTGCCAATATGGTCATGGTGGACGTGCTGACATCAGGATTTGATGCACTGCAGGAACTGTCTGCCAATATTGATGTACCGATCCATGTGCACAGGACCATGCACGGTGCCATTACCCGTAACAAGAAGCACGGAATTTCCATGCTGGTAATATCAAAGCTGGTCAGGATGGCAGGCGGTACCAATCTTCATACCGGAAGCTACCATGGTAAGATGGATATTGATACTACAGAGAACGACCGCTGTCGGGATGCCCTCAGGGGTGAGTGGTCAGGTCTTAAAGGTGTATTTCCGGTTGCCTCAGGCGGCTTGAGCCCTTTGAACGTGGCACCAAACCTGGACGGCTACGGTACGGACTGTATTGTACAGGCAGGCGGCGGCGTACACGGACACCCGGAAGGTACTACCTCCGGTGCCAGAGCCATGCGCCAGGCAGTGGATGCATGGGTGGAAGGAACGTCCATAAACGAATATGCCAAAAACCACTCTGAACTTGAAAAGGCGATACGGAAATGGGGCTGATAGTATCCATTTTTCCGAGCAATATGAGTAATTACCATTTAATTTGAAAGGGATACGGCTGATATTTATATATCATATCATATCATTTCATAACCAGAATATAATTACCAATTCATGTTGAGGTGAACTATTTGACATGCCCCTATATATCAGGTGTCTGGTGCAAACTGGACCCAAAATTCCATAAGCCAAAGGCTGATGAAATAAAAGAGTACTGCTCCAGCGATGATAACTACATTAATTGTCCTGTCTATGAAAAATACACGAGCATAGAAGGCAACGGCTGCATTTAAGAATGTCTTACTATTAATGACCACGACAGGATATGCCAGTGCTCCAGGCGCAGGTACGATAATTAATGCCATAGCTACCTGGAAAGGTTCAGCCTTCGGGATAGACTTAAAGACAAATGCAAAAGTCCGGCTAAATGGTGATGATAAGATCACCGGGACCATTAAAGAAGGAGGTGACCCCGGACTTATCGAAAGATGTGTCGAACTGGTGTTCAAGCGTTTCGGTTACCAGGACGGTGCCACAGTAACAACTTCAAGCGAGATACCCATTGCGTCGGGCCTCAAAAGCAGCAGTGCGGCTGCCAATGCTGCGGTACTATCAGCCCTGGATGCCATAGGTGAAAGTATGGAACCCATAGATGCCGCCCTTATCGGTGTACAGGCTGCAAAGGATGCAGGAGTCACCATTACCGGTGCTTTTGATGATGCAGCAGCATCGATGCTGGGTGGTGTTGTGGTCACAGACAACAGGTCGTCAACCTTGATATTAAGGGAAGAACTGGATTCTGAAGTGATGATCTATGTACCCCCAACACAGGCATACAGCTCACAAACAGATGTAGGGCGGTCAAGGCTGATCGCTCCCTGGGTGGATATGGCATACGAACTCTGCATCAAGGGCAAATATGGAAAGGCCATGACCTTAAACGGTTTCTTGTACTGCAGTGCCCTGGGGTTCGACACTGAACCCATGATGATGGCACTGGAAACAGGCATTGAAGGTGTGAGTCTGTCAGGCACCGGTCCTGCATATACTGCATTGGCGAACGGGGAACAGGCCGGCGAACTGGCAGATGCCTGGTCGGCACTGGATGGAAAGGTTATAAGGACAAAGATAAATAATAGCGGCGCAAAGATACAAAGGTAGTGGCCCCTATGAAAGAACTTTCCGAAATTAGAATAGAGATTGAAAACATCGACAGAGAGATTATCAGGTTAATAGGGAACAGGACTAACCTGGCAAAGGATGTACTTGAAGCAAAGAAACATGAAGGTCTTCCTATCAATGATGAGAACCAGAATCAGGCAGTCATGGAAAGGGTTGCAAATATCGCCACCGAATGCGGGGTTGATTCAGGTGAGGTTAAAAAAATCTTTGGAATACTAATAAAGATGAGTATCGAGCGCCAGCATGAGCTTAGTGGAGAAGGCAACCTACCATAAAAAACTGCAACAATTATTGGTTGCAGCTATTTTATCAGGAATTTTATCAAGTCCCTGTCCAGCCGACTTTCACGTTCGAACTTATCAATGATCTGTTCGTCAGATAATCCTCCAGTTCTTGCCGCTTTTACTTTCTCAAAAAATGCAGGATTTATCTCATAATACTCGTTGATATCTTTTCTATGTCCCCATACATCCCCTTCCAGTAAAGCAACATTTTGCATTTTCAAGAACATCCTGGTAGAGTCTGAAATGGTTTTCATGAATGAACTGGCAACATGTATTGCCTTTAGTTTTGGGCACATGTTTGCCAGGATCATTATATCCTTATTTGACGGCCTGAATGTGAGATGTATCATCTCTTCATTTTTGTTCAGCGTATCAATTTCATCCTTAGAACTTACTACTCTTATTTTCATTTAATTCACAAAACACTAAACATCTTTATAATATTTAAGCCTTTACACTTCAGAACAAATATAATATTTTATTAAATTATTAAATGTTGATTGTTAAATTTGTTTCCGTGATGTTATTAACCAGTAATATAAGTAATACCGCGACTGTCATGCACGGCAATAGAATATCCCTGCCTGGAATAATTCCTTATGGGTTCCCAATCCTCAAATCCTTTAAGGTTTTCCAATAATCTGGTCTCTTCAGTGATCTCCGCCAGAAGCCTACCCTTAAGTAGTTCGGCAAGCTTAATGGCATCCTCTTTTTTAATAGGATGTCCTACACCCTGGCATTCTGATACCTTTATATCGGGTTTTATGGCCTCATTGGTAAATGCCAGGAAAAACGGGTATGTGCTGCATATCCATGGTCTTTGCTGATATAACATGCAGGTATTGTCAGCCTGAATAAATATACAATCTCCACTGCTGTGCCTGTTAAGCACCCATTCAAAACAATGGAGGGTGCCGCTGTCGTCAGTGAACTGAGGTATTGATGGTTCACAAACCCCGTCCGGGGTCATCCCATGGGTGTCCACTATCAGCTGTATCTCATCTGGGAACAGGATAACTGTGTTATCACCAGACCTGGCACGGCAGCATTCACCACACCTCATACATTCAAAACCTATTGAAACAAGCTGTTTGGCCATTTTATTAATACTTAACTTGTCTGCCATGGATTTTTTGACTTTCAGGTCACTGACAGCATCCAATATATTGAATCGCATAATCGTATTCCAGTACGGAGGGTTTGGCAATGAAGCGTAGGACTATCAGGAGATCCTGACATTAATTCAAAACGTGGAATAAAAATGTTTACCTGATCTTTTTAGCGGCCAGCTCGATAGCAGCGATCAAGCTATCTCTTGGCATTATTGTAGCAACCGGTATGGTGAGCACTTTTTCCACTGTAGGACTTACGATGGGGGCACATACCAGTGCCGTGGCCCCATCCTGTTCTGCCCTTATGGCTGCCACGATCGCTTCTTCCATAGTCGTGGCCGAATATTCGCGGATGGTTATCAGCCGGCTGTCTATCTGCATCTTTTTCTCAATGATGCCATCAAGTACCGGCCTGGCCGCAATAACAGCAATAAACTCACTATGTTCAGCACCTTCCAGTTTCTTTATGGTTTTCACGATCTCCCTTACAGTTTTCATGTTGGAATCCCTGTGGCCCGAGAGTATCTTATAGAGCGTACTGGCAGGTATTCCCGAAACTTTACTGAATTCTGCAGCAGTCATTCTCAGGTCATCCTTTATTACCCTGGATAAAGTTTCCTGGAACATCTCGTCTGATTCAAATGCTGCTTTGATAACTTTTTCGGCTGCGATCATTGCTTTACCTATTTATTTCCAGTTATGCTCAAGCGTTCATTAATACTATAGTATAATTTACCAATTTATTTAATACTTCTGTGTACAAAACAGTCGATAATTGGAAATGGTTATATATGTAGTATTCATGATTTTACATTAATATATAATATGATCAAGTTACAGAGGTTTGGAAATGATAATACAACCATTGAAAATATTAGCCGCAATTCTAATAACCGGAATAATCCTTTTATCAGGATGTACGGCCCCCCAGGAAGATGAAGATGAACCAACCGGATTAACCGAACTCAGGTTCGGGTACCAGCCCAGTACACACCAGATCGCATACATGGCCGCAGATGCCAAAGGCTGGTGGCTGGAAGATCTTGAACCATACGACATTACATCTACCAAGGATTACCTGTTCCCGACAGGTGCCCCTGAAATGCTGGCCATGCTTGCAGGGGAGATCGATGTGGCTTATGTGGGATCCACGCCGCCGCTGTCTGCAATAGACCAGGGACTTAAGGCAAAGATCGTAGCCGGGGCACAGACACAGGGTTCTGACCTGGTGCTGGCAAACGACCTGCCTTATGAGTCCCCACAGGACCTTGTAGGTCTTACGATAGCTACCTTCCCACCAGGAACACTACAGGATACAGTGCTTAGGAAATGGCTTTTAGATAATGATATTGACCCGATGGAGAATGTGACCATTCTGGGCATGGGAGGCGCAGAAGCCATAACTTCACTGGCTTCAGGTAATGTGGATGCCGTATTCCTGCCCCACCCCAATCCCACTGTTATTGAGTCAGAAGGGTATGCCAGAGTAGTAGTACAATCCGGCGAGATGTGGCCCGATCATGCATGCTGTGTGGTACTTGTCACCCAGGAACTGATCGATGAGCACCCCGACATTGTTGAGCAGATCATAAGGACACATATCAAAGCCACCCAATATATTATAGATAATCCTGATGAAGCTGCCCAAATATTTTCAGATGATATCGGAGTGCCTTATAACATTTCGAGCCAATCCATACAGGACTGGGACGGAGAGTGGGTTAGTGATCCTAACATTGAACTGGATACCGCACTGGAATATGCCAAAGTGCAGTATAACCTGGGATATACGGACAAACTGCTGACACAGGATGACCTGTTCGACCTGAGTTTCTACAATAAGGTAATAGCTGAGATGGGTGAAGAGTAAAGCTCTTCATCCATTAACCCCTTTTTTAGGTGCATGGGACAATCCCCGGATATAAAGAGACGGATACTTGAAATTACATCCATAGCATCTGCTATCATTATATGGGAGATCATTGCAAGAATCATCAATAAAAAATATATCCTGCCCAGTTTTACAGAAGTAGTTACTGCTTTTTTAAAACTTGTAAGTGGGGGCGAACTGTACAGGGATATAATTACGAGTCTCAACTTTTTTGCCATCGGGATGGGAGTAGCCATTGCAGTCGGTATCCCCTTAGGTATCATGATGGGATGGTTCAAGACCTTTGATAAAGCAGTTGACCCGATCATCGAGGTAATACGGCCTATCCCACCCCTGGCATGGATACCTTTCGCCATCTTGTGGTTTGGGCTTACAAAATATGCCGCAGGGTTTGTTATCTTTGTGGGAGCGGTGTTCCCCATACTTGTGAACACATACACCGGATTTAGGAACACACCAAGGGTTCTGGTGGAATCAGGAAAGGTACTGGGTTGTATCAAGAACAGGGATCTGATCTTCAGGATAGCCCTGCCTGCGGCCCTGCCTGCAATTGCAACCGGTGTTCGTGTGGGCATGGGAGTGGGCTGGATGTGTGTGGTGGCAGCAGAAATGTTCGGCGTAAGTACATACGGCATTGGCTATAAGATATGGCGCTGGAACGACCTGCACCATATGGATATGGTGCTGACATATATGCTTGTGCTTGGCTTTATCGCATTAGTGATTGACAGGCTTTTCAGGTATATCGTGCAGGAATGGTGGCTGAAATGGCAGACAGGGGTTGTTGTATAGAAGGATTATGCTATGCTTTCGATAAAAAACCTCAATAAAACGTACCATACCGAGGAAGGCGATGAAGTCGTTGCACTATCAGATATAAACCTTGATGTAGCTGACAAGGAATTCGTCTGCTTCATCGGTCCGTCAGGATGCGGCAAGACCACACTGTTAAGGATTATAGCAGGACTTGAGGAACCTGACAGCGGGACATTGACTGTGAACAATGAGCCCATAACAGGACCCGGGCCCAACAGGGGCATGGTGTTCCAGGAATATTCATTGTTCCCGTGGAGGACGGTACTGAAGAATATCACATTTAGTCTCGAAATGAAAAAAATACCGAAAAGTGAAAGGGAAAAAATTTCAAGAGATTTCCTGGAACTTGTGGGTTTGTCAAAGTTCGCTGACAGCTATCCTCATGAACTGAGTGGCGGCATGAAACAGCGTGTGGCCATCGCCCGTGCACTGGTGAATGACCCTGATGTGCTGCTAATGGACGAACCTTTCGGGGCAGTGGATGCCCAGACCAGGAACAGACTGCAGCATGAATTGTTGAATATATGGGAAAAGAAAAAGAAAACCGTGCTGTTCATTACGCACAGTGTAGATGAAGCTGTATTCCTTGCAGACAAAGTGGTTGTGTTCACAGCCAGGCCCGGCAGGATAAAGGAAGTGTTCAGTATCGACCTACCCAGACCAAGAGAAAGAACCAGTTTTGAGGCGAATGCGGTCCGGGAACATTTACTGGCTACACTGGGCGCAGAAATACAAGCTGCAATAGACTAATATTTTCCAGGATAGTAATGTTTTCATTATTAAATTATTAAAATGGTGACTTTATGGAATTATCAGTCCAATCAATTGACATTAATGTAGGTAAACACAAGGTGGTATTAAACAACCAGGACGCAAGGGAACTGGGAGTAATGGCAGGGGACAGGGTCAGGCTTAAGGACCACGGGTACCTCACTGCCATTGTCGATACTACGGATGATATGATAAGCCAGGGTACTATGGGGGCATATCATGAGGTTATGGAATACATCGGCGGGACTGGTACCATTGAGATCACACCTGCTACAAAACCTGCATCTGTCGGAACTATTAAGAAAATAATGAATGCCCAAAAGATCAGCCGTGAAGAAATCTACGAGCTGGTTGACGACATCGTGAAAGAGAATCTTAGCGATGTTGAGCTGGCTGCATTCATAACAGCAACCCACATGAACTGCCTGCCTGCCCAGGAGACCGAATGGCTGACCAGGGCAATGATTACTACTGGTGAGAAGATCGAATTTGATACCCATCCGATTATGGACAAGCACAGTATCGGGGGCGTACCAGGGAACAAGATATCACTGCTTATTGTACCCATAGTAGCAGCTGCCGGTCTCCTGATACCCAAGACCAGCAGCCGGGCCATTACAGGTGCAGGAGGCACTGCTGACCTGATGGAAATACTTGCTCCTGTAGAATTTCCGGCAGATGAGATCAAATCCATGACCGAAAAGGTAGGCGGTGTTATTGTCTGGGGCGGTGCCACCAATATAGCGCCTGCTGATGATAAACTGATCAGGGTGGAATACCCGCTGTCGCTGGACCCGAGCTGCCAGCTGCTGGCCAGTATCATGGCCAAAAAAGGTGCTGTTGGTGCCGATTGTGTTGTTATAGATATTCCTACCGGGGCTGGAACCAAGATATTGAATGTGGAAGAGGGAAGGGGGATGGCCAGGGGTCTTATCGACCTTGGAGCCAGGCTGGGAATGCGGGTTGAGTGTGCAATGACCTATGGTGCATCGCCTGTAGGAAGGACGGTCGGCCCCGGACTGGAGGTAGTGGAGGCTCTTAAAGTGCTGGAAACTATGCAGGGTCCAAACAGCCTTATCCAGAAAAGTGTGGGTCTTGCAGGTCTGTTGCTTGAGATGGGCGGTACTGCCGGCAAGGGGGAGGGTCGGAACATGGCCTATGAGATCCTGAGATCAGGTAAAGCCCTTTCGAAATTGCGCGAGATCATAGGGATACAGGGTGGGAATCCTGATGTGACAATACATGATATTCCTATTGGGGACAAAACGGCACAGATAGTAGCCCCGGCTAACGGATATGTAGTGGAGTTCCATAATAAACGCATTGTTGAGATCGCCAGGCTGGCCGGTGCGCCCAGTGATAAAGGGGCAGGGGTCCTGATACATAAAAAGAAGGGTGAGACTGTTAAGAAAGACGATCCCATACTGACAATCCATGCAGAAAAGGAATGGAAGCTTACCAATGCTATCAACAGTGCAAGAAAAGACCTGCCTATTATAGTGGAAGGGATGTTGCTGGAAACCGTACAGGGTCACAGTGAAATATAATCCGGCTTCTAGGGATATTATAACGTTTCCATGGAAATATGACCGAACTTCCATGTAGAAATGGGATCAGGCTTCCATATATTCTGTCATTTTCTTTGAATGCTGCTCTACCAGGGTTGTCTCCAGTTTGAATGAATAAAAGAATATGACCGAACCTTCCGGGACATTATCCCATAGGTGGGTGTCCAAACATTCCTCCCCGAACTCTTCCACAAGGCCCTGGTATGTGGCAGCCTCTATCTTGTCCACGTTTATAGCAAAATCTTCCAGTTGTTTTTTTTGGCTGTTCTTTACCCTGTAAACGCCTTTATTGTAGAACAGAGTTGAAACAAATGTGCTGTTACCATTCTGGAGCGTTTCGTCAATCCTGTAAGGATCCAACTCGATGATGTTACCTATTCTGGATATGTCAAGCTTTTCCTCCACGCCGGTACCTCCATAGAAATATTGATATATGCTTATTATTCAAATTCAATGGTTTTACACAATATATAAAATCATGCATTTTTATTCAGAACTTCCGAATAGCCCCACTTCAGATTTAAGATTTCTTATAAATTGTGATAAAAAGTATATATTGTATTAAATAATTTATATCTAGAACAGAATTCGACAAAAACATGACACCTTACAGATCATGTCTGGACATTAGAATTATTACAGATATTTAGACTACTTTCATAAATATACACTTCTATAATCTCAACTGTAAAAAAGTTAGTTATATAATATGAATAGTATATAACCTTAAAAATTTTAAGACACAATCGAAATATTAATGTAGGGCATTGACAAAAAAAACAAGTGGGGATGATCTGGATAAAAAGTGGGAAGAAAACAGGGATAATAATTGCAATACTAATTGTTATCATAGTAGCTGTGGCACTTGTAAGCTATAAACAGATCGAAGAGCCAACAACGGTAAAATCGCAATTGACTCTTGCCGATTATCCTGAGATTTTCAAGAAGGATGTGATAATTGTGATAGGAGAAAATGCAAACAGCATAGAAATAGAAGCGGCCCAGAGGATTGTAGATAATTTGGGCAATCTTAATGGGAATATGCCTGTGATCAAGACTGATTCTGAGATTACAGAGGATGAGTTGGCTGGGCACAACCTGATACTGGTGGGTGGTGCGGATTCAAATGAGGTGTTACGTAAGGTGTATGATATGACGGATGTGATGAGAGTGACGGATGAATATCCGGGTGTGGGAAAAGGCGTGCTTGAGATATTGAAGAGTCCATGGGATTCAAAGAAGGCGGTGTTGTTGGTTGCTGGAAGTGATGAGTGGGGCGTGAAGGCTGGAATGGAAATGATAGAACGATGTCAAGATTTGGATAAAACAAACTCAGTAGTGAAATGGAAGAGAAATGACACGAAAATTGAAGATGGTCGGGTCGTAAAGGTTCCAAAAACTGTTGATTCCGATGGAAATCGAATAGCAGACAATCTTGAAAAAAAGTTGAAAAATAGCACATATAGGCGCATCGATGATGATCTTGCAGATGTAATAATAAGTCTCAATCATGCTCCAGATGCTCTCGATGAAATTCAAATTGAGAAGTTTGGAGGTAAGGTGTACGAAAAATGGGACGAACTTGTATATGCGCTGCATGCATCTTTACCTGCATCAAATATAACCATATATATGTCACAAAATCCTAACGTTGTGTTAATTGAGGAAAACTCTGAAATGTATGCTAATTCTGGGGATAAAATCCAAAGAAATGTATCTTTGGAAATGATTGACATAAAAGAGGAGATGAAAAAATGAGAAATCTACAATTAATAATCTGTTCTGTGGTAGGGATTTTGTTGATTTTTGCGCCACTTGGCGCTGGTTTTTCTTCCGAAGTGGACGAGAATTTTATTATTGGTGATAAAAAAATAGTGAAAACAGAATCGGTTGATCTGGATGATACAAAAATATCTGACGTGTTAGAAGAAAAACTGGTAGCTAATACATATAGACGTGATAGACTTGATCCGAGTAAAGTCGATCTCATTATCAGTTTTAACCATGCACCAACTGAATCTGATATGGCACTTATTAGAGATCTGGGAGGTAATGTTTATGAAATGTGGGATGAACTCGTGTACGCAATCCATGCATCTTTACCGCAAGGTACGATAGATGAGTACATAACACAAAATCCGAGAGTAGTTTTAGTGGAAGAAAATTCAGAGTGTCATGCCACTCTGGAGTTTAGCACTCAACAAATCCGAGCAAGACAAATAGTGTGGGATAACTCGATGGGAGTCTTTTCAAGAGGATATACGGGTAACACGTCTCATTCGATCGCAATTTTGGATACCGGGATAGACGATAGCCATCTTGACTTAGCAGGTAGGGTTGTTGCTTGGCAAGATTTCATTGGTGCAAATAATGATGGATCATTGGCAGATACATATGCAACTCCCACGGACAGAGGCGAACATGGAACTCACTGTGCTGGTATAGCATTGGGAAATGGTAATGCTGGAGGCATAAGCACAACACCAGGAAAAATAAATATAACATATGCCAATGTTTTTCCTGGAAATGAAGGGAGTGGATGGGTTAGTTATTATCCAATTGACACTTCAGGAGGAGCCGACACAATTAACGCGACGCTTTATTGGCAAGTTAATGTAGTAGGAGATTGGTATTACACATGGTTTAGAAATAATGCGTGTGGATCCATCAATGTAATGCACGGAACAAATGAACCATTGATTGCTTCATCGAATATAATTGGAGCAGGAATAACTAGCAATTATCAAGTCATTTTTGCAACCAATGACACGGATGGTGTG
>Ga0255371_10083_pt1 | contig 16727 bp, 11 predicted proteins | sample ANMaggSSYBR01I12_FD_182097 | JGI IMG/M metagenome (GOLD analysis project Ga0255371, IMG submission 182097) | Sediment cell enrichment communities from methane seep in Santa Monica Basin, California, United Staets - ANME aggregate JGI... | ecosystem: Environmental > Aquatic > Marine > Cold seeps >...
TGATGCCGAGGTTATTCTGTTTTGCGGTGTAACTTTTATGGCAGAGACAGCTTCAATCCTGTCGCCGCATAAGACAGTACTGCTTCCGCGCAAAGATGCCGGGTGTCCTATGGCGGATATGGTGACTTCGGAAGAGCTCAAGGCTAAGCTTGCAGAACTTCCTCCAATGCCGGTTGTAACTTATGTTAATTCATCTGCATCGGTCAAGGCGATTTCGACTATTTGCTGTACATCGGCGAATGCTGTTGCAGTCGTAAACAGCCTTGATGCTGATGAACTAATGATGGTTCCTGATCGAAACCTTGCTATGTACGCTGCTTTGTATTCAAAAAAGAAGATACATTTCTGGGATGGATACTGTCCGATTCATGACAGCCTTACTGTTGAAGATGTTAATGCGGCAAAACAAAAGTATCCGGATGCCGTTTTCATGGCTCATCCGGAATGCCCGCCGGATATTATTGCTATGGCAGATGCTGCTTTAAGTACTTCCGGCATGATCAGATATGCCATGGAATCGAAAAGCGGATTTTTTATCGTAGGGACTGAAACAGGATTGCTTTATCCTTTGAAAAAGGCAAATCCCGACAAATTTTTTTATCCCGCATCTTTAAACATGGAATGCAGTGATATGAAGAAAATCACTCTTGAAAATATTGTCAGAAGCCTTGAATTCATGGAAGGCGAGGTTCGGGTGCCGGAAGATATACAGCAGCCGGCGTTAAAAGCGGTTCAAAGGATGATAGAACTTTCTTAACAACTGGGAGCAGGGATCAGGGGTCAGGGTGCAATACAAAAAAGTGATAAGATATAAGACATTAAATGGGTAGCTTTTTTGAATATCGAATGTCGAACAGAGAATAATGAATGTCGAAGGAAGGAATTCTGCCACTTGATATAGGTTTTTTAAGTTATTCAATTGATCTTGATTTTGTAACAAGCATAGATACTGCCAAACAAAATAAAAACAAGACTTCGTAATTCGACATTCCCTGTTCGACATTCGACATTAAATCAGTATGTTCAATGGCTAAAGATATTGTCATTAATGATGTAACTTTTTTGTATTGCACCCAGGGGTCAGGGATCAGGGTTTTGGGTTAAAAGGCGACTAATACTGAAAAACCGTGAACCTCTTTTATTACATATTATTCAAAATTTCTTCCGGTATATCTGCATTAGTATATACTTTTTGTACATCATCGCAGTCCTCAAGATTTTCCATCAATCTTACCATCTGTTCCGCCTCTTTGCCTTCAAGATTTACTGTTGACTTTGGAAGCATAGTTATTTCAGCTACAATGTAAGGTATTGATTCTTTGTCCATTGCTGTTTTAACTGATTCAAAATCCTGAAGCTCGATGATAATTTCAAAATTAGTTTCATCATCTCTCACATCTTCAGCGCCCGCATCTATGGCGATTTCCATCAAAGCTTCTTCATCGACTTTACTGTTTTCGACAACGATATAGCCTTTTTTGTCAAACATCCACGAAACACAGCCGTTTTCACCTAAATTCCCTCCGGATTTGCTTAGAATGTAGCGAATATCAGCAACAGCCCTGTTTTTGTTGTCAGTAAGTGATTCAATTAAAATAGCTGTGCCGCCCGGGCCGTACCCTTCGTAAATAATATCTTCGTAATTTACTCCTTCGAGTTCTCCGGTTCCCTTTTTTATGGCTCTTTCAATATTGTCTTTGGGCATATTTTCACTTTTTGCAGCCTGGATTGCCGTTCTCAGCCTTGGGTTTGATGCAGGGTCTCCTCCTCCTCCCATACGAGCCGCTACAGTGATTTCTTTTATGAGTTTTGTAAAAATTTTGCCACGCTTGGCATCGGTTGCACCTTTTTTATGTTTAATGGAAGACCACTTGCTATGACCTGACATATTTACCTCCTGAATCCACAGTCTAATTTGTAAAAATGGCTACCAACGTAAGGCGGGACAGCCCGCCAGCCAGTAGAGGCGGTTTTGAAACCCGCCTCTACTCTTGATTGCGGAATTGCTATAGGGACAAAATGGCGGAAAGTGTCCCGCTTTATGTTGGTAACAGTAAAAATTCACCACGGCTATATTTGCGACACCACATAGATGACAGGACACTACAGTAAACTTCTGAAAATTTGTCCCAACAACTCACGAAAATCCGAGCAATCTGCGTAATCTGTGGATTAAATTTGAACAGAGTATTTTGATAATTCAGTGTGGTTCCGTGAAAATCCGTGGTAAATTATTATTTTAATTTTTATCCAATCCGATTATATAAATCTCTTTACTTGCCTTTCGGCTGCTTTGTGGTTTGAAAAGCTTGCTTTTTTTAAAGCCGGCCTTTACTGAATCTGAAAATTTTTTAAAATCTTCACCCTGAAAAATCTTGCAAACAAATGATCCTCCGGGCATCAGAGTTTTTTGAGCAATTGAAAGAGCTGCTTCGCAGAGGTTAAATGATCTCGCAGCATCAACACTTTTATTCCCGGTTGTAGCCGGTGCCATATCACTTAAAATAACGTTAAAATCTTTTCCCGTTAACTCATAAAACTTATCGTCAATAGAGAGAATATCTGCGGTATATATCCTGGCGTTTGATGGGATTTTTGCAGATAAAGGCTTCAGGTCAACTCCAGTTACCCTGCCTTTTTTACCCGTCAGCCCTGTTGCATAGATAAGCCAGGATCCTGGTGAACAACCCAGATCAAGAACTTTGTCTCCCTTTTTAATTATATTGTATTTTTGCTGTATTTCCTTGAGCTTGTAAACCGATCTTGCCGGGAAATTTTCTTTTTTAGCCAGTGTGGAATAATGATCTTTCCACCCCTTATGTTTTGATTTGTATCGCATCAAAACAGGATTTCAATAACTTCTGATACTGTTTTAACCCCTATAACATCTATGCCTTTTACTTCGGTCATGCGTTTCAGATTGCTTTCCGGTACAAGACACCTTGAAAAACCCATTTTTTTTGTTTCATTAACTCTGGTTTCAATATGGCTCACAGCTCTGACTTCACCTGTCAATCCTACTTCACCAAGAACAAGTGTTGCATCGGAAATAGGTTTGTCTAAAAAGCTTGATGCGATGGCGGAAATAATTCCCATGTCAATAGCCGGCTCATCTACCTTTACACCCCCAGCCACATTCATAAAGATATCGTGCCCCATTAAATCCATGCCTAATTTTTTTTCCATAACAGCCACAAGCAAAGCAACCCGATTTTGGTCAAGACCAAGAACTGTCCTTCTCGGTGTTCCAAAATTTGTACTGCCGGCCAGAGCCTGAAGTTCAACAAGTATCGGCCTGGTTCCTTCCATGCTGGAAGTTACAACTGATCCGGGTGTGTTTACAGGACGTTCTGAAAGAAATACCGCAGAAGGATTTACAACTTCTTCAAGGCCCATTTCATTCATTTCAAATACGCCTATTTCATTGGTTGATCCAAACCTGTTTTTAACGGCACGCAAAATTCTGAAAACATGATTTCTATCGCCTTCAAAATAAAGAACCGTATCCACCATATGTTCCAGAAGTCTGGGCCCGGCTATGGCGCCATCTTTTGTCACATGCCCAACCAGAAATATCGGAACACTTGTATTTTTGGCTATGAACATGAGTTTAATGGCGCATTCCCTGACCTGGCTTACACTTCCAGGAGCAGAAGTAAGGTCTGCGTTAAACATGGTCTGGATAGAATCTATTACAAGCACAGTCGGCCTGGTTGATTCAATCATTGTTTGTATGGATTCTATATCTATCTCTGAAACCACCAGCAAATCGCGGGAGACAGTTGAAAGCCTTTTACTCCGCAAGCTTATCTGTTCAATTGATTCCTCTCCGGAAACATAAAGTACCTTGTGTCCCATGTTTGCAAGACCGTGCAAAGCCTGCAACATTAGAGTGGACTTGCCTATTCCGGGAGTACCGCCTATAAGCACAAGTGTTCCCGGGACAAGCCCGCCGCCCAAAACCCGGTCAAATTCTTTGATTCCGGTTAATAGACGATATTCATCCTCAAGTTTAATTGAGTCAATGGGGACAGGTTTTGATTGAAGAGATAATACATTACGCCTTGCTTCTTGAGACGGCTTCAATGTTTGCACTTCTTCTACAAAGGTCTGCCATTGTCCGCAGTCAGGGCATTTGCCCATCCATTTAGGGGCCTGGTATCCACATTCCTGGCAGCAAAAAATTGTTTTAGAAACTTTTTTCATGTAAACCAATTTCTGATGGAGTATGTATTATTTGACATTTAGATTTATATCATGTCATTTATATACTTACAAGTAACCGTTTACGGTTAACAGTTTACAGTTAACGGTTGATCAAAACATAAAACTGTTAACAGTAAACCGACAACCGTGAACCGTAAACCCCTTGAACTTATATGATTGATTATCACATACATACCTCCCTTTGCAACCATGCAGAAGGTGTAATGGAAGCATACATACAAAAAGCCGTGGATACAGGCTTAAAAGAGATATGCTTTCTGGATCATCTGATTATTTCTGAGCCTGCAAACAGGCTTTCTATGACATCCGGCGAGGTCCCGTTTTATTTTCAGGCAATTCAGCTTTTTAAACATAAATACAGGAACATTATTAATGTTAAAGCCGGCCTGGAAGTTGATTTTTGTCCGGAGCATACCGATCTTGTCAGAGATATTGTGGGGATGTATTCATTTGATGTTATTGGGAGTTCTCTGCATTTTCTTGATGGCATTAACGTAGTAAGTCATGGCTCGCAATGGAGCCGGGGAGGAAATGACACAGATTATATTTACGGCCTTTACCTTGAAAAGTTTGATAAAATGCTGGATTATAATTATTATGATATAATATGTCATTTTGATTTGTTGAAAAAATTTGGAAGGAGGCCTTTAAAAACTTTTGATAAAGAAATAAATGAGATATTATCAAAGATAAAAAAGAAGAATTTATCATTGGAGCTTAATACAAGCGGATATAATCATCCGGTCAATGAGGCTTATCCTTCCAGAGCAATTATAGAAAAATGTTTTGAAAAGGGGATTTTTTTTACTCTTGGGTCAGATGCTCACAAGCCTGAGAGCGTTGGTCAGCATTATGACAAGGCATTGCCATTGCTTATTTCGGCTGGATACAGTCATATAGTCACATTTGAAAAACGATGCCCAAGCATGATTCCAATTGCAAGCCACTACTATTTGCCAAAAAAACAAAAGCCGGATGCCCTAAAAAGTTGCGCCGTATAAGCTTTTGCATATTATTACCCGGAGATTAGTGATGATGTCTATTAAAATTAACTACAGCACAATTATAGTTCTGCTTACAGGTTTGTTGATATTAATTACCCTGCCATTCTTTCAAAACCCGGCTGTTGCAGATAACAGCAGGGTATATTTTGAATCCCTGCAGCAAAGACTCATAATAGAAGGTTTTGATAAAGGCATGATAAAGGATTTATACAACAGACCAGATGTCTATTTTGATTTTAAAGGTGTTTCCCGATATTTCGTGCATAGCGAAGCTAAATTAAATTACGATCAGTTCACTTCCAAAAGGTCCATTGAGAAGGCAAAAAAATATATGAGCAAATATAGTACGGAGCTTTCAAGGGCGGAAAGAATATACGGTGTGGACAAAGAAATTGTAACGGCTATAATTTTAGTTGAAACAAGACTTGGAAAAGTAATTGGGAGCAGATCTGTTTTAAACACTCTTTCAACGCTGGCTTCTTTGTCGGATTTAAACATCCGTGAGATGGTCTGGGATAAAAATTCAAGCTCTTACAGTCGTACAAGGGAAGAATTCAATAAGTGGTCAGACAGGAAATCAAAATGGGCTTACGCTGAACTTAAAGCCTTTTTTAAATATGTAAACAGGGAAGGAATTGATCCTTCTATGATTAATGGCTCTTTTGCGGGGGCATTGGGTATAGCGCAATTCATACCAAGCAGTATTCTTGCATTTGCAAAAGATGGGGACGGAGATGGAAGTGTTGATCTTTTTAACCATGCCGATGCTATAATAAGCATAGCAACATATCTCGGCCATTATGGATGGCATCCTGGGATAGACGGAAAAGATGCCTATAAGGTCATTTATCGTTATAATCACAGCAAATATTATGTTAATACCATATTAAAAATATCTGAACTACTGAAAGGATAATAATTCAGCCACAAAGGCACCAAGATTATAATATATTTTTTAAAATTCATAATTTAGAAATTTAGGGATTCCGAATTGAAGGATGTTGTCACTTTTAATTCCTCAATTTATCAATCATATCCCTTCTTTGTGTCTTAGTGTCCTGTCATCTATGTAGTGTCGCAAATATGGCCGTCATTCCCGCGAAGGCGGGAATCCATTCCCCGATCAGGTCGAGGACAAGCATTTCTGACTACTTCGGTGCTTCTGGATTCCCGCTTCCTCGGGAATGACGAGTGCCTGGTACGATATTTCACCTATGACACGACCTTAGTACCTTTGTGGCTGAACTGTTACCTGAAAGGATAGAATTGAATACCACAACATTTTTTGTAGGTCTTGGCATAGCGTTTTACGTAATAACCTGCCTGGCTATATTTGATATAGCTAAGAAGGATTTTGGTAAACTGGCATATAAGTTTATATGGGGAATGATTGCTCTTATCCCTTTTATCGGTTGTATAATATATTTTGTTTTTGGTTTCAGAAAGGGTAAAAGGATTGAGAAGTATTCAAATCTATAAATTTTCAGATAAATAATATTTGACAAAGTATCCCCTTTTCTATAATCATGCTCAACTTAGGTTTAAGAATTAAAGGGTCCCATCGTCTAGCGGTCAGGACGCCGGCCTCTCACGCCGGAAACCGGGGTTCAATTCCCCGTGGGATCACCAAGAATAAAATCAAGTAGTTAACCGATATTTTCAAATCTATTCAGAATGCTCAAAAATTAATACCCAACAGATAGCCCCATATTTTAATTCCCTTTGGGTTTAATTCTCCGCAGCTTAATGATTTAACCTTGCTCCTACATTCGACATCTGATCGTTGCGGCTAAAGAGCGCCGAAATATCTCAGCTATCCACCTAACAAATTGAAACACTGTAATAATTATGATATACAAATCCTATCTAAATGAAAATGGTCTGATTCATGAGTGGCATTCATGGCAAGTTATCTGTAATTGGTCAGAGCGCCCTCTATCGGTTAAACGATACCTTTGGGGCCGGTTATTCCTTTGATATGGGAAAAATCTCTGGGTCATAGTGGTACTAAAATTGGCCACACAAAATATTAAAACCGAAACGGATGAAGTTAGGCTTGACGGTGTATTAGACGAGTTTCGTACAGCCCTTCAAGAGGAAATTCAAGCGGCTCGCGTTTTTGAATCTAGCAATGCGGTTCAACTAAAAAATGGCAGAAGAATAGCCAAAATCGGAAAAAACTTCCAATACTTATTCGAGATTGAAAACGCGTTAAACCTTCCTGGCGATACACCTGGTGACTTGTTAATTCCTGATAAACCACCCATCAACATAATGATCGTATCAATTGAAGGTTTAGTGATAACGGTTAGCATACCTGAAGATATTGGCAGCTTTGTCCCGATAGCGCGTCTAAAAAGCAACCTTACTTATTTAATGATTAGACTAATTGAAAGGATCGAAGCCTACGCCAATAAAGCAAACCCTGTCGGCGACCGGATCAGAGGCATTAACTCAATTGCTGGCTCAGAACACGAAATAAAGTTTACTGAATTATACAATGATTATCAAAAATCAGCCATTGCCTCTTCAGTCGGTAGAGACACGACTTTCATTTGGGGTCCTCCAGGTACAGGCAAGACTCAAACAATTGGCGAGATAGGATTTCAGTTGTATAAACGGAAAAGGTCTATCCTTTTAGTATCGCATACTAATACAGCCGTTGACCAAGCAATCATACGGATCGGTAAAAAAATCCATAAGGATGATTTAAAAAATGGAAAAGTGATACGCGTTGGCGATCCAAAAGATGAGCGATTAAGGGAAGAGTCAAATTTGTTGCTCGAAACGCATGTGGCGAAGAGATCAGAGGAACTTGCTAATAAACGAGATGAATTAAAAAGTGAACTCGAAAAAGGTTCAGCTGAATCATTCGAACTTTCAATGCTTATCGATCTATGTGAATGGGTGAAATCTTCAAAAGCATCCATTCAGATAATGGCCGATAGCCTTCAGGAGATCCAGAAGATTGAGGATGAAATAATTGTACTCAAAAGCCAAATTTCACAGGCCATCACAAATAGAGCCTTTTGGCAGGAGGCAACAACCAAAGCAAAACAAATAAATGAGATAATCAAAGATAGCAAAAGAGTTGATAATAATTTACGAGATATTAAGAATCAAATCTATGAATTAGAAAAATTGCTTGATCATAGAGCTAATAAAATATCTGAAGAAAAAAAGATTCTGAGTGAGTCAAAGGCAATTGGTTGGTTAACACGTAGATGGAAAGGCCTTCCACAGCCTGAAGATCAGGAAGAAAAAATAAGACAACTCGAACGGGAGTATGGTGAACAAGGGATTGAATTAGATCATAAGCGCAACGATCTTTTTGCTATGCAGTTAGAACGAGGCCGAACAATTCAAACAATAAACCATTTTCAACAAAAATTTGGTGGCTTGCCTGAGGACGTGCTGCGCAAGGGATTAGAAAATGAAAGTTTAATTAAAGAATTTACTCAAAAAATTCAGGAAAAGAAAAAATCTGCTAATTCAGGCCGGATTAAGCTTGAATACACATTAAAACAGAAAATTACGGTACTTAATGATGAGAAATTAATTGATAGTATGCCGATAACTGCGGAAGCAATGTTTGACGCTGTTATAGAAGCTTATGAGCAGGCAGAAATCAAAGTCGCAGGGCAGGATTTAAATTCCCTTAAAACTAAGCTTGAAAACCTAAATGATAAAATAGCTCAGTTTGAAATAGAAATATTCAAAATAGAGGAAGAGTTCAAAAAGGTCGAAGAAACAATAATTTCTCAAGCGGATATTGTCGCAACCACACTTACGCGAGCATATCTTCGTGAATCTATTCAATCACGCCGCTTTGATACTGTGATTCTTGACGAAGCTTCTATGGCTCCAATTCCGGCACTATGGATTGCAGCAGGTGTTGCTGATAAGAATGCCGTTGTTGTTGGAGACCCCAAACAATTGCCACCCATTGTAATTTCCGACAAAAAAATGGCTAAGAAATGGCTTGGAAGAGATATTTTTGAAGTAGCAGGCTTTACAGATTACAATATGAAGGCCCAACATTTAACCCCCTTATGGAAGCAATACCGAATGCATCCGTCCATCAGCTTAATTGCAAACAATCTTGTTTACAATAACCGCCTTAAAGATGGTGAAAAAATTGTTGGAGAAAATTACTGTGAACTTAGCGATACCAAGTGCGATTCAGGCTTGCTGAGTTGGTATTATCAAGATTGGGGATATGATAATCCTGTTCTATTGATAGATACTGGCCCTCTTAACGCTTGGGTAACAAGTGTTGCGAGAGGTAATCGTTCAAGCAGGCTTAACTTTTTATCTGCGACGATATGTGTAGACTTGGCTGAACGCATCTTGAAGGATGAACGCCCTGAAATAAAAGCTGGAAACTCCCCAAGGATTTTAATAATAAGTCCTTACCGTCCCCACGCAAGGCTTACTGAAATATTGATAAAAGAGCAACACCTTGAAAATGAGGTCAGATCTGGGACTATTCATAATTTTCAGGGGTCTGAAGCTGATTTGGTAATTTTTGATTTGGTAAACGACGAGCCTCATTTTCGTGTTGGCATGTTTATTCCTGCACTTGATGAGGATATGAAGAGGCTTATAAATGTGGCGCTTACACGGGCCAAGCGCCGTTTATTCGTTGTCGGCGATTTTGATTACATCGAGAAGCTGGCTAAGAAGGCGTTTATTGGCGCTCAATTAATACCATTCCTTAAAGATCGTTTTCCTATTGTTGATGCCAGATTAGTTGTCCCTTATGGCTTGGCGGCTCGTAGCGCAGATGCTCAATCTAAGGTTTTTGGTGGTAAAGTTGAACCGAATGCTGACAGAATAATAATGACTCAGGATCGATTCTATCAATCTTTCTGTGGCGATATTAACCAAGCTAAAGAAAGGGTTGTGATTTACTCTCCGTTTATCACCCAAGACAGATTAGCAATTATGGAACCCTCTATTAAGTCGGCTGTCGAGAGTGGCATCAAGGTTTTTGTGATTACGAAAGCGCTCGGAGATCGGGGCAAACGTGAGCTAAGCACTTATCGGATGCTTGAGAGCGCTCTTGAAAAATGGGGAGTTGTTGTCATTCACAAACGCAGAATGCATGAAAAAATTGCAATTATCGATAATTCTATCCTGTGGATGGGATCACTTAATACTTTGAGTTTTAGCAGCACCCAGGAAATAATGGAAAGACGGTTTAGCAAAGACGTTGTGGAAGACTTTATTAAAACACTTAGACTGCATGAACTGCTTAATGAATATGAAGACGGGAAACCCACTTGTCCGATCTGCAAAAACGAAGTTGTTGCAAGCGAAGGAAAGAATGATCCTTATTACTGGCGTTGCGTAATTGACGGTTGCTATAGCAGGAGCATCGATCAACCGCCCATTAAATCAGGAGCCATAACATGTACTAATTGCGGCGGCAGAGTGGAATACGGGGAATGGGGAGGTAAACCTCACTGGCGTTGCATCGAAAACAGGAAGCACCGCCAGAAAATAGCCAAAACACACTTAATGCTGCCTAAAATGAGAAAAATAATACCGAAAAGGGATCTAAATAGGCTGATAAAGATATTTGATCTTAAAGGTAACTTAGCTGAAAAGAAGGAAAGGCCCCAACAAATTGAACTATTTAATGATTTTACGAAGACAGAAATTGAGATGGACATTATCCCAGAAATTCGAATTGGCAGGTTTAAATTAGGTGCGCCGGATGATTATATTAAAAACTTTTTGAGTATTAATTGCGAGAAAGGGTCATATGAAAATACAACTATCTTTAAATCGCCCTCTATCTGGTTTTGGCAGAATAAGTATTCTGACGAAATTAATCAAATATGTGTCATGAACGATTTTAAAGGAAAATATTTGGGAAGTATCGGAATCGGCTCAACTCTTAAAGAAATCACTGCTGCCCTACCTTCATTGGAAAAGGATCTTGAAGGTGGTGATAATTCCTATTCCAGTCAATTAGTATCAGGTATCGTTTTTGAAATCCAAGAAGGTTTGGATGAAGACCTCCAACTAATTTTGGGGCATATTGAGTGTATATGTATTTTTAAATAATAACACTTCTGAAATCTTTTTGACTGTTTCTAAACTATGAATCGATAAAAAAATTGCGATCATCACGGATGGATTGAAGAATAGGGGGCCAGCTCTTTTACTACACGGGCCTTTTCTTCTTCAAAACGCTGATTAATGGCTGTCTGTGTTACGAATACCGGATTTTTAACGCGCTCGGATTATTCGAGTATTTTTTGTAAATATATGAGAGACTGAGAGGTGGTACCCTTTGTCTATTCGACTCTGGATTTTGTGATACCTAATGATATTGGCAAGCTGTAACTTCAAAACGTTTGGGGAGATAGCCTGCAAGGGGGTTATCCGGTTTTCTGTTTAATATCCAAATTGTTGAAATATACAGTTAGAAAAACTGCTTTTTGCTAATTTTTGGTCAATAATCATGGTAGTATGTTGTTTACTACCATAAGTTATTGAGTTATTTTAGGAGATGCTAACAAATTAATATCCTTATAACTATTGTCTCCTGCAAATCTTTGGTAACTAACATCTCGTGTATCAGTATATTTTAACTCCCATGTAAATTCAGCTGAAGGAAATGCTCCAAGAATTGCTATTGGGACATTGATCCTGTTATCAGGGGATATATTTTCTTTATGGCCACTATATTTTATAGACCAATTTTTATTTTCTCCACTAATGTTATATTTTGTTTCTAAATACCTCCCCGGTGATACACTTACATTTACATTAATCTCCCAATAAATAATGTCAGATTTGCCTTTATTGGCCAATTCTAATACTAAATAGCTTTCAGCCTGAATGGCGTCTGGTATATGTTTTGTTATTATATCACGCCATTTATTATACAATTTTTGTATTGGCTCATTTATCACCTCTTTTTCTGAAAATTCATCTTCCTTTATTAAGGAAGCAACAACCAGAAAAGCTTCATATTGTAAATCTGTCTGTCTTTTAATTTCTCGAAAAGTTTTAATAGTATAATAAACATAAAAGGCTATTAATATAACGGTAAGCCAGTTTAATAATGGATAATAATGTTTCAGCCATTCTAAAAAAACATCCATATTAATCCCCATCTTCTAATATTTTCTGAATACCATTGAAAAAATCTTTAAGATATATCTTAGTTTGACCTCGAAAAGTAGCCCTAAAAGTTAAGGATAAGTCGCTACTGTTTATTATTAGTTGAGTAGCTATTCTTGCTTCTTTAAATTGTACATTAGAAACACTTCTAAGTGGAAGCAAAATTAAATCTTTTGCTATACCCCGGAATTTATAATAAACGATGACTTTTCCAGACAAATAAACTATTTCAAATTCAGGAGTCTCTTTTTTTTGAGATACTTGAAAAAAAACACCCTCGCGAGACAAATCTATCTTTTTTAATTCGGCTTCTATAAATTCAATAGCCCTTTCAGTAAAATATTTATCTAATAGTGATTGGATTTCATGAAATAAATTTTCCACTTTTTTACTCCCATGGTTAATAGAAAATTTTCAAGCTACTTTTTGGACACATAAAGAAAATGAAAGAAACGAGACTGATAGAAATATATGTTAGAATAACTTTTGTGTCAAATAAGTTTATAACCAATTGATTTTAGGCGCGAGATTTTAAGTTAAGGAGGCTTTGCGTTTGCTATATTTCTATATTTCCCCCAAAACAGGAGAGCTGGAGCGGAAGGCAACTCTTTCCATTTTGGAAACTGTTCGCCATGAGGACAGTCGTAGCGTCAAGTGAAATCTGGGATATTACAACCTCGACGTCATTATTACCGTGGGCTATCGGCAGCCGGTTAATTCTTCGTTACATATATCTGCTATACAGCAAACATTTAGCCTTATTCACAAACAATTGCGATATTGATATGAAATCAATACCTCAAGCAGCTTGAAACAAGTAAAAGAAAATGGAAATGAAACAGAAGCCTCAAGACGACTGCAAAGAGTCATTGCCGAAGACCTTGAAGGAGACGTCCCGGAAGGAATGTTCCAGGAAGCCGAAGCCGAAGCCGAAACTATGCAGCTCTTACTATTCGATTGACAGTCTTCCAGTCTTTTGAGTCATTAGCAGCATACCACAGGTCATAATTCTTTTGCAGATTCAACCAAAAATCGGGGCTTGTGTCGAAAGCACGTGAAAGCCGCAAGGCCATGTCAGGCGTGATAGAGCCACGTTCGTTAACAATTTTAGATGCTGTTTTCCGTGATACGCCAAGTGTTTTGGCTAAATCCGTTGTGGAAATTGATAGAGTTTCTAAATAGTTTCTTTTTATTATACCTCCCGGATGAACAGGGGGTCTTTTACGTGTCTTCATAGCGCCACCTCAAATATAGTAAAATTAATGATAATCCTCGTAGTTTACACCGTAAGCATCACCGTCTTCAAATTTGAATGTTATCCGCCAATTTCCAGACACCTTGACAGCCCATCGGCCTTCTTTTTTCGGTTCTAACAAGTGCAGGTCGTAACCCGGTTGATTTATATCTTTAATAATAGTCGCTGCCTCAAGTATATCCAGTATATCGCCTATCCTGACGGCATGTTTTGGCTGGATGCCCTTTTTTGTTCCATCATAATGAAATTTTTCCAGTCCTTTATGTGTAAAAGACTTAATCATAATTTATTATGTAACCCCTTAGGTCTCACATGTCAAGCTTTCTTTTTCTCAGATATCTTATTAAAATTAATAAGCTTGTCTTTCTGCTGTATTTAAAATAAAGATTGCAAAATTTTTATTTGTCTTTATAAGAGTACTAAAAAAAATTGGTTGGTTAATTCATTATTAACTAACAAGGGGGGGGGACTGTTTGGACTACTCCCCTTGTTTATGTTTTGAGTTTATGTTTTAGCTCAATTTTTGACAGGTGTTTTATGGAAGAGAAATTAATAAAAACCATTGATCTTGAAAACGGGTTGGAATTGAAATTATATGATGCTTCCCGGAAATTGGCTGGTGACAGGTGGCTTGTTTCATTAATTGCCAGGATGGAAATTCCAACCAGCGACTCATTGCTTAAAGAGGATGTCTCCTCATCATTAAATATTGATGAAGTTAGAAAGGTTCTCGGGGAAAAATTGCTTTTTGAGCAGAAAAGGGAGAAAATTTTTATTGATGAGAAAGAAAAAGATGAAGTCCTGAAAGAAATACAGGATTTCTTTTTAAGCAGCTCCCTTTCTTATTTTTCACATTCAGATTTCCCCCAAAAGTATGTTTTAAAAAAATTTAATGAGAAGATTAAAAGAGATTCATGGTGCAAGAATATTTAGTGCCCGAACGAAAACTAGAAAATTTTTTCAAGTTCAAGGAAGACGCAAATTTTAACCGCAGGAATACATGGAGTATTTTGAGGATTAAAATTTAAGCCTGACGCAGAAATTGGGGAAATTAGCAGTTTTCGTTCAGGCACTATTTAACAGTTTACGGTTGTCGGTTCACAGCTCACAGTTTTTTCAACCGTGAACCGATAACTGTAAACCGCGAACGGCTACAAGAATATACTTCCTGACAGCCTTCACACCTATAGACTTTCAGATAATTAATTTCACAAGGCCAGAAGGAGGAAGGCGTATTAGTTATACGTCGACGACTGATAACACAGTGAAATTATTTATCTGAAAGTCTATATTCACCTAATAATAATACCAGATTGTATTATAATGCGTAGTGTTCTCGCCGATAGATTTTAATCTCTTCAGATAATCATAAATTGAAACATCAGTGTAAACATAGGTGTCCGCCAGAGACAGCTTTTTTTCCCATGGGTGGAATTCAAAGACCCTGCGGCCGTTCGGCAGTATGGATATTACATCATGGTGTTGATTTGCCCTCAGGTAGTTTTTGCCGAGTCCGGGCACATTGAATACTATTTCATCCGTACGAACAGATCCCGGCAAAAGCCTGGCTTCTTCATTCTGTTCCTGCATTAACCTGGCAATCGGCACCCTGAAATTGTCAGTCTCTTCTTTTCCTTTTGTGTTAAAGGTGTAGTAAGGAGTTACTCCTATTAAACGCAGATTCAGCCTTAACGCAACAGCTTCGAATTTTCTTGAATTATAGAAAGTATATACGAGTTGATTATTAACCGTTATGCCCGTGCTTCTAAATTTCTGAATTGCTTCTACTGTTCTGGGAGTAATTTCGTAAGAGTGCTCAAAATGAGTTACTATTAAGATTTCTCTTTTGCCGGGCTTATGAAATTTACTTATTTTTTCTACCAGTGAATCGGTTATTCTCATTGGTAGAGTTACAGGTGTACGCGTTCCTATTCTAATTCTTTCTATGTGTTTTATATGCGAGAGCTTTAATAACAATTCTTCAATTTTTGTGTCTGATAAAAGAAAGGGGTCTCCTCCGGTTATCAGAATTTCTTTGAGCTCTGGTGTTTCAGCTATCCACTGTATAGCATTTGCCAGCTTTTCTTTCGGTAATACAGCTTTTTTAGAGTAAACATCTTCTATCTCCCAGTTTCTCTGACAATAAACACATATCTGGGGGCATGTCATAATTGGTTTAAGAATTGCAATCATTGGATACCGACGGGTTATTCCTTCTATAGGAGATGTATCCTGCTCGAGCATAAAGTCCAAAGAAGATTCTTTATTTTCCTTCTTTTCTTTCAGTTTTTTTATATAATCAATGCCTGGAATAACCTGTGAGCGTACAGCATAGTCATTATTGCGGCTTGTATTATTGTCCATAAGCGAGAGGTAATATGGAGTTATACCAAAAGGTATTTTATATTTCCTTGCAAGCTTAACAGCATGGTATTCTTCATCAGTAATTTTAATGAGAGAATCCAGCCTGTTCGCATTTCTAATTATATGATGTGTATGCCATTTCCAGTTTTCCCAGTCTGATTCAGTTGCATTAAAATGTTTTAATATCCTTGCTATGTTATTATTTCTTTTTCTTATTACATCTTTATCAAGGCCGTCAGGATAGCGATCTATAAATTTTTCTGCGATTTTTCCCATGGTTGACAAATTGTTCGACCTCATCCTTGCGGCCTTTTTCCCCTTGTGTTTTACAAAAGCAGGAATTTTATCTGTATATACACCGGTTTTCCCTGTAATTCCTCTTATCAGACGGTCAAGCTCTGCAAAAAATCCGGAACTGGGCATTTGAGTTTGTTCAAAATTTTCTTTATGCAGCAAATCGTTGATGTACTGAAGCAGGCTGAACCCGGCAAGGCTTTCGTTTCTGGTGGACAAAATATTTCTAAAAACCCGAATCGCATCTCTGGTCAATATCCATTCGAGTGGCGGAATAGCAGGGTCATCATCAAATGTGGCCATCAACATGTCGGCCAGGAATTTATTTATTTTCTTTCTTTTGATATCGATTGGATTTGAAGAAAATATAATCTCTTTTAACGCCGGTGCTTTATTTAATATTTTATCAAGTCTGTTTCTGATCTTTTCTTTTTCCATAAATC
>Ga0255371_10086_pt1 | contig 16550 bp, 20 predicted proteins | sample ANMaggSSYBR01I12_FD_182097 | JGI IMG/M metagenome (GOLD analysis project Ga0255371, IMG submission 182097) | Sediment cell enrichment communities from methane seep in Santa Monica Basin, California, United Staets - ANME aggregate JGI... | ecosystem: Environmental > Aquatic > Marine > Cold seeps >...
ACTTACGGCATTGACTGCATTTAAAGTGGGAAGACACGACTTGATCAGGGCACCAAGTGCTTTCAGAAGTTTGTTAATCTAAGGGCTTAGAGGCAAATTTTAAGGACAAGAAGAGTTCAGAGGTGTTATTTGGGATTTTAAAGACGTTATGTGGATTTTGCCGGAGGCTCAATTAATTCACTGGATGCACTTCCAAAATAGTTGATACTGTCGGTCAAATCTTTCCCAATGTAAATCTTACCGTTTGGATAGGTGATTTTGTAAATAACTTTCATGGTCCACGCATTTTCATTTTATCGCTCGCCTCTTAAGTCCCGACCACGCCACTGCCAGACTATAAGTCCGGGGCATCCACAGGCTGGAGGTCGGGTGGTGGAATGAATAAAAAGCAGATGTGAGATGAGTAAGCGCTGCATGTGGTATAGAGTTTGATACCAGCATGTCATCCAACCTTTGCCGAATGATACATAGCATGGTTATATCATTTTAATTCATTGATATATTTCTTAGCGAGATTGTATATTGCAGCACTTTCCCATGATCTTCCTTTTGAAATTCGAATTAGGGCATCCTGGGCTTCGGCAATTGTGATTATTTTTTCTAAAACCAACCGTGCTAATAGATATATTGAAAGATGTATCTCTACATCTCCTGAATTCTTTTTTAAGTCTGGTATACTTCGAAAATCATCTGTTATTAATATGGGTATAGATTTTTCCTGAGCAAGTATTAGAGCTTCAGCCTCTCCTTCATTAATACGAGAATAACCAGAAACAAGTTCATTAATTTTATCAACATGTTCCACTTCATCAACTTCAATATTTCCATTTGAAATCATACGTATTATTTCTTGGGCCGCTTTTCCATGTACATCATTATATTGAGAAATTTCACTCAATTCAGTATATACCTCTTTAGGAATTAAAATTCTAGAAATTCTTAGACATTTTAAAAGTACACTACCAACAGCAAGTGATATTAGAGCACTTGTATCTCCAACTACTATTGTTTCATAGGTTTCTTTTTGAGTCTTTTTTGGCACGCTCGATACTCTCCTCTAGGGTTTCTTTGCCAACTTTTATTTGTTGTGCAATATCGAAACTAACAATACGAGCGAAATCATCAAAACAGAGTTTTCCTTCAAGGAATTGTTTTGTTACCATCTCTTTTATTTGGCGTATTTCTATTTCGTGTTTTACATGTGCAACAAGTGCATCACGTACAACATCTGATCTTCTTTTGAATTCGGATTTAGCAATTTGATCTAGCTCATTTAGGAGTCTGGAATCAACTCTCATGCTTATTTGTTCAAGAGACATAGTATAACCCAATGAAATACATTGACTTACATGTTTATATTCTTTTTTGCTCTGAAAAATTGCATTTTTATACTCATGGGTGTCCCCACCCCTGTCCTTTTCACATCTATCCTCACAGGTATGCGTCGGGTAAGCTGGTCGATATGGCTGATCACACCAATGGTCCTGCCAGATAACCGCAGGCTTTCCAGAGCGTTCAAGGCGGCATCCAGGGTCTCACTGTCCAGTGTGCCAAAGCCCTCGTCCAAAAAACAGGGATTACAGCCTTAAGCGCCCGCTGCTCAATTCTGATAGTGCCAGGGCCAGCGACAGGCTGACCAGGAATGACCCGCCGCCGGATAAGGGTCTCGACCGGGCGTTGTTCGCCTGCGTTCCACAGGTCTATTACTACCATATCCTTCAGGTCAACAGCCCTCAATGCATACCTGTAAGTCCACCTTTAATGGTGTTCTTATATGAAGTCCCTCCTCACAAAACCACATCATTCATACAACCATCTCGACTTCGGGCATACACCAGCGATCTACGAAGTCAACTACCCCGGATTTCTCTAACGCTCAAATCCGAGGCATCTCGTGAACGCATGAAACTTGCCATTAACAAAAAATATATGTTCTCGTTAAACTATTTATAGGGAACAACATTAGGATATATAATAAAATTATTAATATAAAAATATATGAAGCAGAAAAACTATATATACTAATCATATCTACTTAATTAATTGGGAAATCGAGGTGTAACAATATGGGATTTAAGAGATATTTAAAAACGTTCCACGAATCAAAATGTGATGAAGCGGGTCTGACATTAAATGAAAAAGCCCTTCTAAAGAATTTTATAGAAGATAATCGAGAGCTTCTTAAAACATTAGCTAAACTTTAATTTTTATTTTTTTACAATCTCAATATTTTTAATATCAATGATAATATTGATATACTGGCCTCATTTTTTATAGTATGCAACTTAAATTGCAATTTCCCCATTTGTCGTGTATTAGAGATGAGCCACCCTTCTATTTCTTCCACTGTTGTTTCATATTGTGCAATTTTTAATAAATATTCAAGTCTTTCTTGTCTTTTTGCATTAACAAAGTACCTTTCAGATTCTAATATTATCGAAGCAATTCCAAAACCAGTTCTTTTATTTGCATTATAAAATGCATGCCTATGAGTTATGGAATGCAATGCAAAAGCAGCATTTTTAAATACATTATTGTTGTTGTTTAATTGGTAATAAACGAAGTTTTCAAGAGTTCCAATATCACGAACTCCTGGTGAATATTCGTCAGTTCCTTTATCTAGTTCCATTAAAATATCATGAATTTTTATAATTTTTTCAGTAGTTAACTCAATCATAATTGTACAGCTATTGTCATCATAATCTATACAGTTTTTCATAGATTATTTGTAAATATCAACGTGCCCCAGGTCGCCCTGGTAGCCAGCAGCTCTTAACCTGAAGAATGTTTCGCTCCCGTCGCGGAGGGAAAACAGGGCACGAAGTGCCCCCCATAAACCCAGAACGTTTGATTGAATTACTACCTACCCGGCCTGTTTAATCACGCCAATAGGCAAAGGCAGGGAATGAGGATTTTGTGCATTCTGTAAAAGGTGGCCATCTGCCTGCATATAGTCTCATCCATCCTACCCCATCACATCTATAGTTGATGTCCCGACCCCTGTCCTTTTCACATCTATCCTCACAGGTATGCGCCGTGTAAGCTGATCGATATGGCTGATCACACCAATGGTCCTGCCAGATAACCGCAGGCTTTCCAGAGCGTTCAGGGCGGCATCCAGGGTCTCGCTGTCCAGTGTGCCAAAACCCTCGTCCAAAAACAGGGATTACAGCCTTGAACGCCCACTGCTAAGTTCTGACAGTGCCAGGGCCAGCGACAGGCTGACCAAGAATGACTCACCGCCGGATAAGGGTCTCGACCGGGCATACCTTTCCCAGTTAAAAACAAAGATATTTATTATGGAGAATCGATCGCCAGCTTCATATCTCAAACATGTCCGCCAGAGTTTGCTGATTATGGTTTATTGTTTTTTTTCGTTTTTTCTTTTTCTTAGGCTTTTCTTCTTCATTTAAGGTAGAATTGATAAAGCTCCTTATTATTTCATATGGTATTTCATTATCTTCCCACTCAATTTCATCTGGATCATCTTCTGTTAAATCAAATTCAGCTGAGAACAAATCATTTAAAGTATCAACCATTTCTTGATTTTCAAGAAGCCACAGATAATCCTCTCTTAATGATGTGTTCTTAAGCACACTATAAGCCAAGTTGATCTTAGCTGTTTTTTCCAGATACCTGTATTTTTCACGTAGTGTTTTCTCAACCTCCTTTTTCTCACCTGAAAGGGAATCCCTTTCCAATCCAAGCACAGAAAGGAAAGTTTCTTCATTTGGGGGAAGATACTGTGACCAATCATGATTATTGTTCATTGTTTCACTGCTCTGGGAAATAATATTAGTAATCCCGAAAGGTTCATCGAGAGCATTGAGGATGATTTTCTCAACTAACTGGTTATCAATTTGTTCCCATTTTCTCCTGTGTATTTCCCTTTCTTCAAGAATTTCCGGGTTCGAGTGAGTATTGGTAAAATATATTAGAAAATTATAGTCTTCCCGGAACGATTTATCACTGAGCAGAGAAAATATCTTCTGCATAAATCCTGAATCAGAATCTGAATATTTTTTAAATGCTTCTTCAGGTGAATCCTGAGCTATTCCTGCAACCTCATAAAGGTCGGGCATTCCTTGCATATATAGAACGTAATACCATTTATACTTCTCAAGAATTGATCCCATTCTATTATATTCCTTTTCAGTATTGATATTGTCAGCATGGTTCTTAATTAATTCATTTTTTTCATGCGGAGGCATAGATTTTGTTATTTGTCCAAATATAGAAAGCAATTTATTATATTTCCTTGTAAGCCCTGGATTTCTAAGGACATCGAAAGCCTCTTCGATCACCTCACCATCATAACTTGAAAAACAAAGTTTCTTTTCATAAGCTTGTTCAATCTGGCTTTTGGCTGCTCCTTTTTCGACACCGAGAACACAGTAATATGTGGGTATGCCTTCCATAAGATCTTGAACCCATTCCGGATGCTTGACTTCAAATCGCTCGAACTTGCTTATAAAGTTGCCAACACGATGCATATCTACAAACATACTGGATACCTTCCAGTAGGGATCATCCAATATCGATATTTCTTGCTTCACAGTCAAAGAATCTGACTGTTTTTGTTTATTCTTTTTCTTACTCATCCTGTTGCCGAATCTCTATTGACATGCCTGTTTCCATGTCCGTATCAGATATTTTTTGTTCATCATCCGGCTCAATATCATTGCAGAAAATGGTTTCATTCTCTCCCATAATGCCTTTCTTTAACAATTCCTGTTTGAGATCAAATACTGTTTCCCATGGATTAAGATAAAGAGCCAGTGTATCATCTGTCGATAAATTAATAATATTCACCTGTACGCTTTCAACACCAAGCAGTTTTTTCATCCATTTATTTTTTTCCTTTTTCGAGAGCCTGCTTCTGGCCTCCATCTTAACAGTACGCTGGTTACCGGATTCTTTATCTTTTGCTGTTACATGCAAAATGCCGAACTCTTTTCCAACTTCAAAAATTACATCTATTTTATTCTGAAAAATGGGCATAGGTTCTATAGATATCCAGAATTCTCCAAGAAACTCATTTTCTTCAGGTAATTCTCCTTCCCCCTGATACACCGGGATTTTTACTTTATCTATGAAACCCAATGGATTCGTATAATTACGGGTGCGTTCAATGGGAATTTTTGTGTTCCTCTCCAGTATCCTGGACATCCTTTCATCTGAGGTTACCACACCTAATGAACTTGATATCACATCACTTATTTCGATATTATTCGCAACTCCCGATTTTATTTTTACAAATTCTGTACCAGCGATCGCAGTGCCAAGGGCAACTGCTTCGTACGGATCGCCTTTTAGAGGTTCTTTTTCAAAATATTGTGTAACAAATTCACGTACTGCAGGTATAAGAGTGGTGCCTCCCACAAGTAATATATCATCGATCTCATTTTTTTCAAGGGAAGCATCATTCAATGCCTGTTCAATTGGCTTTTTAGTACGCTTGATCAGATCTGATATCATGGAATTAAGTTCTGACTGTGTTAATTCCATACTGAAAGGCGGTTTGTTTTCAACAACAAAGGGTATGTTAATTACAGTGCTTTTTGCTGAAGATAGCGCTATCTTTGCTTCCTCTGAGGCTTCACGAAGGGTTGAGCGAAGTGCCAGGTCCTTGTCCAGATCTATGCCAAATTGTTCGGATAATTTATCAGCTACATGCTCCTCAATGCGCGCATCTATATCATCCCCTCCAAGTTTATGCTCCCCCGCACTTGCATCTACATCAAAAAAACCAGATGAAACAGTAAGTATCGTTACATCAAATGTCCCTCCCCCAAAATCATATACCAGTACTCTCCTATCTCTGTCTTCTCGTATTCCATACGCTAGAGCTGCCGCTGTCGGCTCATTAATCAATCTCAGGACGTTAAGGCCGGCAATCTCTGCTGAATCCTTGATTGACTGCCTCTGTGCGTCCGAATAGTTTGCAGGGACAGATACTACGGAGTCCCTGAATCGTTTCCCGAGCCTCTGTTCGGCATCATCTGACAGTTTCTTAAATATTTGTGCAGCGATATATTCAGGCGGAAATTTATACCGGCCAACCTTTTTTTTGAAGTCAGTTCCCATTTCCTTTTTAATTGAGTTTATCGTTCGCTCCGGATGCACGATAATGTTACGCTTGGCGATTTCACCCACCTCTACTTCATTCTCTTTTTTGAAATAAACAGTGGACGGCATCATCGTCTTTCCTTCACTGTTTTGTATCATCAATGGTTCGTCAAGCAGCATATATGCCATCTTGGAATTGGTTGTTCCAAAATCAATACCTAAAATATCTCTATTCAACATCATTAATCTCTCTTAAGTTCGAATTATGTTTGTTAGTTTCATATGATTCATTTCCCTGACATCGATCAATGTCAATATTTGCATTACCCTGTTGCAATCCATTGTGTTCGATTGAAACAATCTTTTCTTCCAGACCTATTATTGAATTGTTCAGAGAATTCAAATCCTGTGCTAGTTTTTCGATATTCTTTTTTTGTAGAACTTCCAGTTCAATTATCTTTTCATTCAGTTCTCTCAGAAGATATTTTGAAGGATTTATCCATCTGAGGAATCGATTCCATAAACTGGGTTTCATGATATTCACTTCAATTGGGCGCTTTGAGACAATTATTTCACAAGGTCGGACCACACTATTTTCACTGCTATATCCCTTCCTGATTGTGCGAATAACTGAGTTCTCAGGGTAAACAATACTATACTCCAATCCAACGGCCATATGCTTATTCGCATCGAATTCATCACCTGCTTCTGGGTCTATTGGAGTAAGAGCTGCTGCATAAAGTAACTGATTATAAAGTACATCAATATTTTCGTTTATATTTTCTGAATATTTTTTAACTACATCACAATGTTCATCATCATTCAGTTTAGATATGCGATCAAAAGAATCTGCAACTACAAGCAATCGTTTAACAAAATCCTTTTTTATTTCCTGCTGTATTTTCGCTTCATTTTTTCGACTGGACTCAATATAATCTTTAAATTCTTGTTTTAAATTGGTATATTGAGATTCAAAGCTATCAGCTTTTTTCTTAATTTCCTGAATATTATTTTCTTCCATCACTATCAATACAATCTAAGTTCTGCATATACTTGATATATTTTTCCATAAATTCAGTTCTTCCAAATAACCCTGAAAATTCCCACTCAAAATGGACCCAACCTATATACTAAAATACTCCTGTTTAATTGTAGGAAGTTTTGTATGATCTAAATGGAAGATTGGATAACAATCAGTTTTTCAGAAAACTTATCACAAAAAATATATATTTTAACATCAATGGTGCAGTCCCTGCCGTACCTACTATTTTCCAGAGCATCCGCCTGCATATAGTCTTTTTCATCCTACTCCTTCACATGCCAGGCTGTGTAAAAAGTAGTAAAAAACCATTTTTGGTTGAAAAATAAGCCGTATTAAGCCTTTAAATCTAAAAATAAGCTTCCGATTTTGCGAAATTTGGAGTTTTTACACACTCTGATGTATGGTTTATGTCCCCACACCTATCCATTTCACATCTATCCTCACAGGTATGCGCCGTGTAAGTTGGTCGATATGGCTGATCACACCAATGGTCCTGCCAGATAACCGCAGGCTTTCCAGTGCGTTCAGGGCGGCATCCAGGGTCTCGCTGTCCAGTGTGCCAAAGCCCTTGTCCAAAAACAATGATTCCAGCCTTGAGCGCCCGCTGCTTCGTTCTGAGAAGTGCCAGGGCCAGCGACAGGCTGACCAGAAAGGACTCGCCGCCGGATAGGGTTTCGACCGGGCGTTACTCGCCTGCGTTCCACAGGTCTATTACAACCATATCCTTCAGGTCAACAGCCCTTAATGCATACCTGGAGGTTATACCGGATAACTGGCGGTTTGCGAGTGTGATGAGCAGGTCGAACATGGTCTGCAGGGCAAAGTCCGTCAGGCTGTTTGCAGGTATTACCCCTGCAAGTTTCTGCCATCGTTCCATTTGCGCCCTGGCTCCTTCGAGTTTCGACATTGCTGCCGCTACTCCTTTACCCCCGGTTGTACATAACCTGTCCAATCAATCCGGTACCCTCATTCTTGTCCTCTTACTGCGTCGTCTTCCTGCACTTTCCCGGCTGCCCGGTCATAGTGCAACTGGGTGATTGTGGGATTCGTGGAAGTGGCCGCTGGTAAACATCTAAAATAGTGATAGAAATAATTCACTATTGCAAATATTCTTTGTACAGAACTTACGACAACCTTAAATCTATGAAAGGCACTCAATTCTACAATGAAATCTAGCTCAAATAAAATAAATCTTCCAATTATTGTAGAAAAAGATGAAGATGGATTTTATGTAGTAGAGTGTCCGCTTTTAAGAGGTTGTTATACTCAAGGAGAGACCCTCGATGAGGCACTCACGAACATCCATGAAGTCATTAAGATGTGTCTTGATGATGAGACCGAAGATGTAGTTACCGATATTGCAAATATCCAGGAATTTAGTTTTCATACATTAGCGGTTGAAGTATGAAACTGCCAGTTATATCAGGAAAAGAGGCAGTAAAAGCCTTTGAAAAACTTGGATATGCCCCTGTAAGGCAGACGGGCAGTCATATCCGAATGAAGCATCTATCTGATGCATCTAAAACACCGATCTCAATCCCTAACCATAAAGTTTTAGGGAAGGGGTTGCTCAGAAAATTTCTGCGAGATGCAGATATTACAGTGGAAGATTTCATAAAACTCATTTAAGGATTTTGTTTTCCTATCCCTTCACATGTATAGTTGATGTCCCGACCCCTGTCCTTTTCACATTTATCCTCACAGGTATGCGCCGGGTAAGCTGGTCGATGTGGCTGATCACACCAATGGTCCTGCCAGATAACCGCAGGCTTTCCAGTGCGTTTAAAGCAGCATCCAGGGTCTCACTGTCCAGTGTGCCAAAGCCCCCGTCCAATAACAATGATTCCAGCCTTAAGCGCCCGCTGCTCAATTCTGATAGTGCCAGTGCCAGCGACAGGCTGACCAGGAATGACCCGCCGCCGGATAAGGGTCTCGACCGGGCGTTGTTCGCCTGCGTTTCACAGGTCTATTACAACCATATCCTTCAGGTCAACAGCCCTTAATGCATACCTGTAAGTCTACCTTTAATGGTGTTTTTATTTGAAGTCCCAGACCCCGGAATGGAATTGATACACATAGCAATATGCATTAAATAGCAATCTCTTTTAACTGCTTTTTCTTTTGTTTATTGGCACATTTCTTACAGATATGAGCTGCGTGTCCTTTGCCAGAGAATTTCTCGTTTGGCAGGATCTGCCTGCATACCTTACAGAAATGTCCGCGATATCGTTTCTTCTTCGCCATCTTAACACTCCTTTAATAGATTCGAGAGCCCGTAATTCTAACTTTCTATTATCAGATGTATCAAGCAGGATTTTAGCTCGCTCTTGGCGCCTAGCCCCAACCAAGCCACCCCTGAATGAAATTCGGAGGCACCTACGAGCTAGAGGTCGAGTTGTGAAATGTAAGTGAATAGATGTGGGGTGGGTGGTTGTATTCATCAAATCCGATTTGAAGTTATGAAATAAGTAATATGTTCATTCAGTAATATCCATGAAGTTCAAATTTATCAGTCCAATTCTCTAAGACCTTAAATTTAATTCGAATCGAATATTATAATTTTTTTATTTTGATCAAAAGTAATTGTAAATTTATCAAACACACCAGTTCTTCCTAACAATGGTGGAATATCTTCTTCTAATGCCCACGCAATGTTAATTGGAAACACGATGTCATTGATTTTTATTTCTACTTCTGTGATAACAACAGGTATGCTAGTTCCCCCAACACCAGTAAGTTGTTTGATATCTTCTTTTTTAAGTTCCAAACCAAGTAATCTTCCAAATGAAAGCGGAATTATGGTTATATCTGCTCCAGAATCAATATAGAGACGCAATTTTATCCAGGCATTTTCCTTACTTTTAAATTTAACTGAAGCAATAGGTCTAAAAATATTCTCAGTGATTGTTGATTTTTCCTTACGATAATTAAAAACAATCATCTAGTCACCAAAATTAATGAATCACCTGTTGGTATTTTAGCTAATGATGGTTCACGTGTCGGATATTTTAATCTTGCTTCATTATAAACAATTTCAGCATCAATACCATGTGCTATTACTTTTTGATCCAATGTGGCAACCCATTCTCCAGCATATTCACTCAGATCAGTTTTTACAAACCAATCATAATCATTTGTTGTCATATTATCACCATTTACCTATTATTCATTATGAATTATGAACTATTATGTCTTTTGATAAGCTTTGTATAATAAAGATGATTTAACAAGTGTTAAATGCACTTGCCTGTTAGCGATGTAAAAAAGAAATTGTACGAGTAGAGAGAGCCTTAGGCATATAGTCTTACATATCATTTCATAAAATTATAAGATACATTTTGCAAAATTTTATTCCATGCTTAGCAAAATCAGAATGTTTATAATATTACCTCATACCAGAGGGTAAACAGGGCTTCCGCCTGCATGTAGTCTTTTTCATCCTACCCCTTCACATGTATAGTTGATGTCCCCACCCCTGTCCTTTTCACATCTATCCTCACAGGTATGCGCCAGGTAAGCTGGTCGATATGGCTGATCACACCAATGGTCCTGCCAGATAACCGCAGGCTTTCCAGTGCGTTTAAAGCAGAATCCAGGGTCTCGACCGGGCGTTGTTCGCCTGCGTTACACAGGTCCCTTACCATCATATCCTTCAGGTCAACAGCCCTTAATACATACCTGTAAGTCCACCTTTAAGGGTGTTCTTATATGAAGTCCCACCTCACAAAACCACATCATTCATACAACCTTCCCGACCTCGGGCATACACCAGCGATCCACGAAGTCAACGACCCCGGAATGGAATTGATACACATAGCAATATGCATTAAAGAGCGATCTCTTCCGACTGCTTTTTCTTTTCTTTCTTTTCTTTTTTTTGTTTCGTGGCACATTTCTTACAGATATGAGCTGCGTGTCCTTTGCCAGAGAATTTCTCATTTGGCAGGATCTGTCTGCATACCTTACAGAAATGTCCGCGATATCGTTTCTTCTTCGCCATGTTTACACTCCTTTAATAGATTCGAGAGCCCGTAATTCTAATTTTCTATTATCAGATGTATAATAGGAGGATTTTAGCTCGCTCTTGGCGCCTAATAATTATCCCTGTACTAACAGTACCGGGTCTTTGTATACTTAAAGAAAACGGTTTTTTGCTTTGAATCCTATTTAATGGTTATTATATGTAAGTCCACTGCAAATTAATAACATACTGCCCATTAATAGTGGTTTATAGCCCTTTTACGACTTAACAGGTTACAATAATTACATCAATTGCCCAAATTTTAATTTAACCCTGAGTGCTGCCCATAGTTCCTGCAATATCGCTAGGTGGTAGGTTCTATCATTCCCTGCTGCCCTCCAACCGCACACCTGCCTTATATGTCCAGGTTTCACGATAGATAAGAGTAAGGCAACACATAAATAACAACACATAAATAACAACATATAAATAATATAAAAATAATATATATAATGTACGATGTTCACGTGTTTGTTATTATCCCGTGTTTCGGCAATGCGGCGGGTTTTTGTGTTGGTTTTCCTGCCGCTGCTCTCCTATGTTTGATTTTTTGCGATTTCTAGCTCTGGTATGGTATGTCGTCGAACTGCCACTCACAGCTTTCTGTGGCTTTGATGTAAGGGGCAGGGTGTAAGGGATATACTTTTTTCCTCCAACCCAACTTTGACAGTTAAAATTAATATGAATTTTCTTAGTTATGTCTTTGTGATAAAATATTCAAATAAAACTAAGAACATGTGAGATTTCGCCGAACAATAATATATGCTTTCCTATTGGAACAATCCTTACCGTACAAAAACAACATGAAAAACTTGGTTTCCAACATGTCTTTAGCAAATACAAGAAAAAAGGCAGAGACCTAAACTCATTAATAACAGCTCTTGTAAGCTACAAGCTTACCGACAATTTCAGTATCTGCAAAGCAAGTGAATGGATTATTCGTTGCCGACATTCAAGACTGTTTATTCCAGTAATTTGATTTCGAACATACCAACATCAATCTTGACTGGACAAGCTTGATCCTCTACGGAAATAAATCAATTCTTGGAAAATACGGATACAGCCGTGATCACAGACCTGACAAGAAGCAAATAACTGTTGGAATCAGTGAACTCGCTGATCCTATCAATGTTCCTGTAGGAATTACAGTAAGAAAAGGTAATGTACTCGACACGACACATTTTACTGATACATATTTTCAAATAAGCAGTAAGCTTGAAAAAGGTTCACCTATCACTTTCGATAAAGGCACTCAAGCATACGTCAACAAAATTCATCAAATAAAGGCAGATGAATTTGACAGTTACGGTGGATTACATGAAAAATGGTGTGAAAAATATGATTTACGCGAACTTTGACCAAATAAATTCGCTGATTTTGAGGCAAATACAGGGTATTTCGTAGATTTCCAGTTGAATTTTTGTAAACTGTCAAATGGTTTTTGGGATGGGTCCCTGCCCCCAATTAAAAAGAAATATTTAAGAAGATATGGAGAATTATTATAAATATGGAAGCAGATCATAAGGTCAATAACTATATACAAGATGTCCTGTTTATGGACGGAGATGAAGGAGAAACGGTAATTTCATTAAGAAAATTGGTTCTAGCAGGCTGTCCCAAAAGTCCAAAAAATGAAAATTTTTGACCTTAGTTCTTGATTTAAAGGCTTAATTGATCTCCCTTTCCATGGGAATTTTAGTTTTGGGACAGCCTGCTAGAGGTAGCTCCAGATGCAAAAGAAGAAATAAAATATGGCGGTTTGGTATTTACAATAAACGATCGGCTATTTTGTGGAATCTTTGTCCGAAAAAAACATATATCAGTCGAGTTTGTTAAAGGTGCGGAGATGCAAGACCCTGATACTTTTCTCGAAGGGAGCGGAAAATACAGGCGGCACTTAAAAATTTTTCAGTATGCTGACATTAAAAATAAAAAAGCTGAATATTATATTAAACAATCTTTTAAATTATAAACAGAAAGGAGATGATAAAGTATGGAACTAAAAAAACTTGCACCAAATTTTGCGGTTCAGGACATTTCGAAAACAGTTGCGTTTTTTCGCAATGTGATTGGTTTTAAGCTGGAAATGGTAGTACCAGAAGACAAAAGTGGCGTTGAGCAAGAACTTTCAGAGGAAAAAACGTATATCTATGCCATGATGAGTCGTGATAGTGTACAGGTAATGTTTCAGAGAACGGATAGTATTGGAGAAGATGTGCCGCCACTTAAGGGTGTACCAATAGGCGCTTCTGTGTCCTTTTATATTGAAGTCGATGATATAAACGCGCTATACCAAGAAATAAAATCAAAAGCCGAAGTAGTAAAAAAACTGGAAACCGTTTGGTATGGAATGCAAGAATTTTATATAAAAGATTGCAATGGCTACATCTTAGGATTTGCAGAAAGAAAATAAATATGGTCATACTTCATAAACATTGCATATACGCTGCGAGTTACGCTCTCGCCCTTCAGCCACCACTTCGCAAATGTCTAAGAGATAACAAAACTCTATCTCGCCTTCAATCAATACATACCCACCCCACATCTATCCACGGCTCATCCCATTGCCCACCTCCAACCCGTGGATGCCTCGGACTTGTAGTCCGAACGTGGCGTGTTTGGGGCCTATATCCCCTCAATACCCACCCCCGCCCACCAGAAACGGCCGGGCTCCTGCCTGTGCCGATGACCAAGCAAGTTGACCTCCCCTCCAGCGCATCGTCACGCTTGTTGATCGGCAGTAACCTCAATAGCTAGTTGATCAGACACATTATACACCCCCACATTTATCTCTGAACCGTATATTATTATATCAGATAAAAAGCATAATAATCCAAATATCATAACACGGAGGATACCCCTAATTGACCCAACCACCCAGACTTGTAGCATGGGAACTGACCAGGGCCTGCAACCTGGCATGCAGGCACTGCCGGGCCGATGCCGTCACCAAAACCAGTCCCGATGAACTCACCACCACAGAAGCAAAGGATTTCATAGACCAGTTAGCAGAATTCGGTAAACCCATCCTCATCATGACAGGCGGGGAACCGCTGCTGCGGGATGACTTTTATGAGATTGCCCAATACGGGACCGATAAAGGTTTAAGAGTAGTACTTGCCACCAACGGTACTTTTATGACGCCTGAGATCGCCAGCCGTTTGAAGGACGTCGGTATTCAGCGGATAAGTGTCAGTATCGATGGTTCTGATGCAAAAACACATGATGATTTCAGGTGCGAGCAGGGCTCATTTGACGCAGCCCTTGTTGGTATCCGGCATATAAAGGACGCAGGAATTGGCTTTCAGATAAATACAACCATAACAAAGAGGAACATAGAACAAATACCCCTCATCCTCGACCTTGCAATAAAACTGGATGCCCAGGCCCTGCACATCTTCATGCTGGTCCCGACAGGCAGGGGTAAGGAAATAGAGGAAGATGAAATACCGCCCGAGGAGTACGAGAGGGTCCTGAACTGGTTCTATGACCAGCGTGAGAAGGTGCCCCTGCAGTTGAAAGCCACATGTGCACCCCACTATTTCAGGATAATGCGCCAGCGGGCAAAGGAAGAAGGTATTAAAATAACAATGGAAACCCATGGCTTCGAGGCCATGACCAAAGGGTGCCTGGGCGGCAGCGGGTTTTGTTTTGTGTCCCATATCGGCGAGGTGTATCCATGCGGATTCCTGCCCGCACTGGCAGGGGATATCCGTAAGCAGAGATTCAAGGACGTGTGGGAGCAGTCAAAGGTGTTCAACGATATCAGGGATGTCAACAAGCTGAAAGGCAAGTGCGGCATTTGCGAGTACAGGAGGGTGTGCAGCGGATGTCGTGCCCGGGCATATGCGGCCACAGGTGATTATATGGCTGAAGAGCCGTACTGTGTGTACGAGCCTGCCGGGGGCAAGGCTGTATGATAGAGCTGGATGAACTGGATAAGGCTATCCTGAACAATATCCAGGTGGATTTCCCGCTGACAAAACGCCCGTTCGCCGAACTGGCATCTAAACTTGGTTCCGGCGAAGAGGAGATCATACAAAGGATCGAGCGTCTTACAGGTGAGGGTGCCATACGCAGGATAGGCCCAATCCTGAATATTAAAAAGGCAGGGGGCGAGAGCACCCTGGCCGCTTTGAAGGTGCCAGAAGAGCGCATAGATGAGGTGGCAGAGATCATCAACGGGTATGATGAGGTTTCGCACAACTACCTGCGTCCTGCCGAGTATAATATCTGGTTCACTGTGTCTGCACCCAATAAGCAGAGGCTTGGAGAGATACTGGAAGAGGTACGGGAGCAGACAGGGTGTCCACTGATAGACCTGCCAACACAGAGGCTTTTCAAGATAGGCGTTAAGTTTGATGTGAAGTAAAAGATCAAAGTGTTATCTTTTGGTTGAAAAAATGAATAAAACATGTGGTGGTGGCATGAAGTACTATTCTGGTGATGAAATTGGGGAATTGGGATTTGCCATCAACGGAATTTTGCTTGATTGTAATAACTATACCCTGCAGCTCTGCTGCGGTTGGGTGTCCCGTCTCAACTTTTAATTGGCCTGGTGTCACAACCAGGATGATAAATAACTTTTAATATCTTTCAATACATAATGTATAAGAAAGGTCAGGCCAATTGCAGTAAGGGGTACTGGCCAGATTGGGGGTAATGATCATGAGATCATATTCAGAAAAAGAAATGAAGGATCTGAGGTGTAACTTCGAGAAAATAGTGCTTAGCTGGTCCCATGTCACTCAAAAGAAGACCTTTGGCTGCCCCAGTTACCAGGCCAATGGAAAGACCTTTGCTATTCTCGTGACAAAAGGCGTACTGATCACTCAAATAGACCAGGCTGTTAAGGATACTCTGCCTGACCAGCATCAGGATGGTGCAATACATACTTCCAAAAAAAATATAGAACACTGGGTAAGGGTCCCGATCAATGATGAGGCTGAGATTGAGAAAATAATACCTATTGTCAAGGAAAGTATTGAGATAGTACTGCAGGAAGAATGAAAATCAGGTGAAAACATTATTCTTTTAAATGATATTAACTTTTCGTCATCCACAGACAGTGGTCTCAAAAATCAAATACGTTTTATCATGTTGTCACGCTTTAATTATAACATTTGTTTCAATCAATAATCTTTTCGTATGCCAGGCGAGTTAATACGATTAATGACATACCGTCAAGACTAATACTGGTATTTGCCAGTGCTTATCGAGTATAGCTGCAATCAATATGCTGCTTGTAATAGGACTGGTCGTTGCTAATGGTAGGTGTATTCGATTATTTCGCATATTAGTATTTTATAAGTCAGCATAAGTACTTATTAAATAGTAACGAAAGCTATATAAATGAAATAACTGCTTACTCGTAATATGGAAAAAAACAAACTTCGTCAGGTAATCATTGACCAGCAA
>Ga0255371_10089_pt1 | contig 16309 bp, 16 predicted proteins | sample ANMaggSSYBR01I12_FD_182097 | JGI IMG/M metagenome (GOLD analysis project Ga0255371, IMG submission 182097) | Sediment cell enrichment communities from methane seep in Santa Monica Basin, California, United Staets - ANME aggregate JGI... | ecosystem: Environmental > Aquatic > Marine > Cold seeps >...
GCTGGTAGATGTGCATGTGATGTTTGATAAAAGCAAGATGATATTTTTCTTTACTGCCGAGAAGAGGGTTGATTTCAGGGAGATGGTAAAAGAACTTGCCACCTATTTTAAAATAAGGATAGAGCTCAGACAGATCGGAGTAAGGGACGAGGCTAAGATAATAGGCGGGCTCGGTCCTTGCGGAAGGAATCTATGCTGCAAGAGTTTTCTTACTGATTTTGAGTCTATTTCTATAAAAATGGCAAAGGACCAGAATCTTCCCTTGAACCCCCTTAAAATATCAGGGATATGCGGAAGACTTATGTGCTGTCTTAGATATGAACATGAGTCATATCAGGAGTTCGTCGATAATGCCCCTGAAACGGGTGTCAAGGTAAAATCCTGTCATGGATGCGGCGTAGTATGCGGCTATGAACCGCTTAAAGAATCGCTTGTGCTATATCTTGAGAATTCAAGCAGAAAGTCCGTGCCGCTTTCAGAAGTCGAGATAACTAATGAAAGGGTAGAGCTTAATGAATACGGAGTGCCCTGTAATATGGATCATATTAAGATGCAGGAGACTTCTGGAGACTGGACCATCAGTAGTGATAGTAAGGATAAGGGATATAATAAAAATACCGGGAAAGAAAAGCGGTCCGGAAGACGAAGCAGGGGTTCCAGGCAAAGAGGATAAGGAAAGTCAGAAAAGAGAAACTACCCCTGGAAGCAATCAAGAAAGAATAATGCCGATGTAGCTCAAATGGTAGAGCAGCTCATTCGTAATGAGCAGGTTACTGGTTCAAGTCCGGTCATCGGCTCCAATCAAAAATCTATATTTTCCTGATAATGATATTTATTAACTTGCAAGATCCAATGATTCTATTTAGACAGACTCATTTCATACAAATAAGTGCATTAAATAAAAAATTATTTAATCATAACTATTTATTCTTGCACTCTGGTATAAGACCAATTTCCCTCATCTGATCTATAGCATCAATAATCTCAGGAGCCGCACGTGTTCCTATTAAATCTGCTCCAGCCATTAAAAAAGCATAGGCATTTTGTGGTCGTGGAAATTTTACCCCTGCAACCTTTAATTTCACTTTTGAATCTTTTAGAGTATTTCGGATCAGCAGAAATTGTTCCATGCTTGGTCCTTCGAATTGACCTGAAGATGTTTTAGCATAATCAATTTCTGCCCCTCGGATAAGCTCACAGCCTATTTTGATTTCATCATCATTTAGAAAACAAACTTCTAATATAGCTTTTGTTAGTGCACTTCCTGCTGCCATTTTTTAATCCAATTTTTGTTAAAAACAATACAGTCTTGTTTTAATAGTTCTTGGGGCAATATTATATCTCAAAAATAATTTATTGTTAAGAATTCTGTATCTACTTAAATTTTGGGTGCATTAGAATATGTTTTTACAGAAATTTTATAAATTGACATAAATTCTTGTTAGAGTGTGGACACTCTGTTAATTGGTGGGGAGCGGTTTAAAGGCTATCCATACTGCTTGGCTGGTCGTAGCGTACGAAGTAGAACCAGAATTATGGTCTCAGATAATACTATTTTTATACCTGAATTAATTATTAATACGGTCAAATAAAGATTAACTTTTCAAAATTACTATTTAGTGTATAAATATATCTAAACTATCAATTGATATATTTAGTTTACTAATTTATCAATTGAGTTTATAATCTATATAGATTATAAACTGACAGGAATTAAAATGTTTTATGGTAAAAGAAGACGGATGGAAAGAAAGCATAGGTGATGTAAGTCATTTTATAAAAAAGATCCGTACTTTTTTAGCAAGCGATAGCTGCCAACTGGATATCCAGAGACGGAGAAAGGGTGAAGATCCATTAGACCCTAATTCAACTATTAATACCATGCTAGAATTAAATTTTAGTGATGCAGAGATAAAAAGTGAGATTCTTTCTTTAACTACCAATAATTATGTAAAGACTGTAAAAGATAAAGAAAGAGAAAAAAATCAATACTATAGAATTTTTACTAAAGAAATAAATAATAGAGACATATATATAAAGTTAAAAATATGTAGCTTAAATAGAATACACCTGATGTCTTTTCATTATGCTAATTGGGATATTGAAGACAGACCGTATAAGTAGGAATATTTAAAATATTTTTATATATATTTTTTTAAAGGAGAGGAAATGGAAAGAGTTGCGAATAAGGATGATAGAGTCTTTATTGAAGATGTAAAATATAGTTGTCCTATTTGTGAAAAGGTACATAAAGTCAAAGTTTATCAAGAGCCAACAAAGGCTCTAATAAAAAAGCAACCTATTGAATATATTGAAACCTATTACCACTGTCCTATTAGTGAAGAAGAATTTTACCCTTCACAAGTTTTAAATAATAATCTGTTAGAAGCTAGAGATAGCTATAAAATAGAAAATAACCTTCTAACCTCATCTGAAATAAAAAAGATTAGGAAATTTTATAAATTAAATCAAAAGGAATTTTCTAATATATTTGGTTGGGGAGATATAACCATACAAAGATATGAGACCAAATCAATTCAAGAGGAAACCTATAATGAAATGATAAAAAGGGCAAAAGAAGATCCATTATTTTTATATGAAGAATTAAGGAAGCATAAAGATAAATTTGATGATAATCGGTATATAGAAATTGAGAATTTATTAAGAGACGAAATCAAGAAAAAACAAGTTAGTTTTTTTAACAAAGAGTCGCTAAAAGCTTTGTATCTTGACTATGAAATTCCCTCAGATTTGAATGGAAATAAAATATTAGATTTAGACAAAGTAGAACAAATGCTAAGATTTTTTTCTCAGTTCGGAAGAAATCTATTAAAGGTTAAATTAATGAAGCTTCTCTGGTATAGCGATGTATATCACTACAAAGAATATGGAGTATCAATTTCTGGATTAGTCTATGAACATTTACCATATGGTGCGGTGCCAATCGGTTATAATGAAATTCTAGATGCATTTAATAATTCAATTCAAATAAGGGAAGAATATTTTGGGTGTAAAGATAATGGAGAAGAGATGATTGCTGTTAGAATTATTAACCTGAAAAAGATTGATAAAACAAAATTAGAGCCCTCTGAAATTGCTTCTTTGGAGTTGGTAAATAGAAAGTTTAAAGGTCTTGGAAGCACTGCAATAAGTAAAATAATGCATGAGGAAGAAGCATACAAAAATACCAATTATAGTGATTTAATACCATTTAAATGGGCTGAAAGATTAAAAGATTTTTGTAGATGAGGTTCAGGAAATAAAAGAATGGCAAAATGATATTAAATTCTATTATGACTCAGCTTTTTTCAAATTTTATTTAACCGGGTCAACAGGAGTGATTCTAAATGAAAAGACTTCAAAATTAACAGGAAGGTTTATACGGACAAATGTATTGCCTTTATCTTTTAGTGAATATCTTCTATTTACAGGTAGAAGATATTCGAGTGGCGGAACAAAAAAAAATATTGAATTATTTGAAGAATATTTAAGAACAGGCGGGTATCCGGAATATGTGTTAAAAAGAAACGAAGACTATTTAAGACAGGTCATTTCAAGCTCTTTGTACAGTGACCTGCTTTCATATTATGGAATAAGAAACCCAGCTTTTCTTGGGGAGCTCCTTAATTATCTGGTTGATAAGATCTGCAATCCTGTCAGTTTGCTGCGGATAAAAAACGATCTCAAAGTCGATCATAAAACTGCAAAATTTTATCTTCAATACTTGCAGGATGTTTTCCTTGTATATCCGGTGCATAAATTCGGAAGACCTTATAAGATCACTAAATCCTCAAATCCAAAATATTATTTAAATGATACAGGTGTGATTAATTTACTGTCCATGTCTCCAAAAATAGGAGCACTGGCTGAGAATGCTGTATTTTTAAAGTTCTTGAGAATATCTAAATGGGTTGATAATCCACCAATATATTATAATCAGGAAAGCGGGATTGAAATAGATTTTCTTGTGGAAAACCGCAGTTATGAGGTTAAATATAGAAATAATTATGAAGAGGGCGGACTTTCTACGTATAACGGCCTGATAAAAAATATTACGGTGATAGTTCCTCAAAAGAAGAAGGCTGTGATAGAGAAATACCCTAATATTGATTTTATTGAAAGCTGGGATTTTTGCAGTGAATAAATCCTATCTTTTTTATTTAAGGCCAAAAAGAATATTTAGATTTATTTAATGAATGATACAAACAATAGATTGATAATTGAAGGGATAAAAAATATAATATCCTTGATTGTAATGGTATGGTAAATCAGGCTGTTTCAAAATCCAGGATCGGGGAATTGATAACTACAGTGGGACAGGATAAGATGGATCAGGTACAGACAGCTCTTCTTTTTGCACCGGGTTTTGATTTTTAAAAGTTTAAAACAATTTATGGATAGAAAGTATTGAAGATGTTGATCAGGGATCTAAAAAAAAGACTTATAGGCTGTTTGGAAAATAAACTGGGAAATGAGACCAGGTTAGAGGGTATTGCAATAGAAGAGCCAAAAAATAAAAAGTTTGGCGACCTTTCCACTAATGCTGCAATGGTTCTTGCTCCCGTGTTTAAAAAAAGTCCTATGGATATTGCACAGGAGCTTAAAGAAGAAATATTATCCGGATGGGATGAAGTGGAAAATATAAATATAGTAAAGCCGGGCTTTATAAACTTCGACCTCAATAGGCAGTATCTTGCGGGAGCCCTGAAAGAGATAGCTGAAAAGAAGGAAAAATATGGCAGGAACGGTTCCGGGAAAGGCATAAAGGTCCAGATCGAATATGTCAGCTCAAATCCTACAGGAGATCTTCATATAGGCCACGGCAGATGGGGAGTACTGGGGGACAGTCTGGCAAATATCTACAGAGCCAATGGTTATGAGGTCCAGAGAGAATATTATGTAAATGACCATGGTTCTCAGGCAGAAACATTTACACGGTGCGCCAGAGCTCTTTACCTGGAGCATTTTAAAAAGCAGGCAGATTATCCTGAAGATGGATATCCGCGGGAGATAGTATCAATTGCTGTCCAAAAATTTATAGAAAAGCATCAGGACAGTTTCCTGCCGTCAATAGTAGATGAAAAGGATGATAGCAAGATCAAGGACAGGCAAGAAAAAGAAAGAAATACAGGAGCCATCAAAGATAGCGGTGTCTTTAAACAGGAGATAATAAAGATAATGGCCGCCTATATCGGAGAGACTCTCAGTAGGATGGGAGTGGAATTTGACCGGTGGTTTTATGAGAGCAGCCTTTATAAGGGGGATAATTTTAAAAAGACAGTCAGGGACCTGAAAGAAAGGGACCTTGTCTATGATAATGATGGCGCACTCTGGTTCAGGGCCTCCAAATATGGGGATGAAAAGGACAGGGTAATTATAAGGGGCGATAGTAATCCGACCTACTTTGCTTCTGATATAATGTATCTTGAGAGCAAGGTTGAAAGAGGATTTGACAGGATCCTCTATGTTCTTGGCGCTGACCATCATGGTTATGTCGACAGGCTCATGGCAGTCGGCAGGGCTCTTGGACTCGAAGAAGGAAGGCTGGAGATAATCATCGGTCAGCTTGTAAATATTGTTAAAGACGGACAGGCCATAAAGATGTCGCGCAGGAAGGGAAAGCTATATACTTTAAGGGACCTTGTGGAGGAAGTAGGCAAAGATGCGGTAAGGTATTTCTTCAGCAGCGTGTCTTTTGATACCCCGATGGATTTTGATATAGGGCTGGCCAAACAGCGGTCCAATCAAAATCCCGTCTATTATATCCAGTATGCACATGCCAGGATAGAGAGTATCTTTAAAAAGATAAGGGAGACGGGACCTGTAAACATGGACCCTGCAGACATGTCGCTTGAGAAGTTTGATTATAAGGGTCTTGAACTTAAGAGTGATAGTGAAAAGCAGATAGCAAAGACACTTATACTCTATCCTGATATAGTACAGGGCAGCTGCACAAATAATGCACCTCATATCATAACGCAGTATCTTTTTAGGCTGGCAACAGAATTCCATCATTTCTATAATAAACACAGGATACTAAAAGATACTGAAGAAGGGCCCGTGGTAGAATACGGCAGGGTGGGGCTTATCCTCCTTATCCGGAGCGTGCTTAGAAATGCACTTGATCTGCTGAATATATCCGCACCTGAAAAGATGTAGGTGGCGGTATGGCCGGAAAGTGACAGTAAATGGAAAATAATATTGCCATTGGCCATAGTATATTGGATAATATAATACCCATTCCATACTTTACTGGAACAAGTGCATATTTTAAGGTAAATATGGTGGAGAATGATAATATTGGGAGTATAATTATTAAAAAGCTCCGTTGATAGGAGAAATGAGATCTGATGAGAGAAAAGAATATAAAAAAAGTAAATATTGGGATGATAGGCTTTGGATATATTGCACATGGAGTATTTGAGCTTATCTCAAAACAGAAGGAATATATTAAAAAAAAGACTGGAAGACAGCTTGATATTATAAGGATAGCAGAAAAGGATCTGGAAAAAATGAAGTCTGTTCCTGAAGAGATGATGAAAGATATTGAATTCTCATCAGATGCAGCAGATGTTTATCAGGACCCCGAAGTCGATATAGTGGTCGAACTTGTGGGAGGGATAGAGCCGGCTTTTGACTTTGTGAGTAAAGCTCTAAATTCCGGAAAATATGTAGTCACAGCCAATAAGGATCTTATGGCAAACCGCGGGGAAGAGCTCTACAAGATAGCAGAGCAAAATAATGTCGATATACTATTTGAAGCAAGCGTCCTTGGAGGGATACCAATTATAGGACCGCTTAAGACTACACTGGCATCAGACAGGATATATAAGATAGCCGGCATCGTGAACGGAACTACTAATTATATACTTACAAAAATGGGAAAGGACGGCCTTTCCTTTAATGAGGCTCTATTGGATGCGCAGGAGCTGGGATATGCCGAGAAGGCAAATCCTTCTGCGGATGTGGAAGGCTATGACGCGGCATGCAAGCTGGCAATACTTTCATCAATAGCGTTTAACTCCAGGGTAGTACTGGAGGATGTCTATAAGGAAGGTATCACAAAGATTACAGGCGGTGATATAGAATTTGCCAGGGAGATGGGCTACTGTATAAAACTTCTGGCAATAGGTACCGAAGAGGATGGGAAGATATCGGCAAGGGTGCATCCTGCACTGATACCTTCGGAACATATACTGGCCTCTATAGATGATGTATTTAATGCAGTATATGTATATGGCAAATATATAGACAGGATAATGTGCTATGGCAGGGGAGCGGGAGACAGGGCGACTGCAAGCTCTGTAGTCGGAGACATAGTAAATATTGCCCGCAATTTTGACCGTGTGAAGAAAGGCATCATATATGGATGTTCCTGTTTTGAAAACAAAACTATCAGCTCCATAGATGAGACGATGTCAAAGTTTTATGTAGTAATGGATGTTGCCGACCGTCCGGGAGTGCTTGCAAATATAGCAAAGGTATTTGGTGATAATGATGTGAGCATAAACTCCATGATACAAAAACAGATTGGTATGGATAATAGGGCAAAGCTGATATTCATAACTCATATAGCGGCTAATAGGAATCTGTATAGTTCTATAGAAAAGCTAAAGAAGTTGGATGTAGTGGAAAGAATTCAAAACATCATAAGAGTCGAAGATCTGGATTAAAGGGATCGCAATGGATAGTGACCGGGATAGAAAACCATTATTTAAGGTAAGGAACTGTACCACTTGTGCTAATATCGGTCCAGGTTATGATGTAGCTGCTATCATATTATTATCTTCGAACTTATAGGAGCAAAAAAATATGAATATATTATATAGAAGTACGAGAGGGGACCATAAGCATATAAGCTCAGCTGAAGCCATCCTTTCCGGGATCGCACCTGATGGCGGCCTATATGTGCCTGCGAGCATGCCGTCTTTCGACAGATCCTTTGACAGACTTTCCCATATGGAGTATAGAGAGCTTACAAATTATATAATCAACATGTTCTTTACTGATTTTGAAGAAGATGCGCTGGCCCGCTGCATAGATGATACATATGATGAGAAATTCGATGACAGGCGGATAGTTCCCGTCATAGAAAGAGGAGGTGCGCATTTCATAGAGCTTTTCCATGGTCCCACGCTGGCTTTTAAAGATATGGCGCTTACAATGCTTCCCCACCTTTTAAAGATGGCAGCCAGGAAGATGGAAAATACAAATAAGATAGTCATACTTACTGCTACTTCAGGGGATACGGGGAAAGCCGCCCTTGAAAGTTTTTCGAATGTGGATGGCACAAAGATAATAGTCTTTTATCCCCGGGACGGTGTAAGCAGGATACAGGAAAGGCAGATGATCACACAGGAGGGAAGCAATACGCATGTAATAGCTATAGAAGGAAATTTTGATGATGCCCAGAAAGGCGTTAAAGCCATATTTGGGGACAGGGGATTTGCAAGATCGCTTGCCGAAAAAGGCTATATGTTCTCATCGGCAAATTCCATAAATATTGGAAGGCTCATACCGCAGATAGTATATTATGTCCATGCATATCTTCACCTTTTAAAAAATTCAAGAATAAAGAGTGGAGAAAAGATAAATATAGTGGTGCCTACAGGAAATTTCGGAAATATACTGGCCGCATATTATAGCAGCCAGATGGGTCTTCCGGTAAAAAAGCTCATATGTGCTTCAAATATAAATAATGTGCTTTATGATTTTATAAATACCGGCATATATGATAGGAAAAGAAAATTTATGGTCACAAGTTCGCCGGCAATGGATATACTTGTATCCAGCAATCTTGAAAGGCTTCTTTTCGATCTTGCAGATAAAGACCCCGAGATGATAAAGCATCTGACATTAAAACTGTCAGAAGAAGGCGATTTTAAAATAAATGAAAGTATGAAGAAAGGACTCTCCGGTTTTTATGGAGGATTTGCTACAGAGGAAGAGACCTTCAGCACAATAAGGGATCTATTTAAAAATAATGATTATATGATAGACACCCATACTGCAGTTGGTTACTGTGTATATAAAAAATACATAAAAGATACTGCCGATGATACGCAGACAGTCATAGCGTCTACGGCAAGTCCTTTTAAATTCCCTGGAAGTGTTGCAGGAGCCATAGATGAAAAGTATCGGCATATGGATGAATTCAGCCTCCTAAAAGTGCTTTCAGATATATCGGGTCTTGAAATACCCAAAAAGATAGCCGGAATAGCGGAGAAAAAAGTGCTTCATAATACATTCTGTACCATTGAAGATATGAAGAATACAGTGTCCGGAATACTGGGCATATAGCAGTGTCTTTTTTGTAATAGTATTATCTTGATAAATAGTGTCAGAAAGAAGTATGGCGCTTAAGGGAAGTCTTTGGAGCTTGATGCAGGATTATTAAATAGAGAGTAGGATAGCGGTCTATGAAATATATAATTGTAATCCCCGATGGGATGGCAGATCACGGAATCAAAAAGCTGGGAGGAAAGACTCCCATGGAATTTGCCCATACTCCTGTGATGGATAGTTTATCAGCTTCAGCTGAGATGGGTATGGTAAAGACGATACCCGCAGGATTCCCTCCGGGAAGCGATACTGCCAATCTCTCTGTAATGGGATTTGATCCGCGGAGATATCATACAGGCCGCTCCCCGCTGGAAGCTGTAAGCCTGGGGATAGAGCTTGAAGAAGATGATATGGTATTTCGCTGTAATCTTGTCACCCTTTCAAATGAATCCGACTACAGGGAAAAGAGGATGATAGATTACAGCGCAGGAGAAATATCTTCAGATGATTGTGCCATATTGATAGATTATATAAAGGCTGATCTGGGGACCGGTAATATCAAATTTTATTCCGGCGTGAGCTACCGCAATATCATGGTATGGAGCGGAGGTCCCGGAAGCACCAGATTGACTCCGCCTCACGATATACTTGAAAAAAAAATAGCCCCATATCTTCCCTCGGGCGATGGAAGCGAAATGATAATGAAGCTTATGGAGGAGAGCAGCCGGATGCTCCCGGCTCATCCGCTGAACCGGTCAAGACTGGACAGGGGTTACAGGCCCGCTAATTCCATATGGCTCTGGGGACAGGGAAAAAAACCTTATCTGGATGACTTCTATGACAAATATGGTATCAGGGGTTCAGTGATATCCGCTGTCGATCTTATCCGTGGGATAGGCATATGTGCCGGACTTGAAACGGTAGAAGTAGAAGGAATAACGGGGACCATAAATACAAATCTTGACGGAAAGGCAAAAGCTGCAGTAAATGAGGTGCTCTCGGGAAAAGATTTTGTATATGTCCATATAGAAGCGCCGGATGAATGCAGCCATCAGGGAAGCCTCGGGGATAAGGTAAAAGCAATAGAGATGATAGATGAGAAGATCGTGGGCCATATAGAGACAGCTATGGATAAAAGCGGGGAAGATTACCGGTTGATGATACTTCCCGACCATCCTACCCCTATCAGTCTCAGGACGCATACAGCAGAACCGGTGCCCTTTTTAATATTTGACAGCAGGGAAGCCAAAAGCTCAGGCGTAAAGTCAGGTAAAGGCTTTAATGAGAGGACAGCAGCCTCTACCGGTATAATGATCGAAAAAGGGCATACGCTTGCAGAACATTTTTTTCAAGAAAGGAATCCCCTATAAGATTTTGATTTCAGGGATAATCCACTGCCATATGGCAGTATCAATACATAAAAGATTCAATGTTGCAATTCTTTGCAGAAAGGTCATTGCAAAAAACGTTGACACGTTTAGGTACGCTGATATAATGAGCTAAAGTTTTCTTAAAAAAGAATCAATGAAAATGATAAACAATATAATCGATAAAATAAAAGAATCCGAAAAACAGGCAAAAGACATCATAGCTTCTTCAAAAAAGGAATCAGCAGAAATAATCGAAAAGGCATATCAAAAAGCAAATAATCAGGTACATGACGGTGAGCTTAAAGCTAAAAAGCTTTCAAAGGAAGCCGGTTCCAGGGCAAGGGAAGATGTAGCGGTCGAGAAGATAAAAATTGAAGAGAAATATGACAAAAAAATAAAAAGTATTATAGAAAATTCGCAGGCCAGAGAAGAAAAAGCAATAAAAATACTCATAGACAGGGTCCTTAACTAGTTATGGCAGTTGCTAAATTATCCAAACTATTTATAGCATCTCACAAATCAGATGCAGAAGCTTTCCTTAAAAAATTTCAAAGAACTTCAGCAGTAGAAATAAAGCCCTATTCCGAAAAGCTTGAGACGAGCACCCTTCCCATAGATACCAGCCGGGAAAATAAGACAAATGTTGGAAAAGCGCTGGATATACTGAATGAATATAAGGATAAAGAACTCAAAAAAATTGCTGCAAAGGCTGGAAAGCTTGTAATAAAAAGATCTGAATATGAAAATATACTGGAAATAGATAATCTTGAAGAAATAGCTGGTGAGATAATAGATCTTGACAGCGAAACATCCAATCTGGAGCATAGAATATCTGAAACAGACCCAAAGATACATCAATTAAAAATATGGTCCGGCTACAGGAATGATATATCAGATCTGGGCATAAAACAAAAGTATACAATCAGGCTGGGAGCAATAAAGAGCGAGCGTACTGATTTCAATATAATACTGCAGGAACTGGAGGAAAATCATATTTCCTGCCAGTCGATCTCGGAAGAAGGCGATATAATATATGTCATACTGGCCTATCACAATAGTTTTTCCACGGAAGCACAAAAGTATATTTCAGGACTTGCCTTTGATGAGGCAGAGATCTCAGAATATGAAGGGACAATAGAAAAAAATATAGAGATCCTCAATAAAAATATTGAGTATTATAGAAGCCGCAGGCAAAAGATAATAGAGCAAATAGTTGTGCTTACGGAAAAATATGAAAGGTCCCTTACAATATATCTTGATTATCTGGATAATAATCTTGAGATAGAAGAAGCTCTTAATCTGGGTTTTTCCACTGATTCTGTTTCTTTTTATACGGCATGGATAAAAGAAACGGACCAGGACCGGATCTTTGCGATAGCGGAGAGTTTTAATTTTGTACGTATAGAAGTAATAGAGCCTGAAAAGGGAGAAAGCATACCGATAGTGCTGAGAAACAAAGCTATCTTCAGACCATTCGAGATTGTTATAAATCTATATGGGGTCCCAAGGTATTTTGAGATCGACCCAACGCCTTTTATATCGATTTTCTTTGCAATGTTTTTCGGGCTATGCTTAACAGATGCAGGATATGGGATAATACTTGCTATCCTTACCCTAACACTTGCTTTCCGTATGAAAGGTGCCAAACAGTTTCTGATGCTTGTATTCATAGGTTCTCTATTTACCATGCTTGCGGGAGCTATATTTAATGGCTGGTTTGGCGATCTGCCGGCATATCTGGGCATGGGCAGCTTTTTTGAAAAGCTGGCCATACTCGGGGACCCTATAAAATCGAATACAGGCTCAATGAATTTTTTCAGACTGGCACTGGCACTGGGAGCCATACATGTAATGTTTGGTCTTTTTATCAAATTTTTTGATGGTATACGCAGACGGGATTGGGCAGTAGCTTTCTTTGATGGTCTCCCGTGGATAATGATACTATTATCTCTTCTGGCAATATTGCTATCAATGGATATGGCTGTGAGCATGCAGCTTGTATCAGCACCCCTTTTTCCTGCAGATATCTCAAAGATACTTATATGGCCAATAGCGGTAGGTGCACTGATCATAATATTATTCGGAGCCCGGCAGGAGAAGAGCTGGGGATTCAGGCTATTTATGGGCTTTCTCAATCTTACCATCGTGAACGGACTCACTTCCTTCCTGGGTGATTTTCTCTCATATATCAGATTGATGGCGCTTGGCCTGGTGACTGCGGGGATCGGAGTGGCTATAAATGAGATTGCTTTTCAGTTTCTATCAATACCGGTTGCAGGAATAGTCATACTCATAATCATCCTTATCTTCGGCCATCTATTTAATATAGCGATAAATATCCTGGGCAGCTTTGTACATACGCTGAGACTTCAATATGTGGAGTTTTTTCCCAAGTTCTATACCGGAGGGGGAAGGCCTTTTGAAGCTTTAAAAGATGAACATAAATATATAACAATAGTGGATTAAAATAGGAGGAAACATGACAGATTTATCAATGGGTGTAACTCTGGCAGTATTGGGAGCAGGACTTGCAATAATATTGGCAGGAACAGGTTCTATTATCGGGATCGGCTATCCTGGCAGAGCTGCTGCCGGAGTACTTTCAGAGGACCCGTCAAAATTCGGAAGTCTTTTCTTGCTGGTGGTACTTCCCGGTACACAGGGGTTTTACGGATTCGTAGCTGCATTTCTTATTATGGGAAATATTGCTAAAGTGACAACTGAAGCTCAGGGGTGGCAACTTTTGTTTGCGGCACTCCCCATAGCTTTTACTGGATTGTTTTCCGGGATACATCAGGGCAAGGTATGTGCCGCAGGCGTCAATCTGGTGGCAAAGAGGCCAAAAGAAGTCATGAAAGGCGTAATATTTGCCGCAATGGTCGAGACTTATGCGGTACTGGGACTTTTAATGACCTTTTTCCTGAATAATTTGGTTCAATTTGACTAGGTGGGAAATATGACCGATATGGATAGTATATCCAAAAAGTTAATAGAGGATGCGCAGGGTGTCCGCAGGAAGAATATAAAGGAAGCGGAAGAAAAGGCATCACAAATACTGGCTGAAGCTGGAAAGAAAGCCAAAGAGATAATAGACAGGGGAAAGACAGAGGCTGGCGGATATTATAAGGAGACTTATACTATGGAGATCTTTAAGGTGAAAGCTGCCCTTGACCAGAAGCTTCTTCTCAAAAAACTGGAGCTGATAGAAGGAATAATTGATAGGGCAAAGAAAAGATTATCAAAACTTGACAGAGACGGCTGGGAAAAGTTCCTTAAGAAAACGGCACATGAGCTTGGCATCAGTGCGGGGACATATATCATTGGAAAAGATGAAGAAACTGTTGATGATAAGCTGGCCAGCATCATTAAAGGAATAAAACCGGATGGTACCGCCCCGGATTTTAAAAAAGGTCTTAAGATATTGGGAGGAAGGGCTGAAATACTCCTTTCACCCGGAAACTATCTTGATATGGATATTGAAGATCTTAAAATGGAAATCGCTTCATACCTTTTTAGCGGAGATAAAGAATGACCGGTATGTCTTATGAAATAGAAGATGACAGCTTTTACCTGTTTGCCTGTGCGGAGCTAAAGACCAGGGAAGTCGAATTTGTAAATGATAGCAAACTGGAGAGAATGCTGTCGGCTACAGATATGGAAGAATTCTTAAAAGTACTGGGAGAGACCGTTTATGCATCAGATATAAGCGGCATTGAGGCAAAGGGAAGTTTTGAAGAAGTCATGGTCTCCAGCTATCAGGAGATAAACGGCTATTTGGAGAGCAGACTAAAACCGGAGCATAAAAAGCTTATCCATATATTATTTTTTGAGGAATTCCTTCATAATCTGAAGCTCATACTAAAGTCTTCTATACTTAAAAAAGACTTTAAGCACTTTTATATACCTATAAAATATGAATATGGCTTACTCATGGAAGCATATAATACAGGAAAATATGAAGATAGTGCCGATCCGATACAGGAGCTGATACAGCACTTAAGGGAGCTTGCAGGGCTCTCCGGAGGGAAAGACATCAGGAAGCTGGAACTTGATTTTGAAGCTTTTTATACAAAAAAGTTGCTCGGTACAGCCGGAAGCCTTAATAGGAAGATGATAGAAGATTATATGAGGCACAAAATCGATCTCACAAATATAGAAACTATCTACCGGAACAGTCAGCTTAAAGATAAATCAGGGTTTACAGATCTTCTTTATGATGGAGGATCCCTGGGTCTTAAAATGCTTGCGGGCCTTGAAAATGAAAGCATGGATTATATAGTAAAGAAACTTGAGCATACATACTATGGAGATGCCATTATGAAAGGAGCACAAAAACTCTTTTCTGATTGCAGCTTCTCCTCTTATGAGAGAAATAGGGACCTTTACTTTATGGAATACTTTGACAGGATAAAATACAGTGTCTCAAACCTTGAGAAGATATTCCAGTTTTTCCTGAAGAAGAAAATAGAACTTATTAATATTAATATCCTTTATACAGGGATACGGTATAATGCCGATAAGTCAAACCTAAGGTGTAGAGTAGAATAATGGCTGAAGTAAAAATAGCAGCATTTGGTGAAAGCGATATAATGCTTATCTTTAAAGCGATAGGCGCTGATGTCTATCCCGTGGATAGTTCTGCGGGCACCGAAGACGCTGAGGCAAAGCTTAAAGGGATAATAAAAGAGGGTTATGGGATCATCTTCATGACAGAGACAATAGCAGCAGAGCTGGATAGCACAATAAAATATTATTCCAATAAGATAAGTCCTTCCATCGTGGTAATACCCGGTCTGGGCAAGAGGAATAATTATGCTGTAAACCAGCTCAGGACAGCCATAATAAAAGCGGTGGGAGCGGATGTGATGGCTGAGGAAAAAAGTAAAAAGGAATAGGAGTAATTAATGGCAAAGATAGGAAGGATCATAAAAGTAGCCGGCCCCCTTGTGGTTGCAGAAGACATGTCTGGTTCAAAGATGTTTGATATTGTACACGTATCGGATGAGAAACTGATGGGGGAGATAATAGAATTCAGGGGCGATATGGCATCGATACAGGTATATGAAGAGACCGGAGGGATAGGTGTCGGGGAACCTGTATATCCTGCAGGAGAACCGCTTACAGTCGAGCTGGGTCCGGGTATAATAGAATCTATTTATGATGGCATACAAAGGCCTCTTGATGTGATCTATAAAAGTTCTGGGGATTATATCAGCCGTGGAGTCACAGCAGATGCTCTTGAACGCAGCAAAAAATGGCAGTTCAACCCGATAGCTGTAAAAGGCAGCAGTGTAAGCGCAGGGGACTATCTGGGTTATGTCGAAGAGACGCCGCTTATAAAGCACTATATAATGGTGCCTCCTGGAATGTCCGGCGAAGTAAAAAAAATTGAAGAGGGTCAATATGCAATAGAAGAGACAGTTGCGGTACTGTCCGGGGAAAAAGGCGATATTAAAATAAGCATGATGCAAAAATGGCCCGTCAGGATGCCCAGACCCTATAAAGAAAAGAAAAGGCCGAATATCCCTCTCTTTACCGGACAAAGGGTAGTAGATATGTTCTTTCCGCTGGCCAAAGGAGGTACAGCATGCGTGCCCGGTCCATTTGGTTCAGGCAAGACTGTTATCCAGCATCAGCTTGCTAAATGGGTCGATGCA
>Ga0255371_10090_pt1 | contig 16212 bp, 11 predicted proteins | sample ANMaggSSYBR01I12_FD_182097 | JGI IMG/M metagenome (GOLD analysis project Ga0255371, IMG submission 182097) | Sediment cell enrichment communities from methane seep in Santa Monica Basin, California, United Staets - ANME aggregate JGI... | ecosystem: Environmental > Aquatic > Marine > Cold seeps >...
ATATATCCTGCATATCAGGACAGGGCAGTCAGAATACAATTATTTGGTGATGAAATAGAAAAGATCGAAGAATTCGATCCTGTATCGGGAGAGATATTTGAGAAAAGAGATGTATGTATAATATCACCTGCAACACATTTTCTTGCAACAGTAGAATGGGTTGAAAGAGCCCTGAATACGATTGAAGAAGAATTAGATGAAAGAATAAAATATTTTAAGGATGCTGGAAAACTTTTAGAGGCGCAGCGCATAGAATCACGTACCAGATATGATATGGAGATGATAGCAGAGCTCGGATTCTGCAGTGGAATAGAAAACTATTCCCGTCATATTACAGGGAAGAGACCCGGAGAAGCTCCGAATACATTACTGGACTTTTTTCCTGATGATTTCTTGATGGTAATAGATGAATCACATATTGGTGTTCCCCAGATAAGGGGGATGTATGCGGGGGATCAGTCAAGGAAACAGACACTGGTCGATTATGGGTTCAGGCTTCCTTCAGCTCTTGACAACCGGCCGTTAAAATTATCTGAGTTTGAAAAGAAGATAAAAAGAGTCATCTTTACTTCAGCTACACCTGGTATATATGAGAGAGAGATCAGCCAGCAGATAGTCGAACAAATAATAAGGCCCACTGGACTTGTGGATCCTGAGGTAGTTGTAAGGCCGACGGAGGGTCAAATAGATGACCTGATATTTGAAATAAGGAAAATAGTGAAAAGACAGGAGAGGGTGCTGATAACCACGCTTACAAAAAAAATGGCAGAGGATCTTACAGATTATCTATCCGGGCACAATATAAAGGTGCAGTATCTCCATTCAAATATAGATACGCTGGAGAGAGTAGAGATATTGAGGGAGTTAAGAGTAGGAGAGTTTGACGTGCTTGTGGGAATAAATCTTCTGCGTGAAGGTCTGGATCTGCCTGAAGTCTCCCTGGTAGCCATACTTGATGCAGATAGGGAAGGATTTTTAAGATCCGGGATATCCCTCATTCAGACTATTGGAAGGGCAGCAAGGAATATTAATGGCAAAGTCATAATGTATGCTGATAAGATCACAAATTCAATGAGAAGCGCCCTGGATGAGACTGAAAGACGAAGGGATCTTCAAATCGAGTTCAACCGTAGAAACAACATTACTCCAAAAACAATAAAAAAGGATATTTCTGATATATTATATGTAAGCGGCACCAGGTCCCGGAAGGGGTCAGATAGAAAAAAAGATGAAAGTATGATCAAAAAGAAAAAACTTACTGAAAGCAGGATACTCGATATGGATCCTTTAAAAATAGCAAATATACTTTTCGGCCTTGAAGAAGAGATGTATATTGAAGCCAGAGAACTAAATTTTGAAAATGCTGCTGCGATCAGGGACGAAATAAATAAAATAAAAAAAATTACAAATATAGAGACTGAAGAAAAGAAAAAAGATGAAAGAAGAATTATACATAAAAGGCGCAAGAGAGCATAATCTCAAAAATATAAGTTTGAGGATCCCGCGGAATAAATTCATCGTTTTTACCGGTGTCAGCGGATCGGGTAAATCTTCGCTTGCTTTCGATACTATATATGCTGAAGGGCAGAGAAGATATGTAGAATCCCTTTCATCATATGCAAGGCAATTTCTGGGACAGATGGACAAGCCCGACGTTGATCTTATAGAAGGACTATCCCCTGCAGTTTCAATAAATCAAAAAGGGGTCTCTAGAAATCCACGTTCGACTGTAGGCACAATAACGGAAGTCTATGATTATCTAAGAGTGCTGTATGCAAGAATAGGCATACCATACTGTTATATTTGTGGAAAACCCATAACGAGACAAACGGTCGATCAGATTGTAGACAGAATAATGGAACTTGCTACCGGTACAAGATTCCAGATATTATCTCCTATCATCAGGGGAAGAAAAGGGGAATATAGCAAGACCTTTGAAAATATAAGGAAAGACGGCTTTGTCAGAATAAGAGTCGATGGAGAGGTGCATGAGCTGGGAGAAAGTTTTGACTTGAAGCTGGACAGGAATATCAAGCATAATATCGAGATAATAATTGACAGACTTATGATCAAGCCCGATGTGAAGAAAAGGCTTGCAGAAGATATTGAAATATCACTTAAAGAGAGCGGCGGTACCGTTTATATCCAATTGCTTGACAATGGAGAGATCATAAGTTTTTCAGAAAATTTTTCCTGTGTGGATTGTGGAATAAGCTATGAAGAATTGACTCCGAGGATGTTTTCCTTTAATAGCCCCTATGGGGCCTGTGGGGAATGCGGCGGTCTGGGCATGAGCAAAGAGATAGATACTGATTTGATAGTCGAGAATCCCAGGCTCAGCATAATAGATGGAGCCATCCCATTTTTTAATATGAGTTATTCAAATTATTATTCTCAATTGATGAGGAGCCTGGCGCAGGAGTATAGCTTTGACCTGAATATGCCATTTGAGGACTTCAGTGAGGAGATAAAGAAGATCATCCTATACGGTACGGGCAAAAGAAGGATAAAAATAAGATATAGAAATCATAAGGGCCATATCAGGGTTTATTCTATTAAATTTGAGGGACTTGCCAATAATCTCAGCCGGAGATATTTAGAGACGGAATCAGATTATCAAAGAAATAAGATAGAGAAAATGGTAGCCAGTACGCCATGCCATAGCTGTCAGGGTAAAAGACTTAAAAAAGAAAGTCTGGCAGTAGAGATAAACGGTTTTTCTATTGCAGATTTCTGTGAGATGACCGTAGAGGAAAATATTAAATGGCTCATGAAAATAAAGCTCTCCGAAAGGGAAAAGCTTATTGGTGAGAGACTGGTCAAAGAAATATTTGAAAGATTGGATTTTCTTAAAGATGTGGGATTGGGATACCTTACTCTGGAGAGAAAAGCAGGTACCCTCTCAGGAGGGGAATCCCAGAGGATAAGATTGGCCACACAGATAGGATCGGGACTTGTGGGGGTCCTCTATATACTTGATGAGCCGAGCATAGGACTGCATCAGAGGGATAATAGAAAACTTTTAGATGCTTTAAAGAGGTTAAGGGACCTGGGCAATACAATAATAGTAATAGAACATGACGAAGAGACCATGAGGGCATCCGATCATATTGTTGATATAGGGCCGGGTGCCGGGATATATGGAGGAAAAATAGTATTTAACGGCCAGATAAAAGACATATGTGATTGCAGCAGCTCCATAACTGGGAAATACCTTAAGGGAGAGAAATTTATAACTGTCCCGGAAAAAAGAAGAGAAGGAAATGGGAAAAAGATAATAATAAAGGGTGCAAGACAGCATAATCTGAAAAACATAGATGTTGAAATAGAGCTGGGAAAAATGATAGCAGTGACAGGAGTATCAGGATCGGGAAAAAGCACACTCATAAATGAGATACTTTTCCCGGCACTTTCTAATAAGCTTATGAGGTCACGCCTGCGTCCGGGCAGCCATGATGAAATATTAAATCCATATAACCTGGATAAAGTGATAGTCATAGACCAATCTCCGATAGGCAGGACTCCCCGTTCTAATCCTTCGACCTATACTGGAGCGTTTACATATATAAGGGAACTATTTTCAAAGACACATGATGCCAGGTTAAGGGGCTACAAGCCCGGCAGATTCAGCTTTAATGTAAAGGGAGGAAGATGCGAATACTGCAATGGAGATGGAATGATAAAGATAGAGATGCATTTCCTGCCGGATGTATATGTCCCATGTGAAGTCTGTAAAGGTAAAAGATTTAACAGGGATACTCTGGAGATCAAATATAAGGGTAAAAATATCGATGATGTATTGAATATGACAGTAGAAGAAGGTCTGGGTTTCTTTGAAAACATTCCGAGAATAAAGAATAAGTTAAAGCTGATAAATGATGTTGGATTGGGGTATATAAAGCTTGGACAATCATCGACAACACTTTCAGGAGGAGAAGCGCAGAGAGTCAAATTATCAACCGAATTATCCAAAAGAAGTACAGGAAACACTCTTTATCTTCTTGATGAACCGACTACAGGACTTCATTTTGATGATATAGATAAATTGCTAAAAATACTTGACAGGCTTGTCGATGCTGGCAATACGGTCCTTGTGATAGAACATAATATGGAAGTAATAAAAACTGCTGATCATATAATAGATCTGGGTCCGGAGGGAGGTAATAAAGGAGGCATGGTAATAGCTTCCGGGACTCCTGAAGAGGTCGCCAGATCCAAAGACTCATATACAGGAAGATTTTTAAAGAAATGCCTGAAAACTACAAAACGGAGAGTAGATGCATAAATCAGACAGAAAAGATCATTTTGAAAATATAGATGTCCCATCTCCCAGTGATATGCTAGCAGCATCACTGGAAATATTGCCAAGAGAAACAGGTGTATATATATTCAGGGATGAAAGAGGGAAAATAATCTATATCGGAAAAGCAAGGAATATATATAATAGGGTCAAAAGCTATTTCTCCAAAAGAAGCAGAGATTTTCTCTATATGAAGCCCTCCGGCTTTGTCCGTCAGATAAAAACTATAGATTATATAGTCACCTCAAATGAAGTCGAAGCATTGATCCTGGAAGGGACTCTGATAAAGAAAAACCGGCCAAGGTACAATATAGACTTAAAGGATGATAAATCATATCCATTTATAGCTATAACAAATGAGAGATACCCAAGGGTGTTTTTAACCAGAAACAAGAATACTAAAGAAGCAAAATATTTTGGGCCCTACACAGATGTAAAAGCTGTAAAGAATACTATAGAATATCTCAGGAGCATATTCAAGATCAGGGATTGTCGTGGAGTAAAGCCAGGAAAAAGTACAAAACCACCCTGTCTTAATTATCATATAAAGTTATGCAGTGCTCCATGTACCGGTAATATCTCCCAGTCAGACTATAGAAAAAATATAGAGCATATAAGGGATTTTCTAAAGGGCAGAGACCGTACTATAATAGACGAACTTAAAAAGAATATGGCCAGCTGCTGCGCTGATACAAGATTTGAAGAAGCTGCGGAGATCAGGGAAAAGATCAAAAGCATCAAAATACTTCATGAAAATCAGCGGATTATTTTTGATAGCATGGATACATGGGATTTTATTGCTATCAAAAGAGAGATAGAAACAGCCTCTATCAGCCTGTTTACCTACAGAGCAGGGGCGCTTGCTCTGGTGAATAATTTTATTATAGAAAACAGGGGCCGTCTGGAGGGATGTCAGATTTTATCAGGATTTATAAATCAGTATTATGAAGATATCAATAGCATACCCTCAAAGATATATGTGCCCGTGAGCCTGGAAGACTCTGAAATAATAGAAGAATGGTTCAGCATCGAAAAAGGAAGGAAAGTCAGAATAAAGATACCAAAAACGGGTGGAAAAAAGAAAATAATGGAGATGGTAATAAGAAATGCGGCACTATATCTTAAAAAGAAGAAATTTGAAAAGTCCACCGGACATAGCCAGGGATACAGCGGACTCTTGAGACTGAGCAATATACTGGGGCTTGAAAACATCCCCCGCAAGATAGAATGTTATGATATATCAAATCTCGGAGAGAGCTTTCCCGTAGGATCCATGACCGTAGCCACTGACAGTAAGATAAAGCCAGAACTTTACAGGCACTTTAAAATAAGGACAGTAACCGGGCAGGATGATTGTGCGATGCTAAGGGAAGTAATAAACAGAAGACTCAAATATCTTGATAAACATGGAATGAATATGGAAGACAGTTTTTATATGAGACCTGATCTTATAATAATCGATGGAGGAAAGCCCCAGTATGGTACAATAAAAAAGGCTTTAGAGCAAAAAGGGGTCAGTGATATTGATATAATAAGCATCGCAAAAAAGGAGGAGATGATATTTTGTCAGAAATTCCAGGATGGGATCAAATTTGACCTTGATAGTGATATTCTCAGAATAATAATAAAGCTCAGGGATGAAGCTCACCGCTTTGCTATAGGATATCACAGAAAACTGCGCGGAAAATATATGACAAATTCGGTGCTTGACCAGATAAAAGGTATAGGAGAAAGAAAAAAAGCTTATATACTTGAAAGTATTGATTCGATAGAAGAAGTAAAAGATAAGAATATAGAGGACCTTATAAACATAAAGGGCATAAACTATAATGATGCAGTCAATATATATAATAGTTTTCATAGGTAATAATGAGCAGGAAAGACATAAGGTGATTTGATTGATAAAATGGATACTTAACTGGGTGATACTTACTTTTTCCATATCGGTAGCCTCCTATTTTCTACCATTTATTTATATTTCAGGAGATCTGATATGGGAGAAATTAAAGATAGCTTTTCTGGCTGGCCTGATTCTGGGACTTTTAAATCTATTGGTCAAGCCCATAATAAAGATACTATCACTTCCCATAAATATTCTCACTCTCGGACTTTTTAATATAGTTATAAATGCCGGTATTTTATGGATCGTGGACCTTATCATTGGCGGTTTAAGGGTCGCGGGTTTCTGGGGATATGTCTGGGGTTCTCTGATCATAAGCATAATAAGCATAATAGCTTCAAAGATTGTTTTTTTAAAAAGGAAAAAATATTAAAATATACAGGAACAGATAGTTTAACAGGTAATTAATTATTATATCAGAAGGAAAAATGGCAGAAGATAAAAAAAATATAGAAAATAGGTCCGGAGTACTTGAACTTATGATAATCACTGGATTATCGGGTGCTGGTAAATCTGAGGCATTGAAGTATTTTGAGGATGCAGGATATTATTGTATTGATAATCTTCCTGCACGGCTTTTATTAAACCTGATGAATTTTTTCTCTTTGAGGGATTGCAAGATAAGAAAGGTAGCGCTGGCAATAGATCTCAGAAGCGGATATTTCTTTGAAGAGATATATATGATGCTGGAAAAGCTAAAAGAAAAAAACATACAGTACAGAATACTTTTTCTTGAAGCATCTATGAGTGCAATCACTAAAAGGTATTCACTTACAAGGAGAAAACACCCTCTGGTAGAGTCAGGATCCCTTGCTAATGGTATAAAAAAAGAGATCAAGAAGATGGAGAAGTTAAAAAGTACAGCAGATGTGATAATCGACACAACAATGCTTAGCTCTAAGGAATTGAGGGTAGAGATCGCTGAAAGAGTTATGACTGATATTGAAAAGAGCAAGCTGATGCAGATATCAGTAGTTTCTTTTGGTTATAAACATGGAGGTCATGAGAATATGGATATTGTAATGGATGTACGATTCCTGCCAAATCCATTCTATAAAGAGGAACTAAAGAAATTGACCGGAAAAAATGAAAAAGTCAGGGATTTTGTCCTTAACAGGGAAGAAACAAAAAAATTCCTCAAGATATTTGAAGAATTGCTGGATTTTCTTATTCCAAACTATATTGCTGAAGGGAAAAGTTATCTAAGCATCGGTATCGGGTGTACCGGAGGGAGACACCGTTCAGTAGTACTTGCTGAGAGAATAAATGAATACCTTGATCTAAAAGGTTATTCATCAAAGCTTTTTCATAAGGATATAAATAAGGGAAGCAGTTAATACCAAAACAAGTTTTTCTCCTGCTGTAAAAAAATTATTGACAATATTGCAGAACATCAACACTATAAAAAACCACTTTTATGTTTTTTATAAATTTGATAAAATATTACGATTTTGTGAATTAATAGATTTACAAAATACTTTTATTGATAACTTAATTTAAAGGGGAGGAATAATGGCAATAAAAGTTGGCATTAATGGTTTTGGAAGGATCGGAAGACAGTTTTTCAGGGCAAAGCTAAAATACGACAAAAATAATGATGTAGAGATAGTAGCTATAAACGATCTTTACCCTACAAAAACACTCGCACACCTATTAAAATATGATTCAGTCTATCGTATGCTGGATATAGATATCAAGGCTGAAGAAGATGCGCTGATAATCGATGGAAAAAGGATACAGGTAACATCAATAAAGGATCCGGCTGAACTGCCATGGGGCGATATGGGGGTCGATGTGGCAATTGAAGCTACAGGTATCTTCCGTACAAGGGAAACAGCTGGTAAGCATCTGAATGCGGGAGCGAAAAAAGTAATAGTATCGGCACCGTGCAAAGCTGATGGGGCAGATATAACTATGGTCCTCGGTGTGAATCAGGAAAAGTATGATAAAGATAATCACCATATCATCTCAAATGCTTCATGCACGACCAATGCCCTGGCACCGGTATGCAAGGTCCTGAATGATAATTTTGGATTAAAGACCGGTCTAATGACCACCATACATGCATATACAAATGACCAGAGGATATTGGATCTTCCACATAGCGACCTGAGGAGAGCCAGAGCAGCTGCACTTTCGGCAATACCTACATCAACAGGAGCAGCAAGTGCAATCGGACTGGTAATACCAGAACTAAAGGGAAAACTCAATGGACTGGCTGTAAGGATCCCTATCCCCGTAGGTTCTCTGGTGGACCTGGTCGTCGATATAGAAAAAGATGCAAGCGTTGAAGAAGTCAATGAAGCTTTTAAAAATGCTTCTCAGGATTCCGCATTAAAAGGCATTTTACAGTATTCAGAAGAACCCATAGTATCGGCAGATATTATAGGAAATCAGTATTCGTCCATATTTGATTCAGAGTATACCTACAAGCAGGGAAACCTCATTAAAGTACTATCATGGTATGATAATGAATGGGGTTATTCAAGCAGGTTATTTGATCTGGTAAACTATATAGTGTAATGATTTTTAGGGATTAATAATAAGAAACAGCCGGAGTACCAACGTAACTCCGGTTGTTTAGTGAATGGGTCCGGTGATAATTATGTTTGATAAAAAGACAGTCAGAGAAATTGATATAAGGAATAAGAAGGTGCTTGTCAGGGTGGATTATAATGTCCCGCTTGATGATGAACTATCAGTTACCGATGATACAAGGATCAGGCTGTCCCTGCCTACAATAGAATATCTAAGGGAAAATAATGCGAAAATAATATTGATGTCTCATCTTGGAAGACCCAAAGGAAAGCCTGAGGATAGATTCCGCATGGACCCTGCAGCATTAAAGCTGGGAGAGATGCTGGGGATCAAGGTTAAAAAATTTGACCAGGTCTACTCTGCTGAAATAAAGGAATATATAGATAATCAAATGAAAAGCGGAGAGATCGTAATATTGGAAAATCTCAGATTTGATCCAGGCGAGAAATCAAATGACAGTGAATTTTCAAAATCACTTGCATCCCTTGCGGATATATATGTAGATGATGCTTTCGGAGCCGCCCACAGGGCCCATGCTTCCATAGTCGGAGTGCCGGAATTTATTCCTGCAGTATCCGGATTACTTTTGGAAAAAGAGATAGAGACGCTTGCCGCACTTCTGGAATCTCCGGGAAGACCTTTTCTGGCCATACTTGGAGGAAGCAAAGTGTCTGATAAGATACAGGTCATAAAAAATCTATTAAGCAAAGTAGACTGCCTCATACTGGGAGGAGGGATGACCTATACCTTCCTGAAGGCAAAGGGCCTGGAGATAGGAACATCGATTTGTGAGGATGGACAGCTGGCTTATGCTCTGGAGATGATAGACCTGGCAGAGAAAAATAATGTGAAACTTCTTCTTCCTATCGATATAGCCATAGCCAGAGAATTTGACAGGGATGCGGAGACGAGGGAAGTTCCGGTAGAAAGTATTCCTTCAGATTGGATGGGACTTGATATCGGGACCAAAACCATAGAATTATTCACCGGGGATATAACCGTGGCCAAAACAATATTCTGGAACGGTCCTGTCGGTGTTTTTGAATGGGAGAGATTCTCAAAAGGTACCAAAAGTATTGCTTTTGCAGTAGCCGGTAGTAAAGCTGTAACAGTAGCAGGAGGAGGCGATACTGTAGCGGCTATCAAAAAGTATGGCCTTTCTGAGAAATTTTCGCATATATCAAGCGGCGGCGGAGCCTCAATGGAACTTCTTGAAGGAAAGATCTTGCCTGGCATTGCAGCACTTATGAAGAAATAACCAATATTTTGAAAGGATTATATAAAAATGAGAAAACCTTTTATTGCAGGTAACTGGAAAATGAATATGACTCATCTGGAAGCGATGAAATTCCTGGAGGAACTGGGCTATAAGTTTGAAAATAAAACAGGCTGCGAGATTGCTGTCTGTCCCTCGGCAACGGCCCTTAGAAGCGTAAAGACTATTATTGAAGATGATGATATGGAGATAAAGCTGGGGGCACAGAATATGCATTTTGAGCGAAGCGGAGCCTATACAGGAGAAATATCACCTGATATGCTGAAAGCTCTTGGTGTTGAGTATGTAATACTGGGCCATAGTGAAAGGCGACAGTATTTTATAGAGACAAATGAGATAGTGAATAAAAAGGTAAAAGCTGCATTTGAAAACAAATTAAAACCGATACTATGCATTGGTGAAAATCTTGAAATAAGAGAAGAAGGAAAAGAAGTAGAGTATGTTCTTGATCAGCTTGTAAATTGCCTGGCCGGTGTAAAAAGTGAAAACATTGCCGATCTTACTATTGCATATGAACCGATATGGGCGATCGGAACAGGAAAAACTGCGACCTCTAAAGATGCAAATGATATGTGCTGCGCTATAAGGCAAAAAATTGCAGCTATTTATGGAAAAGATGATGCTAACAGAGTCAGAATACAATATGGAGGAAGTGTGAAACCTTCAAATATTAATGAACTTATGAACATGCCGGATATAGACGGTGCTCTTGTAGGTGGTGCAAGTCTTAAAGTCGATGATTTCCTGGCACTTATTAATTACTAGGACAGGCTCCTAATATACATGACAAAAAGCAGTAAAAATAGAAAACCCATATGTCTTATGATCCTTGACGGATGGGGACTATCAAAAAAGCGTGAAGGAAATGCCATTGCTCTGGGAAATACTCCAAATATGGATAATTATTTCCAGATATATCCGCATACCAGTCTGAATGCTTCAGGAGCCGCTGTCGGCCTTCCTGACGGCCAGATGGGAAATTCTGAAGTAGGTCACCTCAATATTGGTGCCGGAAGAGTCGTATACCAGGAACTGACAAGGATAAGTAAAGCAATAGATGTCGGGGGTTTTTACGAAAATCCTGTTTTGAATAAAGTATTCTCAAATGTGGCAGCCAGTGACGGGAAGAGTCTTCACCTGATGGGACTGGTCTCTGATGGAGGAGTACACAGCCATCTCAAGCATCTTAAAGCTCTTGTGGATATGGCAAAGACCAGGGGAGTAAAGAATCTTTATATCCATGCATTCCTTGACGGCAGGGATGTACCACCGCGCAGTGCCACTGGTTATCTTGAAGAACTTGAGCTTTATCTTCAAAAAAAATCTATTGGTAAAGTAGCAACTGTGAGCGGACGTTATTATGCAATGGACAGGGATAATAGATGGGAGAGGATCAAGAAAGCATATGAGAGCCTTGTTTACAGAAATGGAAAAAAGTTTAACTCTTCAGTGGAGCTTGTAAAAAGCTCCTATGAAAACGATATAGATGATGAATTTGTGGTTCCGGGCATTATCAGTATATATGATGATAATGCGGGTAGGATAAAGAACGGAGATTCTGTAATATTTTTTAATTTCAGGCCGGACAGGGCAAGGCAGCTGACAAGAGCTTTTATTGAATCAGGATTTTCGGGATTTGACAGGGGAGAGGCTCCGCCAAAAGTAGATATTGTTTCTATGACACTTTATAACCAAAAGTTCAATATTCCGGTTGCCTTTCCTCCTCAGGAAATAGCAGATACGCTCGGTGAAGTGATTTCAAAAAAAGGCTTAAGGCAGCTCAGGATAGCTGAAACTGAAAAGTATGCGCATGTCACATTTTTCTTTAATGGAGGAATAGAACTACCATATCCAGGGGAAGACAGGATACTTGTTCCATCACCTGACATTGCAACATATGATAAAAAACCGGAGATGAGTGCCAATGAAGTCACGGATAAGCTTATCAACAAGATAAAAGAAGATATATATGATGTCATAGTATTAAATTATGCAAATTCTGATATGGTCGGCCATACTGGTTTTCTTGATGCTGCAGTCAGGGCCGTAGAGACAGTAGATGAATGTGTGGGAAGGATAGTATCCGAAATAAATAAAGCGGGTGGAATTGCAATAATCACCGCAGATCATGGAAATGCAGAAGAAATGATATCTCCGGTCACTCATGATATAGTTACGTCACATTCAACTTCTCCGGTACCTTTCATACTATGCAGTAAAGATTATAAAATAAGGGATAAAGAGAAAGAATATAAATTAAGCGATATTGCACCTACAATAATTAATATTCTCAATATAGAAAAACCAATCCAGATGACGGGTATTTCTATTATTTGATAATGTTTTATTGTTTAATTATATATTTGGATATATGTGGTCATAATTAAAAATATAATTTAAAATTTATAGTATTTTTGATAAAATACGTTTTAATAATTAAAATTATTGGCTCAAGAGTATTAAAGAAAGGGTAATAATGGGTTCGGTACTATTAAATATTTTTTTTGGGGTCCATATCCTGGCAAGCCTGGGTCTTATACTTCTCATACTTCTTCATGCAGGAAGAGGTGGAGGTATCTCAGGACTTTTTTCCGGAATGGCGGATTCTTTTGATGGAAGCGGTATTGTTGAAAAGAATCTGGATCGCATAACAGTAATACTTGGACTTGTATTTGCTGCGACAACAATTACGCTATTTATTCTTTTATGATTTTTCTATAAAATATATCTATTACCGTTTTATAATATTTTGTTAGTATGCAGGTTTTTATGAAAGGAGGGAAAACCATAGATCCTGCTAGTATTAATTAATCATTTACCGAGGAAGGAGACTTTAATGAACATCACAAAAAAAATATCAGCAATAGTTGCGATTTGTATCGTAGTGGTGCTGATCGTGACACTATCATTCGGCTGTAAAAAAGAGGAAAAAGCCGGTGGGGAATTCAGGGCATTCCTGGTCGAGCCAGTATCACTTGATCCGCCAAATGCCTATGAGAGCGAAGGCATCCAGGTATCAAGGCAGATTTTTGACGGTCTTGTGGAATATGATCCTGTCACTATGGAAATAGTCCCGGCTATAGCCAAGTCATGGACAGTCTCAGATGACGGGCTGGTCTATACCTTTAAATTAAATAAAGGTGTTAAGTTCCACAGTGGAAGAGAATGTACAGCAGAAGACTTTGTTTATTCCTGGTCAAGAGTATGCCAGGCTGAGACGGCTTCATACCTGGCCTATCATATGGATCCTATTTTAGGATATGATGAACTTCAGGCAGGCGAAGGAGAAGTACTTGAAGGAGTAAAGGCTATTGATGACTATACTCTTGAAGTAACACTCAAATATGCATATGCTGACTTCATTAATACTGTCGGGCATACAGTATTCTACCCTGTTGCAAAAGAGGATATAGAGGAATGGGGAGATAATTATAGCGAGCATGTAAATGGTACAGGAGCTTTCAAGCTTGTAGAATGGAAACATGACCAGTATATAACACTTGAAAGATTTGATGATTATTATGGCGATAATGCAATGCTGGAGACAGTAAAGTATGTCATCTTTGCTGACGAAGATACAGGATTTTTAGAGTACAAGGCAGGAAATCTTGAATACTGCCAGATACCTCTGGGCAAGATCCAGGTCACAAAAGATGATGCGGAGCTTGGAGACGAGACAATAATAGGCCCTCAACTGGCAGTATACTATTTTGCCATGAACTATGAAGTAGAGCCCTTTAAAGGCAATCTGGCTCTAAGAGAAGCTTTAAACTATGCAGTTGACCGCCAGAACATAATAGATGTTATCTCCGAAGGAGTACCGTCTATTGCAAGCGGTGTTGTCCCCAAGGGAATCGTCGGCTGGACCGATGGACAATCCAAATATGTCTATGATCCGGAAATGGCAGCACAAAAGCTTGAAGAAGCCGACTATCCAGGCGGGGAAGGTCTTCCCAAGATCCAATTTGGTATCAATATAGGCTCGGGCCATGAACTTGTTGCCGAAGCCGTACAGGCTGACTTTGCAGAGATCGGAGTAGCTGTAGAGATAGTCGCTATGGAATGGGGCACCGCTCTTGAAGCATTCCAGAATGGAGAGATCGGGTTCTTTAGACTTGGCTGGATAGCTGATTATCCTACAATGGATAACTTCCTTTTCCCGCTGTTCTACTCAACATCAACTGACAATTATCAGGGATATAGTAATCCTGAAGTCGATGAGATGCTTATTGAGGCAAGAAGTATTGCAGATGAAGATGAGAGGATAGCAAAGTACAGAGAGATCGAAAAGAAAGTACTTGATGATTCTGCATTTATTTTAGTCTATCAATATGGTAGCAGACAGATACTTAAAGATTATGTGAAGGGTTTTGAGCTATCTGGAGCTGAAAACTATGATCTGGTAACTGTGTATTTGGAAAAAGAATAAAAAAGGGATGAATTTACAATATAGAGAATATTGTATTGATTTATCTTTGTTCTAAAGTAAAAATATGCAGCCTGCATCGATCTGGTGTGGGCTGCATATTAATATGAAGCTATATGAATAATTAATTATGATCTATTATATATTAAGAAGATTGTTGCAGATCGTTCCGGTCATTATAGGAATCACTATTATACTATTTGTACTTATGTATGTAATACCAGAAGACCCTGCTCAGTTGATCCTCCAGAAAGGAGCAACCGAACAGGCTCTTGCTAATCTGAGGGCAAAGATGGGTATCGACAAGCCTATCTACGTGCAGTACTGGAGGTATGTCACTCAACTTGCAAAAGGTGATCTCGGGCAGTCCTACCGCTACAGGCGCTCGGTAAACAGCATACTTTTGGATCATTATCCAAACTCTGTAAAATTAGCCATGGCGGCTATTATTATAGAAATAATAATAGGAATATTTGCAGGTATTATTTCTGCTGTAAAAAAATATTCTTTTTGGGATACGCTAGTCACAGTTTCTACCACTCTTGCGGTGTGTGTCCCTGTTTTCTGGATGGGGATGATGATGCAGGTTATCTTTGGCCTGAAACTGGGGATTCTGCCGATGTCTGGAATGGGGGACGGCAGTATCCGTTATTATATTTTACCTGCCATAACACTTGCTTCTGTATCCACTGCTTTTGTTGCAAGGATGACACGGAGCAGTATGCTGGAAGTCATTTCAAATGATTATATAACAACAGCATATGCCAAAGGACTTTCATTTAATAGGGTTATTGGTAAGCACGCCTTAAAAAATGCCCTGATACCAGTGGTCACTTTGATAGGACTTGATCTGGGAGCCCTTATGGGCGGAGCAATACTGACTGAGACGATATTCTCATGGCCGGGGATCGGAAGAGTGATCTACCTCGCGGTACTTCAAAGGGATGCTCCGGTTGTAATAGGGGGGACCCTTATCCTGGTGCTGGTATTTGTATTTATCAATCTTATAGTAGACATAGTATATGCTGTTCTTGACCCCAGGATCAGGTATCATAAAAAAGAGGTCAATGTATAAGTCTAAATACATAAAAATATATATTTACGGAACCAGGAATAATAGGAATATTTAAGAAGATTAGATTATGTCAATTAATAAAAAAGGAAAAACGTCAGAAGAGCTAATACCTTCTGACAGCCTGGGACTTGATGGAAAGTATTCAAGGTCATCACTCTATAAGGATGCCTGGAAGAGATTAAAGAAAAACAAACTTGCCATGCTGGGGCTTGCAATAGTCATATTCCTTATTGTTCTGGCCATATTTGCACCATTACTTGCACCATATAACCCCAATGCAAGAGTCAAAGAAGATTCTGCGCTTGGACCAAGCAGTACCTATATCTTTGGAACAGACCTTCTGGGCAGGGATATATTAAGTAGAGTGATCTATGGAAGCAGAATATCTATAGAAGTAGGGATCATAGCGGTAGGAATATCTGTTGTACTGGGATTATTCTTTGGTGCTCTTGCAGGTTATTTTGGAAGATGGGCCGATGCTATTATAATGAGAGTAGCGGATATATTTTTTGCATTTCCATATATACTGGGAGCAATTGCGATTATGACTATCCTGGGTTCAGGAATAGTCAATATATTTATTGCAATAGGACTTCTGGGATGGGCTTATTTTGCCAGAATATTTAGAGGCTCGATATTATCTATAAAAAATAAGGAGTATATAGAAGCTGCCAGAGCACTTGGAGCCAGTAATACA
>Ga0255371_10091_pt1 | contig 16200 bp, 12 predicted proteins | sample ANMaggSSYBR01I12_FD_182097 | JGI IMG/M metagenome (GOLD analysis project Ga0255371, IMG submission 182097) | Sediment cell enrichment communities from methane seep in Santa Monica Basin, California, United Staets - ANME aggregate JGI... | ecosystem: Environmental > Aquatic > Marine > Cold seeps >...
ATATGATCGCCTGGATGGCAGTGAACCAGGACCCTCCACGATACGGCCAGAAGATACTGTATGAGTTCTCAAAAGACAAACTGATCTACGGTCCGGCCCAGATCGAGGCGCTGATAGACCAGGATGAGGATATCTCAAAAGACCTGACCCTGTGGAGCCAGGGTGGTTCACAGGTTATCAGGGGTAACTTGCTGGTTATTCCAATAAAGGATTCCATACTCTATATCGAACCCCTGTATATCTCGGCAGAGTCTGCATCCAGCATCCCTGAACTGAAGAAGATACTGGTGTTGTACGAGAACAGGGTGGCTATGGAGGATTCGCTTGAAGAGGCACTGCTGAAAGTGATTGGTGTGAATGTCACGTCAAGTGCTGCCCCCATTCCTGCTGGGATCGGGACTGGGGATATGACACTGACTGAATTGCTGGAAGATACTATCTCCCATTATGAAAAAGCCCAGGTGTACCTTAAAACAGGGGATCTTGAGAACTACGGTCGTGAGATGAAGATAGTGGACAGCCTTATGGAGAGGCTTGGAGAGATTGTGCAGGAAAGTGCTGGTTAAAAGCGTTTCAGGTCGATGTACCCTGACAGGTTTACGGTCCCCATTGCTGCGATGGTCTCGCTGTTACGGTTCTTTATAGGTGAGACTATGACCGGCATGCCTTTATACGGCCCGCTTCCGGCTAAACCGTGGACGATCTTACCTGTATTTAAGGTCTGTTCCAGGTATTCTCCTGTGTAGTTGTAGTCAACTACTTTGCTGTTCTCGACCCTGAGACCGTTGTGGTTCTTGCTCCGTATGGTGATGGGAAGTCCTATGGTACCATATATTGCCATGGCTATGGGTTCAAGTTCTTCAGCTGTTGAATTTTCGGAGATAATAAGTCCAGCCATTTTGTTCACCTATGGTACACTATCAATCATGATATATAAGGTGTTTGATGACTGCTGTTTTGATAGCTTAGTTTTGGAAGCAAATTACCTGACTGGAAACATCCCATGCTTAGCCATTGCTATAATTAATTTGCACCCGATGGGTGCTTTCTTGCTATGATAAAATGGTGAATAATATTCCTTTTTTCCCGATTAGAGGTAAAAATTAGCTTTTATGAAGATAGAATGGAATAAAAGTGTTAGTTACTGAATTAACTCAATTAAATCAACTCTAATATTTTTACCGCTCATAATTTCAGCTTCAGAAATAACAACTTCCTTTGAGGCATTACTTTCTAAGCCATGAATTGTATATGGTTCTATTTTCCAACCCTTATCTGGAGTCCCATAATTGGAATATGGCACATGTATTCTAAACCAACCCGTTTCATTTGCAATGGCCCCATTATAATAAGTGAAGGTTCTTTCACGGTTAGTAGTAATATTTGTATACGCTACTATAGTTTCATTTGGTAGGGCTAACCCATAAATATTTGCACCATCTACATATTCAAATATTTTTATATATTTTACCAGGGGATTCTTTGTCCTTGTAGTATTCGATTCATATATGAGCCGCATACACCCGAAATTTGATCCATCGTTAACATGCATTGACCATAATATTGTACGCTTTAATTTTTCATTCTCAAATCGTATAGTGGTGATTAAATTGCGATTTTCTATTTCCTTCGAATCATAATAATCATAAGGATTTTTACCTGCTATGGATGCTATTGAACTGAATTTCCTCAATATTGATTCATCATCTGTAATCACATACCGAACGCTTCTCGCGTCTAATATTGCCCTGGCTTCAGATTCATTCGATTCAACAAAAAACCTCGCAACGTCGTCTAACCCTGTTTGAAAATTATTTGTAACCACCGGACGATGTGCAATATAGATTATCCAGTTGCCGTAGTCCCACCAACTTAATACACCATACTCAGGCATTTCAGATGCACTTGCATAATAAGAGGTTTGAGGTGTATTTTCTTTTAGCCAATTTAAAGATTCTTCCCAGTCAGAATGAGGTATTATTGGATTAGTTGCTGCAGAAATGCCTACATATAGGTTTGGCAAAATAATAATGATAAGTATTGCAATAATTCTCAATCCTTCCCAAGTATCAATCTTTGCGATTTGCTTACGTTTTTCACTTTTATATATTTTCGATGAAACTTTGTGATGTCTGTCGAATTTTAATTTCTCAAGATTCATCATTATGAAATAACCGGTTAATATTGCAATATTAATTGAAAGAAGATACATAAAACGCCTCTGTGAGAGAGTGAGTGAAAAAATGACAATTGTCCAAACCAAAAAAAACACAGTCTCAGGTGGGTAATGTTCTTTAGCCACATTTTTTATACAAATTACAAATGCCCATATAGCTATAAAAAAACTAAACGTAAAATAATACCAGACAGGGGAAAGTGTAAAAATATTACCTGAATTAAAAAATAGAGGTTGAGCCTCAGAGATGGTTCTAAGTATTTCTCCACCGCCAGCTAAATATGTGAATCCAGAAATTATTGAGTAATGTAATGACGGAAAAACAATCTTAATCAGGAATATTCCAATTATTACAAGTATGAATATTAATAAAGGATAGTACCACCACATAATTTTTTTAGTTTTTACGAAACTTGAAATAAAGCTTAATGTAAAAACAACAATAATAACAAATGTAACGAATGAAATCTGAAACCACGACAGAAACATCGGACTCATTTCCAACCCAGGTCGAACTTCTTTTACTACAAAAGGTGTTATCAAAATGAGAGTTACGAGCAATGTGACCGAGGATATTATTGTAGTAGGTCCGGATATTTTGTTTTCTTTTATGTCTGATGTAAATTGTATGAACACATAAATAGCTATCAAACCAATAAAAATTGGGGAACCAATCCACGTTAGCAAAGAAATTGCAAATAAAATACCTGCACATACGGCATACATTAAAGGTCTGGTGAAATAATTTTCAAAATGTAGTTTCTTGATATCTACTGACAATATATGATTACTACTTGAGAGTTTTAATGCTGCTACAAAGAATGCATACGCTGCTGTTGATAAAAGTATCTCAGCAACATGATGATCAGAGTAACCAAAAAGTGATTGTTTTATGTGGCCTGGTAAAATAGCTAATACACCGACACTTATTAAAGCAACATCTTTGTTGAAAATTTTTGAAACTAAAAAATACAAGGGTATGAACGTCAACACTCCAAATAACACTGGAAAAAATGCAGCTGTTAATTCAACAGTTAATGTGTCAGGTGAGCCAAAACCCACAATAAGGGCGAAAAAGGATATAACCTGATCATACAAAGGAGGCCATCCAACCTCAAATCCGTATGGGAAATTGATATATGTGTCGAATTTAACATTCTCTGGAAAGTGTGTGGTTGTAAATTGTATTCTTCTCAAATGGTAATAAGAATCAAAACCAATCGGATGAACTGTATTGTCAACAAAAACTTTTGGAAATGATAATAGCCTGATACAAATCGCAGCTAAGGATATTAGCACAAAATATAATTTTGTGTTTCCTTTTAGAGATAAATTATCATTATACATTTAATTCATATTCGCAAAGTTTGAATAAATAACTTACCATTAATAATTCAAAAAATATATATGATTTATAGGTATCAATGTGTATTGCATGTCCACCATATCAATTGTAATGCCTTCAATGAATGAAGAAAATACTATTGGAATTTGTATAGAAAAATCATTGGCTGTTTTTGATAATTATAAACTTGAGGGAGAGATCATAGTAGTTGATAATTCGACTGATAGGACGGCTGAAATTGCAAGGTCTATGGGTGCAATTGTAATTGATTCAGTTAAAGGATATGGGAATGCACATATTGCAGGATTGTCACGCTCAGAAGGAGATTACATTGCCATCGTGGATACAGACAATACATATGATATACTTGAATTACCAAAGTTTTTTGACCTTTTAATATCGGGCGACGCTGATTTTGTAATCGGCAGCAGGTTAAAGGGGAACATAAAAAAAGGGGCTATGCCTTTACTACATCAATATATTGGTAATCCACTGTTAACATATGTTTTGAATTTTTTATTCAAAACCAGGATATCAGATGCCCATTGTGGAATGAGGGCATTTACAAGGGATGCCCTGGATAAAATGAACATAAAAACCCGTGGGATGGAAATGGCATCTGAGATGGTTATTGAAGCGGCTGATAAAGGTTTGAGGATTAAAGAAGTTCCAATTACTTATTATGTGAGGGATGCCCCATCAAAGTTGAGATCTTTTCAGGATGGTTGGCGGCACCTACGGTTTATGATACTGTATCGACCTATGCCGTTTCTTTTTGTGCCGGGCGCGTTTGTATTTCTTCTCGGAATGTTTTTGACGGCAACTATCATGCTCAAAGGAGATGTGGTTGATAAACGGCTTCATTCGTTTATTTTAGGCAGCATGCTTCTTGTCATAGGGAGCCAAATACTGACTACTGGGATTTATATGAGGGCATACAGTTTTGTTCATGGTATGTATGAACGTGAGGATGGGTGGGTCAAAAAATTTCTTGACTACCATTCACTTGAAAAGGAACTGGTTGCAGGGGGGTTAGTGGTCGCAGCAGGTCTGTTTCTTGGAGCCAGTGTGGTGTCTACGTGGATAAAATCAGGATATGGCTCAATATCTGAGATAGAATTTGCTATAATGGCAATGGTCTTTGGAGCAATCGGGTTGCAGATGATTTTCATGTCGATATTCTTAAGTGTACTTATGCTGGATATTGACACTGAGCGGTGAATCAAGTTGAAGATCGCATTTGTATATGATGCCGTGTATCCGTGGATAAAAGGTGGAGTAGAGAAGCGGATATATGAAATTGGAACACGTCTTGCCGCAGGCGGTGATGAGGTCCACCTTTTTGGAATTAAATGGTGGGATGGCGAGGACGTTATTGAGTATGATGGTATGGTGTTGCACGGTGTATGCGCAGCGCAGGAGCTATATGCTAACGGCAGGCGGTCGATCTCTGGGGCGCTGGTGTTCTCGCTGAAGCTGGTGTGGCATATGTTACGGGAAAAGTTTGATGTTATTGATGTGAGCGTATTTCCATACTTTTCATGCTTCAGTGTGAAGTTTGTATCTGTCTTCAGGAGAACGCCCATGGTCTTTACCTGGCATGAGGTATGGGGTGATCACTGGTACGAGTATATGGGGCGATTGGGGTTTTTTGGTAAACTTGTAGAGCGCATGGTTTTGGTTTTGTCGTTTAATATTGTTGCGGTGTCGGAGATGACGAAGAAGGACCTGCAATCGCTCGGCCTGAATGGTAATAAGATCAGTCTTGTTCCAAATGGTGTGGACCAGGAAACGATATCTGCAGTGGCGCCATCAGACGAGGCCTGCGACGTGCTGTTCGTGGGACGGCTGATCAGGGAGAAGAATGTGGATGTACTGCTGGAGGCTATGAAACTGGTTCGGGATGATGTGCCTGATGTTAAGTGCTGTATCATTGGTACTGGTCCTGAGAAGGAGCAGCTTCTGGAACTTGCTGCATCCTGTGAACTACTGGATGATGGCAATCTCAGGTTTTTCGACTTCATGGAGTATGATGAGATGATTGCGCACATGAAATCTTCTAAAGTGCTGGTGCTGCCCTCTAGCCGTGAGGGGTTCGGTATGGTGGTGGTGGAGGCGTTTGCGTGCGGCGTGCCTGTGGTTACGGTTGCTGAAGCGCACAATGCTGCGGCGGAGTTGGTTGATGGGGGATGTGGGTTTGTTGTTAAGCTTGATGTGCGCGCAATTGCGGGGGCTGTCCGGGAATTGTTGTGGGATGAAGAACTTCGGTACAGGATGGGAAAAGCTGGAGTAGAAGCGGCGCGAGGATATGAATGGGATAGGATTGTTCATGAACTACGGGAACTGTACGGGGAACTGATATGAGGATTGCGATATTTCATGATTATATCGGTGCTATTGGTGGTGGCGAGAAGCTGGTGCTGACGCTTGCGCGTGGGCTAGGTGCCGATGTTATTACTACGGATGTGGATGCTGATTCGGTTTCAAAGATGGGGTTTGAGGATGTGAATATTATCAGTCTTGGTGAGACTGTGAAGATGCCGCCGCTTAAGCAAATATCTGCGTCTTTGAGATTTGCGATGTGTGATTATTCGAAGGAGTATGATTTTTTTATTTTTTCCGGGAACTGGGCGCATTTTGCTGCGAGGAGACATGGGCCGAATCTGTGGTACTGTTTTACCCCTACAAGAGCATTCTATGACCTCTATGAAACATTTTTACATAGGCAATCTTTCATTACACGTCAATTTTTCAAGTTATGGGTGGCGTTGCATGAGCCTGTAAGCCATAAATTTGTAAATTATATTGATCATATTGTTACGATATCAGCACATGTGCAACAAAGGATTACGAAATATTATTGTCGGGATTCGGTAATAGTATATCCTGCGATTAATATTTCAAAATACAGATTCGAAGAATACGGGGATTTCTGGCTATCTGTGAATCGCCTGTATCCTGAAAAGCGCGTGGAATTGCAGATCGAAGCATTTGGGCGAATGCCTGGGGAGAAGTTGCTCATTGTTGGAGGGTATGCAGTGGGAGATCATGCATCAGTCTATGCATCAAGACTTTTAAATAATATCCCTGACAATGTCAAATTGCTTGGCAGCGTTTCTGAAGATGAGCTGAAGAATCTATATGCTACCTGTAGGGGGCATATCACAACTGCACTGGATGAGGATTTTGGTATGACGCCACTCGAAGCGATGTCATCAGGTAAACCTACGATAGCGGTTAATGAAGGCGGTTATCTCGAAACAGTGGAGGATGGCACCACTGGCATTCTTGTGAATCCAAATGAAAAGGATATAATCGAAGCAGTAAAGACAATCTCCAATAATCCCAAAATATATAAAAATGCATGCATAGAACATGTAAAACCTTTTAATGTACCAATATTTATTGATCAGATAAGCGAAATAATTGAATCGCTTATTAACAAGCAGGAATGAAAAATGAATAAATTATGGGACTATCGTCATCTTACTCTAAAACTTGCGATGAGCGAGTTCAAACTTCGATATAAGAATTCCGTACTTGGATTTTTCTGGTCAATGCTAGAGCCATTGATGATGTTGATAGTACTGTATGTGGTATTCACTAATCTTATGCATGTCAATGTTGAACATTACCAGTTGTTCTTGCTTATGGGAATCGTTTCATGGAATCTGGTGGCCAGGGGGACGGGCATGAGCTTAAATAGCATACTTGGTAAGCCGAGCCTTGTGCAGAAGGTGTATTTTCCAAGAGAGGTTTTGGTGATCAGTTCATGTATCACGGCTTTATTGATGTCGTTATTGGAATTTGTTGTGTTTGCCGCATTCATGATATTCTTTAAGGTTATGCCCTCTATTACGATCATATATTTCCCGATGGTGTTGGTTGTGGAGTTCTTTATGATCCTGGGAGTATCTTTTGGGCTGGCTGCATTGAATGTATATTTCAGGGATGTGCAGTATATCTGGGCGGTGGTGCTGCAGGCGGGATTTTTTGCAGCTCCTATCATATACCCAATATCGATAATTCCTGAGAACTACGTCTGGGTCATTATGTTAAATCCGATGACCAGAATTATCGATATGTTAAGAGGATCTGTTATTTATTCAACTGTGCCTGCTTCCGGAGATATGATCTATATTATTGTATCCGCATTGTTGCTGCTGATCGTTGGATATGCTATTTTTGCTAAACTTGAACCTGGGTTTGCGGAGGAGATGTGAACATGGGAAATGTGGACGCAATTGTCGTAAAGGATATGTGGAAAACATTCAGGCTCCCTCATGAAAAGCGGAACACACTCTTTGAATCCATCACTGGCATTTTTGATGGCAAGCAGGATTATGAGGAGTTTTTAGCACTCAAAGACATTAATTTCACAGTGAAAAAGGGCGAAGCTATAGGAATTATTGGGGAGAACGGATGCGGAAAAAGTACTCTCCTTAAGGTTATTGCAAATATTTTCCGGCCTACGAAAGGTTCGGTGAAGATCAATGGGAAGATCACTCCTTTCCTTGAGCTTGGTGTGGGATTCCAGCCAGACCTGACTGCGAAGGAGAACATCTACATCTATGGCGCTATTATGGGATTATCTGACCGGGAGATCGATGCAAGATTAGAGGAGATACTTGATTTTTCAGGGCTTAAACGGTTTGAAGATACAAAACTTAAGAATTTCTCATCAGGTATGCAGGTGAGGCTTGCGTTTGCAACTGCCATCCAGACCAATCCGGAGATATTGTTGATGGATGAAGTGCTGGCTGTGGGGGACATGGAGTTCCAGCAAAAATGTATGGATGTTTTCCAGCGGTATATTAAAGAGAAGAAGACGATTGTGTTTGTTTCCCACGACCTCAACTCTGTGCGGCGGTTTTGCAGTAAGGCTCTGCTGCTGCGACACGGTGAACAGGTGGCATTTGGGGATACGAATGAGATCATTGACAGGTATGTGTATGGTATTGATGTGGAAAAGGATACAGAAGACTTACAACCTGATCCGGAAATAAATGAACCACGTAAGCTAAAGGAAGATATTGAGGGGGACAAAACAAGATGGGGTAACAAAAAAGTTGAGATTACTGATGTTAAGTTTATTGATAAATTCGGTAGAGAAAGTACGATGTTCAATTCAGGGGATCCGATGACTATTCGCATTAAATACGATGTTAACGAAGCAGTGGATGATATTCAAATTGGTATTGCTATCTACTCTGATAATGACATCATGTGCTATGGTACCAATACAGATATTCGAGGATATGTGGCAGATAATGTGGTGGGCAGTAATGAAATCAATCTTAACATTCACAATCTCACAATGACGGAAGGTAAATTCCATTTTACCGTTGCAGCCCACAGCAAAGAACAAGCCCCTTACGACTGGCGTGACAAGCAATTTTCGTTTAATGTTGTAAAAAAGGGAAATGATGCAGGCTTATTTGATATCCCATGTGAATGGAAACAATGAGTATATTTACTATGTATGTATTAAATATTTAGAAAATGCCAAGGAATTTAATATGACAAAAACAGCATTAATCACAGGAATCACAGGACAGGACGGCTCTTATTTAGCAGAGCTATTATTAGAAAAAGGATATGATGTTTATGGATTGATCCGCCGTTTGAGCACTCCCAACATATCCAGAATTGAAGATATTCTATCTGATATTGAACTGGTTGAAGGAGATCTTACAGACCAGTCATCCATTAATGATGCAATACACTGGATACAACCTGATGAGGTTTACAATCTGGCTGCACAATCCTTTGTTGGGACATCATGGAACCAGCCCGTGCTTACAGGAGATGTCACAGGGCTTGGTGTTGTGAGGATGCTTGAGGGTGTTCGGCATTCATGCCAGGATGCACGTGTATATCAAGCATCTTCGAGCGAGATGTTCGGGAAGGTATATGAAAGTCCCCAGAGCGAGGATACCAGGTTTTATCCACGCAGTCCTTATGGGTTTGCAAAGGTCTATGGATACTGGGCATGTGTAAACTACCGCGAAAGTTATGGCATGCATGTATCCAATGGGATCCTGTTCAACCATGAATCCCCCAGGCGCGGAATCGAGTTTGTGACGAGGAAAATAACGGATGGAGCTGCACGAATTAAATTGGGTCTGGCAGATGAACTTCGCCTGGGCAATCTTGATGCAAAGAGGGATTGGGGTCATGCAGTGGATTATGTTGAGGCAATGTGGCTTATGTTGCAGCAGGAAGAACCGGATGATTATGTGATAGCAACCGGTGAAACACATTCAGTACAGGAATTCGTTGAGCTTGCGTTTGATGCAGTTGGGCTTGACTGGAAGAAGTATGTTGTAATCGATCTAAAGTTTGTACGTCCCGCTGAAGTGGAGCTTTTGCAGGGTGATGCTTCCAAGGCAAAACGTGTTCTTGGCTGGAAGCCTAAGGTTACGTTCAAGGAACTGGTCACAACGATGGTTGACGCTGATATGGAGCGGCTGAAGCAGAAATGAGCTTATTCTAACAATCGAAGAGGCGGTAAAATGGATACATTTGAGATCAGGGATGATGAGATTGATGTCGAAGACATCATGCGCCAGATCAGGGAGAATATCAAGAAAAGAAAATATGTGGAAACCTACTCGGAAGAGGAAATCAATAAACCTGTTGGTCTTTCATGTGTGGCAGATGTTAGCAGTAATGATAAACAATGGGATTTAGAGTACTTCAATGAAAGCGGAGACATTCAGAATAACAACTATTTAATAAGTTCTCACCGTCCACTTATAGGGTGGTTCTTGGTCAAGGGAAGAGAACTTATCAACGGAGAAGTGCGGAGGTACATCGATCCTATAATATTTAAGCAGACTGAATTTAATATAAGCATGATTCAGATAGTTAATAATATTATATGCCGCTTATCAGACATTGATCATAAATTTGAAGACATAGACAATAGTTCGGAACAAATGAGGCTTGAGTTAAAGAAGGAATTAGATTTAGAAATAGGACAAATTCAATCAGATTTCAAAGAATCACTTTCAGACATTGATCATAAATTTGAAGACATAGACAATAGTTCGGAACAAATGAGGCTTGAGTTAAAGAAGGAATTAGATTTAGAAATAGGACAAATTCAGTCAGATTTTAAAGAATCACTTTCAGATATTAACCATAAATTTGAAGATATGGATTGTAGTTCGGAACAAATGAAGATTGAGTTAAACAAGGAATTAGATTTAAAAATAGGACAAATTCAATCAGATTTCAAAGAATCACTTTCGGATATTGACCATAAATTTGAAGATATGGATTATAGGTCCACGGAATCATCTAAATGGTCTGAATTATATTCACAAGAAATCACAGAACAAGATCTCAATAACAATATAAATCACCATGCCGATTTCATTAATTTAATACAGAAATACGCGCAGCAATCAGCAAAAGATTTTCCTCCCAAAATAATAGAGGTTGGGTTAGGGAATGGCACTATGTCAATATACTTTTCAAGAAATGACAATTATACTGTTTATGGAATTGATAACAATATTCAAGTTATAAATAACAGTATAAATAACAATAAAAAATTGGGCGGGCATGCTAAATTTATGCTCATCGATGCATTCAATTTAGACATATTTAGAGATAAATTTTTTGATGTTTCCTTCTCTCAAGGTACACTAGAGCATTTTGATAATGAATCAATAATTCAATTAATATCCAAACAACTTACCATTGCTAAATATGTGATTTTTTCAGTTCCATCAGTAAACTGGCCTTCTCGAGAATTTGGAAATGAAAGAAAAATGAGTATAGAAGCATGGAAAGGTCTGTTAAGTAATGAAGAATTTAATGTTATTAGTTTGGAATATTACAATAAGGATTTGCATATCGTTGGCGTAATTACTAATTGAAGGATGGGATTATAAAAATGAAAATTGGCGTGGATATGCTGCCGCTAAAAAATGATTCTTTCAATCGAGGCATTGGAAAATATACTTTTAATTTAATTAAAACTTTGATAAAAATGGATGACGACAATAAATACTATCTTTATAATGTTCCAAATGAATTACATACTCATTTTATAAAAGATAACACGACTATCTATCTAAAAGAACCAAGTCTCCATGAAGCTAATGATTTAGATGCATTTATAATAACCAGTTTGTTTGAACTTGGAATTGATTATATTTTAATTCCTGCCAAAATGACTTGTAAAACAATTCTTATATTTTATGATTTAATACCCGTTCTTTTTTGGGAAAACTATATCAATGTGCTTTCAAAGGAAACCAAAGATGAATATTTCAGAAGGTTGTCTTATGTTAAGGATTTTGATTTAATTCTAGCAATTTCCAAAACCACTAAAAAAGATTTAGTTGATTTACTTGAGATTTCAAAGCAAAAAATCAAAGTGATTTATGGGGGATTGGATGAGATATTTCTAATCGATAAAAGTCATGAAAAAGAGATAGTCACGGTTAAAGCTCGATATTACATCACAGGAAAGTTTTTGCTAAGTACTCCAGGAATTGATTTCAGAAAGAATATACCAAGAATGTTTGAAGCATATCAGTGTCTTTCAGAAGAATTTAAGAAAAAATTGTTTTTTGTTCTCGTATGTAAACTTCAGACTAATGAAGAAAAACATCTAAGAAAAATATGGGCAGATTTGGAGTTACCATCAAATAGATTAATTCTAACAAATTATATACCAACAAGTGATTTAATAACACTTTATGATGCAGCGGAGGTATTTATATTCCCTTCTCTCTATGAAGGATTCGGCCTCCCAGTTCTTGAAGCATTATCAAGAGGGTGTCCAGTTATCACTTCGAATACGTCTTCATTGCCTGAAGTGTGTGAAAATACCGCCATATACGTAAATCCTTCAAACTCCCACGAAATTGCACTTGCGGTTGAAGAAATAGTTAAAAATGAATACTTAAAAAATAAGTTGATTGAATTAGGATTAGAGCAATTTAAAAAGTTTAATTGGAATCGAGTGGTTTTAGAAGTGAAAGAATCTTTTGAGTTATTTATGTGCGAACAACGGGAAGAGAATATTCCGAGATATAAAATTGCTTTTTTTACACCACTTAATCCAATAAAATCAGGAATATCCGATTATTCTGAAGATATACTCCCATTTTTAAATGAATTCGTAGATATCGATATTTTTATTGATGAGGGATACTCTTCATGCAATGATAGTGTAAAAAAGTTATTTAATATATATTCTCACAACTCCTTTAAAAAAATGCATTCTAAATATAGCTTGTGTATTTATCAATTAGGTAATTCGGAATATCATGAATATATGATTGATTATATTTTGAAATATCCGGGAATAATTGTTTTACATGACTTAACACTTCATGGACTTATAAGAGTTATTTGCAATACTCGCGGATTATTTGATAGAAAACGGTATCTAGACTATCTATTTGCTAATCATGGTTATGTAGAATATTTGGAAGCAAATAAAAATATAGATATTTACTATCATCAAAATAACTACAATTTATCAATCAACTTTACTTCTCAATTATTAAATCAAAGCCTATTAGCTTTGGTTCATTCAAATTTCGCTAAAAGTTTTATAGAAAATCAAGTGAGTTTCTGCGAAATATGGAAAATAAACATGGGATTTCCATCATATAATTCTACTATAGAGTATAAAAATAAATTGAAAAGAGAGTTGGGATTTTCGAATAAAATCGTAATTTCTACATTTGGTAGAATCACACATACAAAAAGAATCGATGTATTACTAAGATCTTTTTCTAAACTAATTAAAGAGAAAAAAGTTACGAATGCCCATTTACTTCTTGTTGGAGATCTGTGCAGTGATGTCAAAGAAGATATTCTGAAAATAATTGATGAAGAAGATTTAAAATATGATGTCTCTCTTACCGGACATACTTCAAATGAAGATTTTAACAAATATTTTGAAATTACAGATGTTTGTGTAAATCTCCGATACCCTACTTCAGGAGAAACTTCAGCAACATTAATCAAATCTTTGTCACACAGGATACCAACAATAATTACCAATTATGCTCAATATAAGGAGTATCCTGACAATTGTTGCTGGAAAGTTGATTTAGATAGATATGAAACCGATTTATTATCCGAATATCTTTATGCATTAATAACCAACAACAAACTCAGAACAAAAATGAGCAATAATGCTTATGAATTTGCTGAAAAAAACAACTCTTTACAGCAAATTGTTCAACAATACATAATGGCTATTGATTACGCGGTTAAAAGAAAACGTAATCTTTAACATATGATGGCAAATCAAATTCGTTTGCATAGATGAATCATTGATTTTTATGGTTTGGATCAAAATTATCCCGGCAAACAACCTTTCCCTTATCCAGCAATCGCTCGCACAGATGCGACCCGATAAACCCTGCGCCGCCCGTGACCAGACACCTCATGCCCTGTAAAATAGAACCGACATTATATAAATCTTGGTATCTAATTCAAAACATTTTACCCGGATTAAGCTCCAGATGTGAGGATGTATGGTGTGGGGATTGCGGCGATGACGATGGCTGTTTTAATATAAAATAAAAGTTATACCAACATTTATTTGTGTGTATCTGCGGTTAATAAAATTGCAGTGAATCAATAGATAGATAAACTGATACGAATCCGATAAAACTCGGTGCTGCCTTAGTGTTATCGCACCGGGAGCTGCTCCATCTTCACTGACCGCACACTGCCCGTCCCAATGGATACACCTGCCCGCCGTGCTGCTCACAATGCTCCAGGCCCCGCCGGTGGTATATCGAATATATGGGGTGAGGGTGCAGCCATGCCTGTTGAAATATATTTATTATAGACTACTGCACCGCAAAAAAACGCCCCAGCGTTCAACTTACTACCTTTCCATCCACCAGCCTGACCACCCGCTCCGCCCGCTCTGCCACCCAGGGTTCATGGGTCACGATTATCATAATCTGCCCGCCATCAGACAGCCCCCGACGTCTACCGATAATAAGGTCCCTGGTCATTGTATCCACCTCACATGTGGGCTCGTCAGCCAGTAGGATGTCGGGCCTGTTGGCCAGCGCCCTGGCAATACTCACCATCTGCTGCTCCCCGCCGTTCAATTCAAAGGCGCGGTAGTTCAGGCAGGTGGTCGGCCAGCCCCCCTCATTTTCAACAGTTTTCAATCAGATCAAAAACTCCATGCCATCCACACCCAGCGGCCATTCTTTGACGGCCTCCTCGTGGGGTGGGAACATGTGGCTGATATGGGTGAACACCACTTCCCTGGCACCGAGTCGTCTGGCAAGTTCGGCAGCTTGCCTGGCGTTCAAGTGTTTAACAAGGTTGATGCCAGGGGGAACGATAGCATCTATTATCATCAGGTCTGCATCCCGTATGATATCCTGGCTGGCCTTGGGTATATCCTCGTTTGTATCCCCGGTAATCACTACTTTACGAGTGCCCTGCCGGATCATAACACCCACCGATTCCTTTAATGGCGGGTGATTGACAGGGAACAGGGTGAACTCAAGACCCGCTAATTTGAAAGGTTCCAGAGGCATTATCTCATTCCTCACAGGTTTCAGGAATCCCAGGTATTGCAGGATATACTCCAGGGTATCTTTCAGCCCGTATACAGGAACATGGTTCTGGACACGGTGGAAATCACCAAAACCCGCATAATGGTCATAGTGGGCATGGGTCCAGATGACGGCATCAACATGATCCAGTCCGTGGGATATCATTTGATATCTCAGGTCCGGGCTGGTATCTACCAGCACCTTCCCCTCCGGTCCCTCCACTAATACCGAGAACCTGAGTCTCTGGCTGGGACCCCCGTCAAGTGCGTCCTGGCAGGTGGGGCAATGACATCCGATCTTAGGTGTACCGATAGCATCCCCTGTACCCAGCAGTATGACTTTCATAATTCTTCTTCAGCTATGTATTTCAATGAAGTCCTCTTGTTGAACTCGCCTACTGCCCGGATCAGGTCGTCTTGGTTCAATGCCATACGGTCGGTCATCAGGGCGTTTAAGACACTTTCCCTAATTACCAATTTCAGATCAGAACCTGAATAACCTTTAGTTATTGCTGCGATCTCCTCAGTATCGAACTCCCCCTCGATCTCACTTATGATAATATTCAGGATATCCTGGCGCATCTCCTTATCTGGCAGCGGGAAATCTAAAATATCATCAAACCTTCTCCAAGCGGCACTGTCCAGGAGCTGTGGGTGGTTAGTGGCACCGATAAGCAGGACCCCGTGCTTTACCAGGCTGATCTCGTCAATGGCCTTAAGCAAGGAGTTCACGGCCCGTTTCAGGGCTGCGTTTTCGTCAGATGAGCGGGTCTTGGCCATGAAATCGAACTCATCAATGAACAGGATACACGGACTCATCCTTTTTGCCAGGTCGAACACCCGGTCGATGTTCTTGGCAGTCTCACCCAGGTACTGGTCTGTGATCATGGATAGCCTGACCTCTAAAAATGGCAGTTTCAATTTGGCTGACATGGCCCTGGCAGTGGAGGTCTTGCCAGTGCCTGGTGGGCCCACGAATAATAGTTTTCCTACTTCTAAAAGACCTATCCTTTTCAGGTAGTCCTTGAACTGTATGGCCTTGACCATCTTTTCCATTTCGTCCTTCTGGTCCTGGTTAAGTACCAGCTTATCAAGGGTCTGGTCAATCTCCTCAGG
>Ga0255371_10097_pt1 | contig 15739 bp, 16 predicted proteins | sample ANMaggSSYBR01I12_FD_182097 | JGI IMG/M metagenome (GOLD analysis project Ga0255371, IMG submission 182097) | Sediment cell enrichment communities from methane seep in Santa Monica Basin, California, United Staets - ANME aggregate JGI... | ecosystem: Environmental > Aquatic > Marine > Cold seeps >...
TTTGTATTTGATTATTATGTTTGTTACAAGACCTTGTTTGGTATCGAGGTTTTCCAGGTTTTCTATCAATTCTTTCATTGTCAAAAAATATCTTTTCCTATCCACAATAATGCTGCCATCAATATCATTATTTGAATGTTCGTCCCTCTGTATTTCTATTAAACTATTCTTTTTAATGCTGGAGGGAACTACGCTTCCATATTTTTTTATCTTGTTAAAAAGATGCTTATCTTTTCTGCTACCCAGAATATTTCCAAAGGGCATAGAAACAATAGTATCCATATTAATGGAAATCATAAGTGTCTTTGCTCCGCTTCTTGCTGAAGCCATAGCTGCTTCACTTCCAGCAAATCCACAACCTATTATAATTACATCGTATTTATACATTTTGCTTTAACTCTACTATCAGGGTTGGTTTAGTATTATATCCCACTGATCCTACAATATTTAATGATATTTTAGCCTTATTACTAATTCATAACCATTTTATCCTACAATATAGCCATTATTTTCCATTTAAGCGAGCTAATCCTTAAAAGGGCCCCGACTATGGCAAAATTGTTGTAGTAAATCAACAAAATACTGTTTTTCTAAATTTTATGTACTAATTTGATCCTGTCACTATGTTTTTACTTTGTCTAAGAGCCTGGTTTTTCAGCAGTATTCTTTATGTTCATTTGTTAATCTATGATTATATACATACTTATTGTGATTTTTCACCATCTATGTACCACTAAATTGGAATTTTTTTCAGGGGTATTGTACCATTTGGAAGAAGTTTTTTCACTCGTTTTGTACCACCCCAAATAGCAAAGGCTGTATAATTGCCTCTAAAAAAGATGGAGGCAGTATATGGTATACCGGGAGGTACACATGACAGAAATAAGGGAAATACTTTTAAGGGTAAAAAGGAAAGAATCTTTAAGAAGTATTTCAAAGACACTTTGCATACACAGAAAGACTATAAATAAATATTTAAGTCTATGCCTTGACCTGGGAGTAGATCCCACAGAAGATGCAATAACTGATGAACTTACAGAAAAGATAAAATCCAGACTTGCTCCAGGAAGTAAGTCCTCTCACATACCAAGAGACGACATCCTTCTTCCACATAAAGACAGGATTGAAGATTATCTTGAAAAAGGTATCAAGGGCTCAAAGATATTAACTCTTCTAAAAAGAGACGGCATAGTAGTAGGAGACTCAAGTTTTTACAGGTTCATCAATAAAAGATGTGAAAACTACATCAGAAAAAATATAACCGTTAGACTTCCAGAGACCGAACCCGGCAAGTACCTGCAGGCCGACTTCGGCTATATGGGACTTATCTGGGACGAGGAGAGCGACAGATTAAGAAAGACCCATGCACTGATCCTTACCCTGTGCCACAGCCGCCATATGTATGTATATCTAACATTTAAACAGGACATAAGGGCGGTAATAGAAGGATTTGAAGCTGCCTGGGGCTATTTTGAAGGAATAACCATTATTGTAATAATCGATAATCTAAAACCTGCCATATATAAAAGTGACCGCTATAGTCCAAAGATCAACCGGCAGTTTTTAGAATATGCCCAGGAGAGGGGCTTTATCGTAGATCCTGCAAATAGCGGGCATCCGAAGGGAAAACCAATCGTGGAGCGAGAAGTTCCCTATTTAAGAGATAACTTCTTTAAAGGTGAAAACTTTATCTCGATTGGTGACGGACGCGAAAGGGCACTAGACTGGTGCTCAAATGTTGCAGGGACAAGGATCCACGGGACCACTAGAAAAGTCCCCTGCCCAGGTATTTGAAAGTATTGAAAAGGACGTCCTGGCCCCTTATTCGGGTGAAAGATATGACATACCTTACTGGGCAGTATGCAAGGTCCATCCCGACCATCACATAAGGTTTAAAAACTCCCTGTATAGCCTTCCCACAAAATATATATCAAAGACTGTGGAGGTAAAGGAAGACAGTGCCCTGGTAAAGATATATTTTAAGGGGGCTCTGGTTAAGATACATAAAAGGGCCGAATCTGGTAAAAGGTCCACAGATTTTGATGATTATCCAAAAGAGCTTGCCCCGTATACACTTAGAAACCCCAAATACCAGATAAGCGAGGGTTACAGGAGGGCAAATGAGATAGGAGCCTTCATTGAAGAGATTCTTACCGGCCCCTATCCCTGGCACAGGCTCCGCAGCGCCCAGAAGATACTTAGGCTATCTGACAAATACGGGGCAGACAGGATGGTGGCCGCCCTTACTAAGGCCAAAGCATATAGCATCTATGATATGAGAAGAATAGAGAATATGCTAAAAAATAATGTGGAAGATATACCTTTAGAAAAAGAGTATCAGGAGCAGTTAAAGCTGGATGATCCCCGGTTTTTAAGGGACTCTAAATCATTTAATCATTACAAATAAAGAAAGGAAGGAAGATGAAAGTATCAAAAGATCTAAAGGAGGCCATGGTTTCTCTTAGGCTCTCAGGCATTGTGGTAACCCTTGCCGAGAGGATATCCTATGCCAGGTCTAAAAAGCTCTCCTATGAGGAGTTTTTAGAGATAATATTTTTTGATGAGAAGGAGAGGAGGCAGGCAAGACTTCTTAATAGTAAGATGAAAAAGGCTGGTGTTGATGCAGATATTAAAAGCTATGACTGGGATACCACTACAAAATATGACAGACAGATCGTAAGAAAGCTATTTAGTTTGGCATTTGTGGAGAACCATTCATCAGTACTCGCATTTGGCTCCACAGGGGTCGGGAAGACATTTCTGGCAAAGCATCTGGCCTTTGCAGCACTTAAAGCAGGATATTTTGTTACCTTTGCCAGGACCGATAAGTTTTTTAAGCACCTTAGGCTATCGGCAATTGACGGCACATATGAGAGGACCATCCGCTCATATCTAAAGCCTGATATTTTAGTGATCGATGATTTTGCAATAAAGGAGATTACAAGAGAGGAGGCAGGACAGTTCTATGAGATCATACTTGAGCGGCACAGGAAGAAATCAAATATCATTACCAGTGCCCGCTCTCCGGAAGAATGGCAAGCTCTTTTTCCTGATCCAATTCTGGGCAATTCTTCCCTTGACAGACTTGCCCACAGCTCTTATCAGATACTTATGGATGGGCCATCTCTTAGAGAACAGGATAGACCAAAATAGATTTATGATTTAATATTAACTATTGTAATGGGGCTGGTACAATGCTCGTGAAAGAGTGGTACAATGCTAGTGGAAAATGACAAAGTTTTTATTTTATCTTAAAAAAATGTTTCACGTGAAACATTTACGACAATTTCTCTTACTATATTGATTTTTGGCAAATTCTACTTACCAATACAAAAATTTTTAAATATTCTACTAAGAAGATCGTCGCTTTTTGTATCCCCTGTAATTTCTCCCAGTAGATTATATGCTATCATTAAATCAGCCGAAGGAAACTCCTCAGATATTTTTTTGGTCATTGAAGTACGGGCTTTCTTTAACAAACTGATTACTTTTTTTAGTATTTCCTTTTGCCTTTCATTTATTATTATCCTTTCACTTAGATCTATTTCATCATTTAATATTATTTTTTTTATTCTACTTTCAAGTTTTTTTGCTCCATGTCCTTTTAATGCAGATATTTTTATAATATTCTCAGTCGGGTAGTGGGCACTGATATTATCAATATTTATCTTTTGCTTTATATCCTTTTTATTAATACAGCAAATAACTTTCTTTTTTTCAAGTCTTTCTATTATCGCACTGTCCAGTTTGTCGAACTCTCTGCTTCCATCCAATACAATTACTATAAGTTCTGCCTCATCTATGTGTTTCAGGCTCTTTGCTACTCCCTTTTTTTCAATCTTATCTTCTGTGTTTCTTATTCCCGCAGTATCAACAAGTATCATTGGTATTCCTTCTACATATAGTATTTCCTCTATAGCATCCCTTGTTGTTCCAGGTATTTCGGTGACTATTGCTTTATCCTTTTTTGCCAGAAGGTTTAAGATGCTTGATTTTCCAACATTTGGTTTTCCTACTATTGCTACTTTTATTCCATTTCTAATTATCTCACCCTTCTTTTCATCTATTACCAGCTGCTCAGTGGATTTTTGTATTTTCACTGTTTTATCAATTAATTCCTTGTACGGTATTGTATGCAGATCTTCTTCAATAAAATCTATAGACGCTTCAAGTTGTGCCATTATTTCAAGTATTTCATTTTTTATTCTGTATATTTCATTTTTTATATTCCCTTTAAGATTATTTGCTGCTATTCTCAGACTCTGTTCCGTTTTCGAATTAATAATATCAATTACTGCTTCTGCCTGCGATAGATCTATCCTTCCATTTAAAAATGCTCTTTTTGTAAACTCTCCTGGCTCCGCTATCCTTGCACCTTTTGCAATTGTCAATTCTAATATCTTTGTTGTTGCTGCTATCCCGCCATGACAGTTGATTTCCACAATATTTTCTCTGGTATATGAACGGGGTTCTTTCATGACCGAGATCACCACTTCATCTATACAGCTTTCATTACTATCTACAATAACCCCGTATATTAATGTATATGTCTTTTGTAGTGCGATTTTACTTTTATTCTTTGCTCTAAATATCCTATCTGCTATTTTGATCGAATCCCTGCCGCTAAGCTTCACTATTCCAATAGCAGCTTCTCCGGGCCTTGTACTGATTGCAGCAATTGTATCCTTTAAACTATTTATCATTTTACTTCCTTTATTATTTAACTCTTTATATTATATATGTTTTTATTTTATAAATAAAAAAATGGCACCTTCGCGCCATTTTTTCTTATTAAATTATTATACTTCTATTATTTTGCTTCTTTTAGTGGATATATTATTATCCTTCTATTTGGTTCCTCGTCTCTACTTCGTGTGCTTATATCCTTAAATTTAGAAAGTGCATTATGAATTATTTTACGTTCATATGCACCCATTGGCCTTAGTGTTATGTTTCTTCCTTCTTTGATAGCTTTTTTCGCCATACTTACTGCTGTTCTTGTAATTTTTTCAATCTTCGTTTTCCTATAATCCATTATATCCAGCGTTACTTTTCTATCAACAAGTTTTTTTCTTCTGCTTATAAGGTTTACCAAATACTCAATTGCAGCCATATTCTTTCCTTCGCGTCCAATAGCTATCCCCAGATCCTCTCCCTGTACAGACACTTTATATTCTTCAGTATCTGTGTTCACTCTTACTTCTTCACCCAGACATATCATCTCTACTGTACGTTTTATGATCCTGGCAATATTATCCAGACCCATCAGATTATTATCGGGTTCATTCTTTTTTTCGGTTCTTGTATGGTTATCCTCTAATAATTTTCCGCTTTCCTCTTCTTTTTTAAGTGAAGTTACAAAGGAATCTACTGCGTCAACAATTGTTACATTTTCTGACATATTATCCCCCTGGTTCTTTTACTTTTTCTTTCTTCTTTTCTTTTTCTTTCTTGCTATCTCTTTTAGTTGTACCTGGCTTAGCTCTTCTTTAATATCGCTTTTACTTTTATCGTCTTTCCCTCTATCTCTTTTTACTATCCGGTTTACTATATATTGCTGTCCTATCGACCATATATTAGTTGTTACCCAGTAAACAAGTATTCCTGCAGGAAACTGCCAGGAAATAAATCCAAAGACCACCGGCATCAGATACATGATCTTTGTTTGCTTTGGATCCGTGGTCGATAACTTTGTGGAAAGAAACATTGTAACTACCATTAGTATTACAAGTATATAATACGGATCCTTCTCATTTAAATTCATCCATAAAAAATTAAAATCCTTAACTACATCCGTTACTTTTTCTGTTGGGTTCCTGAGTGTTTGAAACAGTGCAAAAAATACAGGCATCTGCAGTATGAGCGGCAAACACCCTGCAAGGGGATTGACATTGTTTTTCTTATAGAACTCCATTGTTTCCTGCTGGAGTCTCTGTTTGTCATCCTTGTATTTTTTCTGGAGTTCTTTTATCTGTGGCTGCATTTTTTGCATTTTTGCCATAGATTTTGTCTGGCTTATAGTAAGCGGTGTAAGAACCAGTCTTACTACTATTGTAAGAAGTATTATTACAATACCATAATTTGCAATCACGTTCTGGTAAAGGAATACTACTATATATTCCAGTACATTCTGGATCGGTTGTAGAAGCTGTAGTATCTGACTCAATATATTATCCTTCCATTTATCATTTTACGGGATCATATCCTCCTTTATTAAAAGGGTTACACCTCAGTATCCTGTACGACGCTATCATTCCACCACGCATGAAACCGTATTTCTGAACCGCGTCTATAGCATATTGTGAACAACTCGGGTAAAATCTGCAGCTATCAGGCAGAATAGGGGATATATACCTTTTATATATTTTAATAATAATTATTATTACTCTTCTCATAATATTATGAAATATTAACTCAGGTCTGGTGAATAACTTTCTAGATATTGATTTATGCTTTTTTCAAGCTCTTCTTTTATTTCTGAAAAACCCGCATTGATTATATTCTTCTTTGCAATTATGTATACATCTATGCTGATTGGTGTTGATACATTTCTTAATATTTCTTTTAATACTCTTCTTATTTTATTTCTTTGAAAAGCTTTCCCTGTTTTTTTGCTTATTGCAAAACCTGCTCTTATCAGCTTACTTTCTTCTCCAGCAAGTATGTATATGACCAGATATTTATTTCTTAATACTCTTCCCTTTTTTTTGAGCTTTTCAAAAATATTTCTTTCATTTATGGTATCAAATTTAATACGGTCTTTCCTTCCGGCCTTTTTAAGCAGAGATCTTCTTTCTCCCTTTCCTTCTCCTGCTTGCAAGAATATTCCTTCCGGCTTTAGTACTCATCCTGGCCCTGAACCCATGGTTCTTTTTTCTTTTTCTTACATTAGGCTGATATGTCCTTTTCATCTAAACTATCCTCTGTTGATATATATTTATGGTCTTTAAAAATTATTGAAAAATTGATTATACAATCTAATTCTTCAGATATCAAGAACTCATTTATTAATTAGATATCGCCATCAAACACCTGTTCTATTTTTTTTATTATTTGAAAAGCATAAATTCTTTTTATTTTTCCTATAGTGGTACTTTTCATATTCCATCTGGGTTTTCAACCAGTTTATCCACATCTGTGGATAAACATGTTAATAACTTAAAAAACCCCACTATTTAATATGTCATTGTTTGTTTAAAAATATATCTGATTATATAAAATAGTAGCTTTTTTCCCATTAACATATTACTATTGACCTGTTGATAACTATTAATAAGTGGAAGCCTTTGAAAATTTTTTTACTCTTAAATTATATAATTTTTACTATTTATTAATACTGTACTTATAGTTTCTTTATGGAAGATAGCTCCTTTACTGACAATACAAAACAGTCCGATATTAAAAACACTGGTTTTTTTATACCTGTTAAGCTCGCACTGTATGATAATATGCGCAGTATCCCCCGTGTGTTTGAATCTACATATGATAATATATCAGACTTTATAAATGATACTTCACAAAAGACATACTCATTATCGCATGATATTGGAGGCAATATCCCATATACTATTATAAGGGAGATCGTTGAAAACCTTATACATGCAGATTTTAAGGAAGTGGTCATAACAATCATGCCCGGCGGTAATCATATACTTGTCTCGGATCAGGGTCCCGGTATAGATAATAAAGAAGGGGCCTTTCTTCCAGGCCACACATCTGCTACAGCCAGCATGAAACAGTATATAAGAGGGGTCGGTTCCGGACTTCCGATTGTCAGGGAGACTATTACTTTTTCCGGCGGTACCATAGATATAATGGATAATATCAGCCGCGGGACTGTAATTTCTTTAAAAATAGATTCAGCCTCCAGTTCTCCAGGTATAAATATATCTTCCCGTGCTGATATAAAAGAACCTGTTCCAGAGGATATCGAAAAGAAGCTTTCTGTTGGTGTTTTTGATGAATTAAACAATGGTATTCTTTCCGGGAGGCAAAAAAAAATATTATTTTTAATACTTGAGCTTGAAGAGGCCGGTCCTTCTACAATAGCTGAAGAGCTTGGTTTTAGTCTTTCTACTTCATACCGCGAATTAATTTTTCTTGAGAAGAACAAACTTCTTTCCCCTGGAAGCTCCGGCAAAAGAAAATTATCTAAAAAAGGTTTAAAATATCTTGAATATTATTCGAATAATCTTTAATATTGATATATGAATAGCGAGATCAATAGTATTTGGGAAAACATCCTTATAGATATTAAAAGTAATATTAATTTGCCTACTTATAAGACATGGTTTGAGACTATAACGCCCCGTGATTTAAAAAAAAACACCCTCACTGTCTCTGTTAGCAGTGCTTTTGCCAGGGAATGGCTTGAGTCCAGATACTTGAGTCTTTTGAATAATTCCACAAAAAAAGCCGCCGGTGATAAATTCACCATTAAAATCATTACTATGTCTCCCGAACATCCAGATGATGGTTTTTCCCCTGAAATTAAACTAGAAAACGGTACTGGAAAAAATAAAAAATCTTCTCCTGTTTCTAATGGCCCTGTTTTTAATTCAAAATATACTTTTGATACTTTTGTTGTTGGCAGCGGCAACCGTTTTGCCTGCACAGCAGCTCTTGCTATAAGCGAAAACCCTGGAAAGACTTATAACCCATTATTTATTTATGGGGGAGTAGGACTGGGAAAGACTCATCTTCTTCATGCTGTTGGACAATACACAAAACAACTTTTTCCGGATCTTACTATAAAATATGTATCTGCTGAGAATTTTTTAAATGATTTTATAAACGCCCTTCGTTATAAAAACATTATTGCTTTTAAAAACAATTATAGAAATAATGATATACTTCTTGTAGATGATATTCAGTTTTTAGAAGAAAAAGAGGCGAGCCAGGAAGAGTTTTTTCATACATTTAACACACTTCATGATACTAACCGACAGATAGTCCTTTCAAGCGATAGGCCACCAAAAAGTATTACTACTCTTGAAGACAGGCTTCGTTCCCGTTTTGAATGGGGTCTTGTTACAGATATTAAACCACCCGACCTTGAGACAAGGATGGCTATTTTAAAAAAATATGCCGAAAGGGAAAAAATAATGGTCTCAGACGATATATTGGGTTTTATTGCTGAGAAAATATCTTCTAATATTAGAGAGCTTGAAGGGGCCCTTACCCGTGTTATTGCTTTCTCCTCGCTGACTGATTCTAAGCCTGATCTTATTATGGCTAAAAATATTTTAAAAGACGTGCTCGCTGATGATATAGAGCGTAAAATTAGTATACAAAAGATCGTTAGGGAGGTCTCCCGGTTTTTTTCTATTTCAATTAATGACATTTTAAGCGCTAAAAGAAATAAGTTTATATCTCATGCCAGACAGCTTGCAATGTTTCTTGCCAGAGAACTTACAAGCAGCTCTCTTCCACAGATCGGCAAGGCTATAGGGGGTAGGGACCATACGACTGTTATATATGGTGTTTCTAAGATATCCGGTCTTATTACTAAAGACAGGAATGTGTATATGCAGATCCAGGAAATAACTAACATGATAAAAAAATCTCCATAGTTTCCACAGCCTTTGTTTAAAAACTGTTGATATCTGGCTTTTTTATCAACAGTTTTATTTTTTTATTGTTTATAAGATCATATTTTTTTTAATATTTTTTTTCTGTTGATATCTGGTGTTTTTATCAACAGTTTTATTTTTGTTTTCAACAGATGTTTTTAATAAAAACATACTTTGGCCGGTGTTATTAACAGTTTAAACACCTACTATAATTACTACTAACTATTTAAATAAAATATTATATATAATAGAATAGATTTAATTTATAGTTATGTTTTATAAAAGAGGTATAAATGAGATTCCAAACAACCCGTAGTGAGCTGCTTGACTTAATATTATTTTCAAGTAAAGCAATAAATCAAAAAACATCTACCTTTATTTTAAATGGGGTGCTTCTGGAAGCTGATAAAGAATTAAATATTTTTAGTACAGATCTTGAAACCAGCATAAAAAGCACAATAGATGTAAAAATAGAAGAAAAAGGAAAAGTAGTGGTTCCGGCGAAAATATTAATAAACATACTTAAAAGCCTTAAAGAATCAAAAATAAATATAGAATTAAACAAAGAAACTAATCAGATCCAAATAATAAGCGAGAATGCACTCTTTAATCTTAATACACTATCACTGGAAGAATACCCCGCGTTCCCTGAAACAAAAAAACAAAACCCTATAAAAATAAAACTCGATGAGTTTACCAACCTTATATCAAAGGTACAAAAAGCTGCTTCACAGGATGAAAGCAGAGCTATACTTACAGGGATCCTTATGGAAATAGAGGGCGGAAACCTTACACTGGTAGCAACAGATAGTTATAGGCTCGCGAAAATAAACAAAAAATTAGAAATAGGAGGAACAGAAATAAAAATAATAGTGCCCTCAAAAGTCCTGGAAAGCATTATAAAAAACGATTTTAAAAAAACAGAACTGGAAATGGTTCTAGAAGAGAACCAGATAGTTTTTTACTTAATAAAAGAAGGAAAACAAAAAAATATAATAGTATCAAGACTACTTTCCGGAAAATTCCCTGAATATAAAAAACTCCTTCCGGGTGAAATGAAACATAATATCATAATAGATAAAGAAAAAATACTGGATGTGGTAAGAAGGATATCATCTATATCGCAAGACAATATCCCAATTAAACTGATTATTGATAAAGGAAAAATAACAGCCGCTATGGACATAAAAGAAATAGGAAGCTCCAGTGAAGACTTTGAAATCGCTTATGGAGAAGAAAAGATGGAAATGGCCTTTAATCCGTATTATTTGATAGATGGAATAAATATAATGGATGGTAAAAATATTATATTATCTATAGAAGAACCATTAAAACCCATACTGATAAAATCAGAAAAAGACAAAAATATGGTATATCTCCTTATGCCTATAAGAGTTTCTTAAACACTTCTATAACCATAAGAAAAATTGATAGAAACCAATAATAAAACAAATCTAAAGATAGCAGTAATAGGTGCCGGCCGCCTGGGAGCAACAATAGGATATTCTATTGCAGAAAAAAGGTTGAATAATATAAAAATAGTGTCAGTTTCAGCGCCAACAAAAAAAACTATAAACAGGGCAAAAAAAATATTCAAAGAATATAAAAAAAATATACTATTTACAAACAGCAATATAAGCGCAGCCGAAAAAGCAAATACTATATTTATATGTACACCGGACGATATGATATCGAAAGCCTGTGGAAGCATATATAATATTAAGAAAAATAATAACCAAAAAAAGACTATAATACATTTCAGCGGATCAAAGTCCCTGAAAGAACTTGAGGCTGCAGAAAAAAAGGGGGATCATATTGCAGCAATGCACCCATTAAAATCCTTTGCTTCGATCCCTGAAGCAATAAAAACCCTAAAAGGAACAGAATATGGCATAACTTATAAAGACAAAAAAGGAGAAAATATAATAAAACTTCTTGTGAAGATCCTGGAGGGCAAGAGCATATTTGTAAAAGATGACACCAAACCTATTTATCATGCTGCTGCATGTATAGCATCAAATTATCTTGTGGCTCTGATAGATTATGCTGTTTATATAAATGAAAAAATCGGTATAAGTCCGGAGGAATCCACAAGAGGGCTAATAAGCCTTATTGAAGGCACTCTGGATAATATAAAGAGAATGGGAACAAAAAAATCTCTGACAGGCCCCATTGCCAGGGGAGACACAGGGACAATAGAGGACCATTTAAATATATTCGAGAAGGTCCTGGACAAAGAAGATACAGAAATATATAAAGTGATGGGAAAAAAAACAGCATATATAGCTAGAGAAAATGACTGGATCAATAAAGATACTTATAATAAATTAATAAAATTATTAAGAGATTAAATAATTGCCAGGGAGAGGAAAACTAATGACTGGAAATAAAATAAACACAGCGGTACTGCAGGAGATGAAAAAAACGGGAGAAAAAATCACCATGCTCACTGCCTATGATGCCCTGATGGCTTCACAGATAGAAGAAAGCGGCATAGACATGATACTGGTAGGGGATTCTGTTGCAAATGTGCTTCTCGGATACGAAAACACAATACCTGTTACAATGGATGAGATGCTGCACCACTGTAGAGCAGTGACCCGTGCTGTGAAAAGAGCTTTTGTGGTGGGAGATATGCCCTTCATGTCATATCAGGTATCTGCCGGCGAAGCAGTAAGAAATGCAGGCAGGTTCTTAAAGGAAGCCGGGGCAGAAGCAGTAAAACTTGAAGGCGGAAGTGAAGTCTTTGATATTATTAGGAAAATATCCGGTGCTGGAATGCCTGTTATGGGGCATCTGGGACTTACACCCCAATCAATACATAAGTTTGGCGGGTATGGGCTCAGGGGCGGCAGCGGAAAAGAGGCACAAAAAATAATAGACGATGCCAGAGGTCTTGAAGAGTCAGGAGCCTTTTCCATCGTGCTGGAAAAGATACCGGCAGAACTTGCCGGCCGCATTACAAAAGCACTTAAAATACCGACAATAGGGATTGGGGCAGGGGTGGAATGCGACGGACAGGTACTTGTAAGCCATGATATGCTTGGCCAGTTTGAAAAATTCAAGCCGAAATTTTCAAAAAGGTATGCGGAGCTGGCCGTGATAACAAAAAAAGCATATAAGCAATATATAAAAGAAGTTAAAGAAAGAAAGTTTCCGGCCGAGGAGCATTCTTATTGATAATAAGGAAATGAAAACACTAGAAAAAATTTCTCAGTGCCGTAGAGAAATAAATATATTAAAAAAAAGAGGATATAAAATAGGACTAGTCCCAACGATGGGGTATCTGCACGAGGGTCATTTGAGCCTGGCCAGGCTGGCAAAAAAAGAATGTGATATTGTATTTATGACCATATTTTTAAACCCGGTACAGTTCGGACCTTCTGAAGATCTTGATAAATATCCCAGGGACCCCGAAAGGGACATCCTACTGGCTGAAAATAATGGTGTAGATTACATATTTAAACCGTCTACCGAAGAAATATACAGGAGTAATTACAGGACCTATGTGGAAGTAGAAGGACTTTCAGACATAATGTGCGGAAAAAATAGGCCGGGACATTTCAGGGGAGTTACGACAATAGTATTAAAGCTTTTTAATATAATCCGTGCAGACAGGGCATATTTTGGTAAAAAGGACTATCAGCAGCTGATTATTATAAAAAAAATGGTCTCGGACCTGGATCTTAATATAGAAATAGCCGGGGGCCCGACTATAAGGGAAAAAGACGGGCTGGCGCTGAGCTCAAGGAATAAATATCTTGGATCCAAGGAAAGAGAGAATGCAGCGGTAATATATAGAAACTTAAGAAATATAGAAAGGGCAGTAAATGCAGGAGAAAGAGATCTGGAGAAATTAAGAAATAATGCCATAAAGGACCTTGAAAAAAATATCTATGTGAAAAAAATAGATTATTTTGATATAAGGGATGCAGAGAACTTAAAGGAAATAAAAGATCCCAAAAAACATGAAGCTATCCTGGCAGCAGCAGCCGTATGGGTAGGGAAGACAAGATTGATAGATAATATAGTTATAGATAAAAAAAAGTATTAGAATATGCAGGCTATCAAAAAGAACAGGAAAAACTATTTAGAGGTAAAAAAACAATATGATCGACAAAATGGACAATGTCAAAAAAGAAGATGAATGTTAGCTGCAGAAAAATTTTTTTAAAGTTCCTTGCACTCTTTATAGCATCCCTGGCGGCCGTACTTGTTCTTTCATGCCAGAAGCAGGAAGGCCATTCCAGCATGGAAGAAGGAAGTCTATCAGGTGAAAGCAGCAGCCTTGATCTTTTTGATTATAAAAGTATTCTTATCAAAAACACCTCAAGTATAGGAACAAAAATAAAAAATTGTAATGCTTATCTGGATATTTATGGGGATCTTGCATTTTTTGGAGAACTGGAAAACACCTCTAATACAATTAAAACAGACATAGAGATAACAATAGATTTTTTAAATTCAAATAAACTCCCTGTCCATTCCGCGATCGTATCTGTGCCGGTAAATTATCTCAGGAGCGGAGCCAAATATCCATTTCACTACTATTTTACTGAAAGGGAAAAGTACATAGATCTTTCTATGATAAAAACCGGGGTCAACTACAGGCAGTACCATAAAGACCTTGAAGGAAATCCAATAGTAGAAGCTGAGAAGTATTTTTATAAGGGCGATTACTTAATAATAGAGGGAAGAGTTATAAACCTTGGAAAAGAAAAAATAAAAAATGTAAAACTTCTCTGCACTTTTTATGACAAAAAAGACAGAATCGTGTTTGTAAAGGAGTGCTATCTTGCAAGGGAAAAGATGATGCCCTCAGAAGAGCAGGAATTTCAACTCATGATACTATTGGATCAGTATCTTAAAGAATTCACTCATTACAATTTTGAGATATTTTTTGAAGACGGGATAAAAGTGCCGGTATAAGAGCAGGTGCTATATCCAATCTTTAAATTTGAAGTAAATAAGCATTCCTATTGAAATGATGACCATAGCTGCAAAGATTATAAAAAAGGCCCATGGGGAAGCCATCAAAGGAAGACCGATATTCATGCCATAAACACCGCTTATAAGGGTAAGAGGCAATATGACCACGGAGAAGATGGTCAGGATTCGCATGATATCATTTATTTTATTGGACAATAGAGACTGATGGGCCTCATGCACGCCCTCGACAAGCTCCTTATAATTTTCAAGAGTATCCCATATCTTTTCAATATGGTCGACGAGGTCGCTGAAATATACTTCAAGCGCCCCGATCAGAAAATCCATATCCTTTATTTCAAGGGTCTTTAGAATTTTCCTCTGGGGGAACACAATATTCCTAAAGGTGAGTATATTTGTCCTTATAAGGAGTATGGTTCTAACATTCTTAGTTGAGGGCTTTCTGAAAATATTATCCTCTACATTTTGAATATTCCGGTATATTTTATGAAGTATGGGAAAATTATAGTCTATAAGAGCATCAAGGATCCTGTGCAGCAGATAACCTGAGCCTTTTGCAAGTATTCCATAATCACCGCTTAGATTATTATAAGTTGTCTGCATTGGTTTACAGGGACCCTGGTGCACGGTTACTATGAAATTATTTCCTATAAAAATATTTACAGTGAAGGAAACAAGTCTTTTTGTCTGCTTGATAAATAATGGTATATGAAGCACAAGAAAAAAATAATCATCATATTCATCAAGCTTGGGACGCTCTATGGCACTCAGGCAGTCCTCAATATCAAGGGGATGGAAATGAAAATGGTCAAGCAGCAGCTGCATATTTGTCTTGCTGGGATTTTCAATATCAAGCCACAGGAGATAATCAGGATTATTAATATATGAGGGAATATTGGAGTGCCTGAACTTTTTTACAAGAGTATTCTGTTTTTTATCATATACAAGAATCTTCATCTTTTCTGCCTTCAGTCCTGAATCTTCATACAATTTTATAATTTTTTATAAAAAAAGAAAATATTAATTAATCAATATATTAATATAGGCTTAAAGAGGGTTAAAAATAATTTAAGACAGAGATCACAGATTGTGATATCAAGAGGGGAGAGCTATCTTTAATGGCAAAACACGAAAGGAACAGGGGTAGATAAAATAAATTCAGGTTATATCTTTTTCAACTGCAATAGGACTTACATTTGGTATTTATCCTGCCATGAGAG
>Ga0255371_10073_pt2 | contig 15699 bp, 17 predicted proteins | sample ANMaggSSYBR01I12_FD_182097 | JGI IMG/M metagenome (GOLD analysis project Ga0255371, IMG submission 182097) | Sediment cell enrichment communities from methane seep in Santa Monica Basin, California, United Staets - ANME aggregate JGI... | ecosystem: Environmental > Aquatic > Marine > Cold seeps >...
AGATAAAGAGTTCCCCTAATGAATTTGATGATTATATTCGGGATGATTATATAGACTGCGACCATGTGTGCTAGGATAGTGATAAGATTGCAGGATACTGGCCTGTTATAAAATAGACCTGGACGGGGTATTTTTCTTATTTATTCTTCCACTCTGCGTATTTTCTGCTTCAGTGTCATGATCTATGGTATTTTTTAAATCTGATACCTAAATTATGTTAACTTTTGGCTGTTTATAGAATTGTGATCCAGAGCAAATTCTTATAAATAACCCTGCGAATTCGGAGTAAAGCTTAAGCTGGATATGAGTGGTAATGGCTATATAACAGATCATGATATATATAAGGAAAATGTATCTGATGTCAGCCTGCTTGCAGGCTCAGTTGCCTCTCACGCCAGGGTATTTGGCAAAAAATTTAAAAGCGGAGCTGCTGACAGGGCTTTTATGACGAAGAGCTTATCGAAGATCTCCAGAAAAAATATAAAATATCCCTTGCTATTCCCCATAAAAAAGACAGAGGAAGGGTGATGACGCCAAGCAAAAAGAAGCTTTCGGATAAAAGAAGTGCTATTGAAGCAAAGATAAGCGAGGGCAAGAGGATGTGCGGACTGGACAGGTCCCTCTATAATGGATTTACCGGAGACAGGATATGGGCGGCGCTATCGGTTATGGCCCTAAATATTAGAAAACTATTAAGAGATATGGAAAGATCACCTGAACTGATATATAGATTCGCGTAAATTTAGAAAAATAAATAGAGAAATAAGATTGGATCAAAAGATTCATCTTAAAAAATATTAATTTGGAAAATATTGGGTCTGTCGCAGATTTTGTGAGCATAAATTGGAGAAGTGAAAAATATAATAGTAAATAACAATACCAGAATAGCTGTTAATAGCTTCTTCCATGCTTTCATAACTCTCATTCCTTTCACTTATTTTTATATTTATCTACTAAATCTTTTAAATCAGATATGAAATTTTCATCATCTCTAACAAATACTTCTATAAATTGATTATCATAAATCTTTCTATTTTCTAAAGAAGCAGTCACAGTTAGCGAAACAAATACTTCATCCATTTCAAACTTTCCTTCTTTTATTGAAACAATTGGCTCAAACGGATTACCTAAAGAATATTTTGCAAGATCGGTAAATTTATAAGTATCAGTATCTTTTGTAAACCTAGCAAACATTAAAAATTCTTGATCCTTTTCGATTAGCACTGCTTCGAGATCCCAGTTATATGAAGTTGTGGGACTTAGCACTTTTACCTCATCACCCTTTTTTAATTCGATATCAGTGGAAAAATAGATATCACTTACACTCATTGTGTATACTGTCTTATAGTTTTTTCTCGTATATTCATCACTAATTTTGGTCTCTAATACATATTCTTTTTTACTTGTAACTACTCCCCTAAATATAAGGTCAGACATTTTAAATCTTTCCTCTTCAGTGAAAGAAACCCATTCAGAGGTGGAAATGTTAGGAGGATCTTTTTTATCTAATTCAATAATTTCTACATCCAAACTTTCAACAGTCCCATTGCTTACTTTATCTTCTTTCTTCTCTCCGCTGCATCCGACAGAAATAAGTGAGCTTACCATAAAGAGGATAAGCAGAATGAAGATTATTCTTTTCATCAACATGTTGGTCCTTTCTATCATGTTTAATATATGTAAATTATAATATATTATAAAAATTAGTTCTATACAATATATTTAATTAATATATTATATACTATTAATATTAATACTCCTAATAATTAATAGTAATTTTATTTACTAAATTTTCGATCTAATTAATAATAATCTTAAATCTATCTGGCAAAATATAATAATCATAAAATTGCTCTCTTAAAATCCTCTTTATTTGAATGTAAATAAACTGCTGTTGTTTCAAGACTAGAGTGTCCTAATAGTATACAAAATATTTAAGATGCTTCTGGCCAGGGGCCTTATTACAGAAAGGGTTGTAGATCTCATTTCTTCGTGGGCTCATTCCGGCTTTGGAGTCTACTGCGGAAAGAGGATAAATCCAGGCCAGGCAAGGTCAACAGAAAATCTGGCAAGATACATTATAAGGGCATCATTCTCACAAGAGAGGATGAAATATTTTCCGGACCAGGCAAAGGTCACCTACCAGTCTAAATATGGAAAAGATATAAAAGAATTTAGCTGTCTTGAATGGTTGGCAGCCCTTGTATCCCATATACCTGACAGAGGTGGCCAGACGGTAAGATATTACGGAGCATACAGTAATGTCACCAGAGGTAGATTAAAAAAAGAAGGAGATGAGCCCGAGACCCATATCATAGAAGATGATAATCCTGGTGGTCTTAACAGGTCCTGGGCAAGGCTTATACAGAAAATATATGAGGTCGATACGCTTACCTGTCCCAGATGCGGGGGAGAGATGAGTATAATCGCCTTTATAGAAGATTATAATATCGTTAAGAAGATACTTGATTATCCTGGTATATATGAATTTGGTAAAAAGAGGCCTCCTCCTGAGATAAAGAGTTCCCCTAATGAATTTGATGATTATATTCGGGATGATTATATAGACTGCGACCATGTGTGCTAGGATAGTGATAAGATTGCAGGATACTGGCCTGTTATAAAATAGACCTGGACGGGGTATTTTTCTTATTTATTCTTCCACTCTGCGTATTTTCTGCTTCAGTGTCATGATCTATGGTATTTTTTAAATCTGATACCTAAATTATGTTAACTTTTGGCTGTTTATAGAATTGTGATCCAGAGCAAATTCTTATAAATTAGCTACTCCATTTTAACAGGGATTCGAGATAAATTGAGTCAGAAAATAGTTTTTGGCCGCCTATTGATACTATATAGAAAATAAGAGATGCTCCAAATAATTATTAAAATCAATCCATAAAAACTAAACCAGAACAAAGAACGGGAGAGTGGATTGCCTTTTTTAATGACTTCTATGTCCTCGACATAGATAATTTCACATGCCCCTGCACCGCTATCCTCTCTAATCGTACTTGACTTCCAGGTAATAGCATTTTGTCCGGATAGGTCATTATCCTCCAGCGGGATAGCTTTAATATCTACCAGTTTCCCTCTGATTGTGATTTGATCGCCACGATTGACTTTCTTGGCTTCATTGCTTAGATCTTTGTCCCTGGTCAATAGATGATTATTAGAAAATTCACTGAGATTGAAAGCTGCATCTCCATTCCACCTGACCCAGCACCAGCGGGAGTCCTGCTTGAATTTGATTTGCTTATCCTGATAGACTTTATTGGCAACATTGCTACCCCAGATCAATCCCAGATCAACAGGAAGCAAACTGGTATATCTATTAATACTGAATATCTGATAATTCATTCTACCAACAACAAGACCACTTATCTCATAATCATAAAGAGGCGTAAGTTGCCATAAATAACCATCCTTTTTAAATTCAATTTCTTCTATATCTGATATTGCTTTTTGAACAGGTTGATCTGTGGCCTCATTCGTGATTTCGTCTACATTACGTATATTATTACGAGTAAAAAAAGTTATAACGAGAACTAAAAATAAAATTATGAAGAGGTAGCCATTGATTTTCTGTACTCTGCCCATTTTTCTCCATTTAATATACCTATCAAAATGCTTGATTCAATTATGTCAATATTCAGCGATTATGAAACTGCCAGGAGCTCTCCCGGTTCCAGCAGGGAAATACCGGCATTAGTTCCAATGATCTCAACTTTGATTATCTTTTTGGGTTTTTTAAGGTCGATTTCCCGCCTGTCCACTATCTCTGTCAGTTTTACAATGAGTTCATTATATTCCAGTTTGTGATAGTGCCTCTTTTCGAGATCCATTTTCCACTTTTCATTTTCTCCGATCTTTGGAACAAAGGACTTAACTGCTTTTTGCATATCGGAAACTTTTGAAGAAACCCATTTATCAACAGGTATATAACGGTGAGTCTTTCCAAATATCTCCTGATCCTTCTTGTTCAAGGCTGTAAGTTTTTTAACCACTTCTTTTACCCCGGGCAGCTCGATCAAGAAAATTCCGCTATATTTTGACTTCAGGAATTTGGGTTTAGCTCCTACAGCACCCATTACATTTCTTAAGCTTTCCTCACAGCTTTTTTGGTGGGCTGGATCATAAGTGACTATTAGCTTGACATTCATAAGCAAACCTCCAGTCAATATTAATAAATTTATACTTCTATTATATTTTAAAAATCGATTTATAGCACCCCTGTGATTAATTTCTGGGATTATGAAGTTATGATGAAATAATCCTTTGGTTTTTGATAAAATAATAGTATAAAATGTACTGGATTTATGTTCCGGTAATTTGATGCCGGAATGGACCGGGGAGGCAGGATCAAAGATCTAAGCATAAGCATAGTGGCTTTCAACAGCCTTAAATATTTAAGGGACTGTATTGATTCAATATACAGTTTCCCTCCGGACTGGCCATATGATATTATTGTTGTGGATAATGCATCTACCGACGGTACGAACCGGTTTATAGCCAAAAATCACCCTGGTATAATTTTGATATCCAATAAGGAAAATTCTGGTTTTGCAGCGGCAAACAACCAGGCTATCAGCATTACCGGCTCAAAGTATATACTCCTTATCAATAGCGACTGTGAGGTCTATAGGGATTCAATAAATAAACTCCTGGATTATATGGACAAAAACCCCGGGGTGGCGATAGCAGGTCCAAAGATAATAAATAGCGATGGTTCGCTGCAGTATTCCTGCCGAAGGTTCCCGTCTTTTTTTGGTGCAGCGGCCCATACAATACTGACCCATATATATCCTGATAATCCTTTTTCTAAAAAGTACAAGCTTGTAGATGTCAGCAGGAAAGAGCCTTTTTCCGTAGACTGGGTCTCCGGCTCCTGCATGATGATAAGAAGAAGTGCACTGGAAGACACCGGGCTCCTGGATGAGAATTATTTTATGTATGTAGAGGATATCGATATATGCTACCGGATGTGGCAGAATGGATGGGAGGTCCATTATATGCCCCATTCAGAGGTCCTTCATCATATAGGGGGGAGCAGCCGCAAACATGTATCCAAAAACGGTGAGAAAAGTACCAGCCGCATGGCAGCTATCAGGGCAAGCTGCAGGATGCAGAGAAGCGTCTTTTATTTCTTCTGGAAAAATCACAGAAGGAGCTTCAGAGTGCTTCTTATACCTTTTATTATCCCAATACTGGGGCTGAGACTGATAATAGCTGTATTAAAAAGCTTAATAAAAAGGTAAAAGTCATGGTTTATTTTTGAATTTATTTTTTATAATATGTCATTTATATTAAAATAGTCTTAAAAAGAAAAATACAGGAAAGAAATTTACTTTGAGGATATTAATAACCGGCCATTCAGGGTTTGTAGGAAAGCATCTTATAGAATACCTGTCCAGGGACAAGAGCCATGTTTTTTTTGGAATTGACCTTAAAAAATCCAGCACGGGAACGGATATTGGAGATTCGGAACTTATTGAACAAAAGGCCGATCTTTCTGATAGAAAGGAAGCCGGGGAAATAATAAGGAAGTTCAAACCCGACCAGATATATCATCTGGCTGCCCAGAGCTCAGTGAGTTATTCATGGAAGGACCCTGTCGGCACCTTCAGGTCCAATGTATTTGGCGGCATCAATCTATTGGAAAGCATAAGAGAGACAAGCCCCGGCACTGGCATGCTTGTTATCTGCACCGCAGAAGAATATGGAGAGATAAAAGACGGCCGCGCAATAATTGAAAGCGATAAAATATATCCTGAGAATCCTTATGCTGTAAGCAAGACTGCAATGGATTTTATATCGACTATATACCACAGAGCCTATGGCCTTAATATAATGGTAGCCAGGTCCTTTAATCATATAGGTCCGGGCCAGTCAGAGGGCTTTGTATGCTCTGACTTTGCAAGACAGATATCACTTATTGAAGCAGGACTGCAGAAACCTGTGATCCATGTGGGAAATCTTGGATCAAGCAGGGATTTTATGGATGTCAGGGATGTTGTGAGGGCTTACTGGCATATAATGAATAAAGGGAAGCCGGGAGACGTCTATAATGTCTGTTCCGGAAGACCTGTTATGATATCAGCCTTGCTTGATATGCTCATCTCTTTAAGCTCGACCGGTGATATAGAAGTCAGGGTGGATAAAGATAAATCAAGGCCCATTGATATAGCGGAAATATTTGGAGATAATAGCAAGCTTGTATCAGCAACCGGATGGCAGCCGGAATATATACTGGAGACATCACTGAGTGATACGCTTGATTGGTGGCGTGAAAAGATAAATACCCGGAAAGGAAATTAAAGATGAAGGCAGTAATACTTGTAGGGGGCCAGGGCACCAGACTAAGACCTGTGACATATTTGAACCCAAAACCGATGCTGCCGCTCATGAACCGGCCCTTTATGTATAGTTTTGTAATATGGCTGAAGACACACGGACTGACCGATATTATATTTTCTACATGCTATCTTCCAGAAATATTCAATGATTATTTTGGCGATGGAAAAAAGTTTGGGCTGGACCTGATCTATATTACGGAAGACTCTCCGCTGGGGACATGCGGGGCTGTAAAGAACGTGGAGGACCATCTTGATAGAGAACCATTTATGGTCTTTAATGGCGATGTGCTGACCTCGCTCGATCTTACGGAAATGAAAAAGTTTCACAGTGACAGAGGCGCTGATATAACCATTGCGCTTACTCCTGTTGAGGATCCAACCGCATATGGTCTTGTTCCTATAGATGGAGAGGGTCGTGTAAAGGAATTTTTGGAAAAACCCGGCATGGATCAGATAGTCACAAATCTCATAAATGCCGGTACATATATAATCGAATCCCATGTGATGGATCTGGCTCCGGGTGGAGTGAAGTATTCTTTTGAGAGGGGACTTTTCCCGCAGGCTCTCCAGAAGGGTTATAAGGTATATGGCTATGTCTCAGATTCTTACTGGCTCGATGTCGGGACCCCGGAGAAATATCTTGCGGCCCATCACGATATAGCACTGGGAAAAATAAAGTACCGGTACCCGTATCCGGAGTTAAGGGACGAGGTCTATCTTGGAAAAGACATAAAGTATTCAGATAAGAATTTTAAGTCAGGTCCGGTCATAATAGGGGATGGGACGGTCATAGAGCCTGGAGCCACTATACTTCCGCTGACAGTCATAGGAGATAATTGCCGGATAAGCGCCGGAGCAAAGATATCAGGAGCAGTTATTTTTAATAACTGTACTATTGGTAAGAACTGCCGTATCAAAGACTCAATAATCTCTCATAATGTAAGGACCGGAGAAAATGTCAATATCGGAGGATTATCTGTCATAGGAGATAATACTGTGATACAGAGAGATAATGAGCTGACTAATGGAATAAAGATAAATATAAATTCTGCAATAGAGAAAGGGCAGATAAGATTTTAGATCATATTAATATTATTGAAATAAGGGGGATGTTTTGAGAGCTCTTATAACCGGGATAACGGGACAGGATGGATCATATCTGGCTGATTTTTTACTTGAAAAAGGCTATGAGGTCTATGGGATGGTCAGAAGGTCCTCCGTGGAGAATTTTGACAGGATAGAACATATCAGGGACAGGCTAAAATTTGTACAGGCTGATCTTATGGACCAGCTTTCCATAATAAATGCATTAAAGGAGGCAAAACCGGATGAGATATATAATCTTGGCGCGATGTCCTTTGTCCCGACTTCATGGAAACAGCCGGTATTCACAGGACAATGCACGGGGATCGGCGTGACGATGATGCTTGAAGCTATAAGGCATATGGACAGGAAGATAAAGTTCTATCAGGCATCCAGCTCCGAGATGTTTGGCAAGGTAAGGGAGGTGCCCCAGAAAGAGACCACACCCTTTTATCCCAGAAGTCCTTATGGAGTAGCAAAGGTATATGGCCATTATATGACTGTAAACTACAGGGAGAGCTATGATATGCATGCTTCAAGCGGGATACTTTTCAATCATGAATCTCCACGAAGGGGTCTGGAATTTGTGACCAGGAAAGTCACCTATCATGCTGCAATGATAAAGCTTGGAATGGCAGATGTACTATATATGGGAAATCTTGATTCAAAGAGAGACTGGGGCTATGCAAAAGATTATGTAAAAGCCATGTGGCTGATGCTCCAGCAGGACAGGGCCGATGATTATGTTATAAGTACAAATGAGACACATACTGTAAAGGAATGGGTCGATGCTGCATTTAAATGCCTTGACCTGGACTGGGAAAAATATGTTAAGCTCGACCCCAGATTTTTAAGGCCTGCAGAAGTGGAGCTGCTTGTCGGGGATAGTTCAAAAGCAAAAAAGGTGCTTGGCTGGGAGCCGGAAGTAGATTTTAAAAAGCTTGTAAATATGATGGTAGAGTCTGACTATAATTATCTTAAGGGCCAGCTATAGTATACCGGCACAATTAGGAAGCAGGCATAAGTATTATGAAAAGTGAAGAAATAAAGTTCGGCACAGATGGCTGGAGAGGCATTATCTCCGAGGATTTTACGATGGACAGGGTCCGGATAGCAACTCAGGGTGTCAGTAACTATATAAAGAAAAGGACCAGCGGAAGAAAGCCTGTTATTGTCATAGGTTATGACACCAGATTCATGTCGGACCACTTTGCAGCTGCAGCTGCAGATATATTCAGCCTCAATAATATAAGCGTGATACTATCTTCTGAAATAACACCGACACCCGTGGTCTCGACTGCAGTAGTAAAAAGAAAGGCTGATATCGGCGTGATGATAACTGCCAGCCATAATCCCTATCATTATAATGGATACAAAATAAAGGAGTCCTTTGGTGGTTCGGCGACCATGGATATAATAGCTGATATAGAGAAAGAAGTCGGAATAGTCAATGACAATCCGGAAAAATATGGGAGCCTGGCCGGCAGGGGAGAGTCAAAATCAGAAAATATAATACTGGAAGATTTTACGGATGAATATATCAGCCATGCGCTAAAACAGATCGATATGGATATAATAAAGGGCTTTGATTTCAGCCTTCTTTTTGAGCCCATGTATGGAGCGGCGCAGGATATATTTGGAGATATCCTTTCCAGGTTTGGCCCAATAGACCTGGTTAAGATACATTCTGTCCTGAATCCTGGCTTTGGTAATATCAGCCCGGAACCGATCGGTGATAATCTAAATGAAGCAATAAGCCTGCTTAAAGAAAAGGGCTGCCAGTTCGGGATATGCCTGGACGGAGATGGGGACAGGATAGGAGCGCTCGGAGATGGCGGGAACTATATAAGTTCACATCATATATTCGCTATGGTGCTCAGGGACCTTGCCTGCAGGAGAGGGCTGAAGGGCAGGGTAATAAAAACTGTGACAACATCCTCTATAATCGATAGGATATGCAAGAAAAACGGTCTTGAACTGGAAGTGACCCCTGTGGGTTTTAAATATATAGGCGAGAAGATACTTGAAGGAAATGTATTAATGGGGGGCGAGGAAAGCGGAGGGCTCTGGTCATATGGCAATATACCTGAACGCGACGGGATGATAATGGGTCTGAAGCTGCTGGAGATAATCTGCAGGGAAGGAAAGAGCGCAAATCAGATACTGGAAGATATATATGAAGAATACGGCTTTTTTGATTTCCAGAGAACAGATTATGAGATAAATATGGAACAGAAGCAAAAGCTGGTGGAACTTCTTGAGAGCGGGGTCCCTCAGATACTTAAAGACGGGGGCGCAGAAGATGTGATCACAATAGATGGATATAAATATCCTATAGATGAATATAATTGGGTGATGATAAGACCTTCAGGTACAGAAGCAGTAGTAAGGATATACAGCGAGGGAGACAGTACTAAAAGCTCAGCACGTCTTCAGGAACTGGGTAAAAAGATAATGGACACAGTTATGGGCTCATAGCATATATTGAGATAGAGAAAGACCTATATTAAATATTAACTAAAAACCTGGAAAGGAAGAAATATGAATAGTCTGGATGATCTACAAAAAATAGAAGAAATCGATCCTTCAGGGATGCTTGAGACAGAAGAAGGTTTTTATAATCAGCTTACTGAATCAAAAAATATTATCAGCAAAGCGGATCTTTCGACCTTAAAAGGAAAAGATTTTAAAGGTCTTGCAATACTGGGAATGGGTGGTTCGGGTTTTTCCGGCGATATAATAAAGGCCCTTACTGCTGATGAGATCAAGATACCCGTAGAAGTAGTAAAAGGATATGATCTTCCGGCTTTTGTCGGGAAGGGCTGGTTGGTGATGCCGGTTAGTTATTCAGGAAATACTGAGGAGACTATCTCTGCTACAGAACAGGCAGCAGAGCGCGAAGCTGATATACTTATTGAATGTTCTGGCGGAAAGCTTGAAGGGCTTGCACAGAAGTCAGGACATTCTCTAATAAAGATACCTTCCGGCCTTCAGCCAAGAGGAGCTATAGGCTATATCTTTTATCCTGCCTATCTTGCACTCGGGGCCCTGGGGCTGATAAATATAGAAGAGGAAGATGAAGTACTCGAGCTTATCAGGGAAAAAGCAGAACTTTTTAATAGAAATACCCCTACCCGGGAAAACCCGGCTAAAAAACTGGCTATTGCAATAGGAAACAGCCTTCCCATAATCTACGGGTCCGAAGGAATATATACTGCACTGGCGTATAGACTAAAATGTGAGATAAATGAGAATGGGAAAACACCATGCTGGTGGCATAATTTTTCTGAACTCAATCATAATGAGACAGTCGGATGGGAAAGGCTGGCAAACATTACGGCTCAATTCTCAGTTATAATCTTCAGAAATCCGGATGAGAGCCCGAAGATGAGGACCAGGATAGAAGTCATCAAGGACCAGATCAAAGAAAATGTAGGAAAAGTGATAGAGATCCCTGCAGAAGGAAAGTCTAAGCTGGCGCGTGCGCTTTCTACAATGTATCTTGGGGATATAGCTTCTGTCTATCACGCTCTTCTTACTGGAGTCGACCCTACTCCTGTGGTAAAGATAGAATCTTTAAAAAAGGAGCTTGCAAAACTTGATTAAAAGAAAGTCATATAGAGGAAAGTAAAACAAAACCAGAGCTTTTGTAGTCTATCAGGCAGAAGGTTTTAAAAACAGTTATTAAAAATATTTTTAAACAAGGAAAGGTAATTAGAATGGATTATGATGTAAAGGACACCGGTCTTGCAAAAGAAGGCAAGAACAAGATAGAGTGGGCGGAAAAAGATATGTCGGTCCTCCGTGGTATAAAGAAGGATTTTGCTGCAAGAAAACCTCTGAAAGGGGTAAATATAGGGGCATGCCTGCATGTGACATCAGAGACTGCCAATCTCATGATAACTTTAAAGGAGGGCGGAGCAAATGTAGCATTAACCGCATCAAACCCTCTTTCCACCCAGGATGATGTTGCGGCTTCCCTGGTAATTGATCACGGCATAAGCGTATTTGCAATAAAAGGAGAAGATAATGACACTTATTATTCTCATATAGATAGCATACTGGATATGGGGCCCCGTATAACGATGGATGATGGCGCTGATGTGATATCAAGGATACATAGTAAAAGGAAAGACCTTCTTGAAAATGTCTATGGCGGGACAGAGGAAACGACCACCGGAGTAATAAGATTAAAGAGCATGGAGCAAAATAAAGTGCTCCAGTATCCCATAATCGCAGTAAATGATGCAAAGACAAAGCATTTCTTTGACAATAGATATGGTACCGGACAGAGCACGATGGATGGAATAATGAGAGCCACGAATATATTGCTGTCCGGCAAAAGATTTGTCGTGGTCGGCTATGGCTGGTGCGGCAGGGGAGTAGCTATGAGAGCAAGCGGTATGGGAGCATCTGTAATAGTCCTTGAAGTCGATCCCCTGAAAGCAATAGAGGCAAAGCTTGATGGATTCGATGTTATGAAAAATACACAGGCAGCAAAGGTAGGAGATATATTCCTATCGGTCACGGGAAATAAGAATGTGATCGGGCCGGATATACTGGCAAATTGCAGGGATATGTCTATTGTGGCCAATTCCGGACATTTTGATGCAGAGATAGACCTTGAATATTTGAAGAAAAACAGCAAGTCAAAAAGAGAAGTAAGACCATTTGTAGAAGAATATATGATGAATGATGGCAGGAGGATATATGTACTTGCCCAGGGCAGACTGGTAAATCTGGGTGCAGCCGAGGGCCATCCGGCAAGTGTTATGGATATGAGCTTTGCAAATCAGTCCCTGAGTGCAGAATATATTTATCAGAATAGCTCAAAGCTTGAGAAGAAGGTATATATTGTACCTGAGGATATAGACCAGGAGATAGCAAGGCTAAAACTTAAAAGCATGGGAGTAGAAATAGATAAATTGACACCTGAACAGGAGGAATATCTCAGATCGTGGGAAATGGGGACTTAAGCAAATACTCCGGGGATTCAAATGTATGCACCCTTAAATGGAAAAGGCCCGTATTGAAGCTTATCGATCAGAGGAAGCTTCCATTTGAGGAGGTCTATTTTGAGTGCACAAATACAGAAGAAGTAGCCGAGGCCATAAAAGAGATGGTAGTAAGGGGGGCTCCGGCAATAGGGGTCACAGCCGCATATGGAGTGGCAATAGCTGCGCTTGACTTTAAAGGAAGTAGAAAAGACGATTTTCTTTCCCATATGGATGAAAAGATAAGCGACCTGTCAAAGACGCGGACTACTGCTGTAAATCTTTTCTGGGCCCTGAACCGCATGAAAAAAATCATAATAGACAATGATGCAGCGGATATAGGCGAAGTAATAGAAAAGCTCATCCTGGAAGCAGAAAAGATCGAAGAAGAGGATCTGAGGATAAACTGCCGTCTGGGAGATAATGGGCTCAAAGTCTTTGAAGGCCGGGACAGGAAGTTAAAGGTCCTGACTCACTGTAATGCAGGAGCACTGGCGACTTCCGGCTATGGGACTGCCCTTGCTGTTGTGAGGAGCCTTTATAGAGCGGGGAAGATAGAAAATGTGATAGTGGATGAGACAAGGCCATTTCTACAGGGAGCAAGACTTACAGCATGGGAACTTCATAAGGAAAAGATACCTTTCTTTATAATCTCAGATAATATGGCCGGATATTATATATCAAAAGGTGAAGTAGATGCAGTTATTGTGGGAGCCGATAGAATAGCTGCCAATGGTGATAGTGCAAATAAGATAGGGACACTCGGCCTTTCTATCCTTGCAAAGTATTACCGCATACCTTTTTATATTGTGGCTCCTGTATCCACTATCGATATCAATACGGAGACAGGTGAGGATATCCCCATAGAAGAGAGGGATGAAAGGGAAGTCCGGGAAGTGCTTGGAAAAGCCATAATACCTGAGTATATGCCGGTAAGAAATCCTGCTTTTGATGTGGCAAAGGCAGAAAATATTACCGCTATAATCACAGAAGAAGGAGCCATCTTCCCTCCATTTGACAAAAAAATAAAAAAGATATTTGATAGTAGATAAAGTATAGTTTGAAGAGGCAGTATTATGAAAAATAAAAAGGCAATGGTCCTTGCAGCAGGATTGGGAACAAGGTTACGGCCCCTTACCGACCTGATATCAAAACCAATGGCTCCGATTTTAAATAAACCAGTGATGGAGCATATAATAAATCTTCTGGCAGAGCATGGATTCAGGGATATCGTTTGTAATCTTCATTATTTTCCTGATGAAATAAAAAACCATTTTGGGGATGGTTCAAAATGGGGCACAAATATTGTATATTCATACGAGGAAGAGCTCCTGGGTACGGCAGGAGGAGTCAAGAAAGTCGAGGATTTTTTTGAGGGACAGACTTTTCTGGTAATATCCGGAGATGCCCTGACCGATATCGACCTTTCAGGCGCATACAGGTTCCACAAAGAGAAAAGGGGCGTGGGGACACTTGTGCTGACCGAAGTCGAGGATACTTTCCAGTTCGGGGTAGTGCTTCTGGATAAAGATAAGAGGATAAAGGGATTTCAGGAAAAGCCTCTTAGCGGTGAAGCAAAATCAAATCTTGCCAATAGCGGGATCTATTTTTTCGAAACTGATGTGTTCAAATTCATGCCTCCAAGGGGGCAGTTCTATGATTTTGGTAAGAACCTTTTTCCGGGACTTCTTGAAAAAGATATCCCATATTATGGATATAAACATAAAAGATACTGGAATGATGTGGGGAGCCTGGATGAATATCAGCAGGGTAATTTCGATGCACTGGAAGGAAAGGTAAAAGTCAAAATACCCGGGAAAAAAATAAAGGAAGGGATATGGATCGGCAGGAATTGCCAGATCCATGAAAATGTCACCATCATACCTCCGGTATGCATCGGGGATGATTGTACCATAAAGAAGGGCGCCAAATTATATGGGCCGATAATCCTGGGAAATAATACTATTGTCGATGAAAGGGCCATACTGTACAGGGGAATAAAATGGGGCAGCGGTTATATAGGAAAGGATGCTTCGCTTATTGGAGCCATAATAGGCTATGAGACCAGGATAAAGGATAATGCATCTATTCTGGAGAAAGCAGTCATCGGTTCAAAAAGTGTAATACAGGATGGTATAAAGATCCATCCATCAGTAAAGATAATGTCAAATGAAATAATAGATATTGACAGGAAAAAAACAGAAGAAGATAAATAGATAAGATAATTTGTTAAAGAAAAGCATAACTGATTTTCTTAAGGACCTGGCAATACCGCCAACATGCGCTGTCTGTGGAAAGATATCGCCTGACTATCTTTGCAGGGAGTGCAGCTTAGAGATCCTATCCCTTAAGATGGTCCATAGCTGCAGGTATTGTGGAAAACTGCTCCCGGGCCAGAATGATAATGCCGGCCAGAAAGAGAATATATGCAGTTTCTGCAGGACTGAGGATTATAATTTTTCGGTCCACAGGTCATTTGCTCTTTACAAAGGAAACATGAAAAAGATAATAAAAAAGTTTAAATATAAGAAGATCTACAATCTTAAAGATGTGCTGATAGGGTTTCTGTCGGATATCTATAAAGAGTATTTTAAGGGCGAAAATATTGATTATGTCGACACTGTACCCGGAGAGCACACGGGGATACTTGCAGAAGGCTTTGCTGCCAGGCATGGAATACCATTTAAACAAAATATTGTAAAGATAAGAAAGACTCACCGCCAGGGCGGGCTTGGCCTGAAGGAAAGAAAGGTAAATATATTGGACTGTTTTAAACTCAGGGACTGTCTGGCCTACAGGGATAAAAACATCCTTGTGATCGATGATGTATGGACAAGCGGGAGCACGCTTAAGGAGATCTGCAGGATAATAGGGTCAGGGGGTCCAGGTAAGATATTTTTATTGACCCTGGCAAGAGGAGCATGATGGATGCATTAAAAGGAAAAGTATTATGGTTTAGCCCGGAGAAGGGTTTTGGTATTATAATATGTCCGGACACGCCTCAGGGGAAAGCAGAAATATTTGTGAACTATTCATCGATCCAGTCTGAAGGGTTCAAGACGCTTTCAAAGGGGCAGGAAGTCGAATTCGACCTTGCCACGGATGAGCGCGGGTATTTTGCAAAAAATGTAAAAGTATTGTAGATTATTAATCTTTGCCGGCTTTATGCCGGTAGATTTAAAAATATTATTAAATAAGAAGGAGGCTATTGGTGGAATATGTTATAAAGGGAAGAAATACCGGGCTGGAGGATAAGGTCAAGGATT
>Ga0255371_10098_pt1 | contig 15682 bp, 17 predicted proteins | sample ANMaggSSYBR01I12_FD_182097 | JGI IMG/M metagenome (GOLD analysis project Ga0255371, IMG submission 182097) | Sediment cell enrichment communities from methane seep in Santa Monica Basin, California, United Staets - ANME aggregate JGI... | ecosystem: Environmental > Aquatic > Marine > Cold seeps >...
TCATGTTCGTATTTCAGGACCCAGAATCTCTGGCATCTGTCTATCATTGCTTTCAAATAACCTGATACGCTGGTAAAAAACACCGGGGATGCTACTGCAATAAAGTCAGCATCTATAAGGGTCCTGTATATATCCTGCATATCATCATCTATTATACATTCTCCCGTCCTTGAACAATTCCCGCATTCCCTGCAGGGCGAGATATCAAGCTCAGCGGTATATATCCTTTTTATATCGGGATCTGCTCCCATCTGCCCGGCCCTTTGCCTTACTCCATCCAGGAATCTATCCATAAGAACAGAAGTATTTCCGTCCCTTCGGGGACTGCCATAGATGGCTGCTATAATATACTTTTTGTCTTTCTCCATTTATCTTCCATCCCTTTATGAATGCCATTACAGTCCTTTTTTATATGCCCTTACCCGGGACCGTATATTATCCATTATCATTTTTAAAATCAAACAAATAGTTGTGATAGGATCATCTATCAAAACTATTATTACATGCAATATCTATTCTCATACTTTCCTTGTCCAGCTTAAATACGAACCGTTTAAAAGTCTTATATCTGAAAATCCCAGGTTCTTCAATATCCTCAGACCCAGATATGCCCTGTATCCGGTCTTACAGTAGATGATTATCTGTCCCTGCCTGTCGAGCCTGTCCAGGTTCTCCCTGAGGTCATCAATGGGTATAAGCATGGCTCCATCAATATGGCCCGCAGCAAATTCTTTTTCGGTCCTTACATCAAGTATTACCATATCATCACCTGCTATGATCTTTCCCCGCATCTCCGGTATATCTATAAAAACAACTTCCTCTTTTTTGATATTTTCCCCGATCAGGCCAAGTATATTTACTGCATCTCTTGCGGAACCATATATCGGCTGATAGCTCAGATCAAGATCCCCCAGATCCTCAAGGCCCATCCCTGCCCTTAATGCTATTGAGATGACATCCACTCTTTTATCGATCCCGTCTTTTCCTATTGCCTGGAACCCCAGAAGCTTTCCAGAATCTTTCTCATATATTACCAGGCAGTGCATCGTCTCAGATCCTGGATAATATCCTGCATGTGAACCATAATGAAGTTCTATGCATCCGGCTTCATATCCCAGCATTTTAGCTTCCTTTAGACCCAATCCAGTCTTTCCTATTGCAAGGTCGAGCACCTTTATTATCGATGCTACTATACTGCCCTTAAATCTCTCATTCCCGCCTGCAGCATTATACCCTGCTGTCCTCCCCTGACGGTTGGCTATCGCAGCAAGATTAAAGGACCTCTCTATACCTGAGATCATATTCCTGCATTCACAGCAGTCGCCAGCTGCAAATATCCCATCCATGCTTGTCTTCATATTATCATCAACTGTGATAGCTCCTGACTTTCCAATCTCTATTCCGCAATCAGCAGCAAGTGATGTTTCCGGTCTGGTACCTATCCCAAAAAAGATCAGGTCCGCGTCCAGGACCCTGCCTCCTGCAGTCTCAACAGCATTTACTCTTCCATCCTTGCCGGTGATCAATCTTGCTGCTTCATCTTCTTTAAAGATATCTACACCTGAATCTTTCAAATACTTTTCCAGATAATCAATTATTTCCCTGTCAAATACTGGCAGGAGTTGATCAGTTTTCTCAATGAGACTAATATCAAAATCATTTTCGAGAAAGGCTTCTATGAGCTCAAGGCCAATGAAACCTCCACCGATTATAACTGCCTTTTTTCGGCCCTGTCCCTGCCCGTGGTGCTCATTTATATATTTTTTTAGTTTCAGGCCGTCTTCTATAGTCTTCAGGACAAATACATTTTCAGATTCATACCCTTCCATGCGTATTTTAATTGGGACTGATCCGGTAGTCACAATCAATTCATCATAATCATCTTCAAATTCTTTCCCGCTTTTTAGATCCCTGGCAAGGATATTCCTGTCTTCCGGCATTATCTTAAGGACCTCATGGCCTATCTTTACATCAATATTAAATCTTTTTGAAAATTTCTCAGAAGTATTTACAAGCAATTTATTTATATTCTTTATTTTGCCGGATACATAATACGGCAGGCCGCATGTACCGTATGAGATATATTTATCTTTCTCATATATCACTATCTCCACTTCTTCATCTTTTCTCCGGCATTTGGCTGCAGCTGATGTGCCTGCGGCTATACCTCCGATTATTAATATCCTTTTTTTGTTTTTCACTTTTCCCTTTAATTTTTTAAATATTATTTAATGCCCGCAAATCTGATCTTTCTCAATCTCAGTGAATTGCTTACTACTGAAATACTGCTCAATGCCATCGCTCCTGCAGCAAATACAGGACTTATCTGTATTCCAAAAAATGGATAAAGGGCACCTGCTGCAACGGGTATAAGAAGCAGGTTATAGAAGAAGGCCCAGAATAGATTTTGCCTTATGATCCTTACTGTTTTTCTTGAAAGATCTATTGCATTCACAACTCCCCGGAGATCTCCTCCTGTCAGTGTTATTTTTCCGGCTTCTATTGCTATATCTGTTCCCGTGCCAAGCGCAATACCCATATCTGATTGGACGAGCGCCGGCGCGTCATTTATCCCATCTCCCACCATAGCCACCAGCTCGCCTTCTTCCTGCAGTTGCTCGATCTTTAAAGCTTTCTGGCCGGGAAGCACTTCCCCGTACACTCTTTTTATTCCAGCTTCACGCGCAATGGCATCTGCCGTATATTTATTATCGCCTGTTATAAGCACTATTTTTAGGCCTATTTTTTTCAATTCTTTTATAATATTTCCGGCATCCTTCTTCAAACTGTCAGCCAGCGATATTATCCCGGAAAGAACGCCGTCTATTGCCAGGAGGACCGGAGTCTCTCCCCTTTTCGATATTTTTTCAATAATAGGGGCATATCCAGCACTATCTATCCCTTCCTGATCAAAAAGCTTCTTATTGCCCTTTATGATCCTGTGCCCATCTACTTCAGATATTATTCCCATCCCCGGGATCGTCCTGAAACCGGCCGGCTCTGTAAGTCCTATTCCTGAACTTTCTGCATTCTTAACGATCGCTTTGCCAAGAGGATGCTCGGAATGAAGTTCAGAGGAAGCTGCAAAATAAAGGATCTCTTTTTTACTTCTGATCTCTGCTTCCTTAAAAATCAGTATTTCCCTTACTTCAGGCTTGCCGATAGTCAATGTACCGGTTTTATCAAATACTATTGTCGTGATCCTATGTGCTATTTCCAGGCTCGCGGCATCTCTTATAAATATACCATTTTCAGCGCCTTTTCCCGTCCCCACCATGATAGCTGTCGGAGTTGCAAGACCGAGTGCGCAGGGACATGCGATTATAATTACTGACACAAATCGTATCAAAGCATTGTTAAGAGAGGGGCCGGGTCCAAGAAAGAACCATAAAAGAAAAGTGATCAGGGCCACTCCTGCCACTACTGGTACAAAATATCCAGCTACCCTATCAGCCAGCCGCTGTATTGGAGCTTTGGAGGCCTGTGCTTGTTCCACCATCTTTATGATCTGTGCCAGAAATGTATCCGAACCGGTTCTGGTGACTCTGAATTTGAACGAACCGTTTAAATTCAGAGTTGCTCCTGTGACTTCGTCTCCGGCTTTCTTTTCTACCGGTATGGATTCACCGGATATCATAGATTCGTCTACTGATGAATTGCCTTCTATTATCATACCATCAATAGGTATCTTTTCTCCTGGCCTGACAAGGATCATGTCATTTTTCTTTACTTCATTTATATCTATCTGGACCTGTTCTCCATCCTTTATGATAGTGGCTCTTTTTACCTGAAGGCCCAGTAGTTTTTTAATGGCGTTTGAAGCTCTTGATCTGGCTTTTGACTCAAAGTATCTTCCCAGCAGAACAAGGATTATGATCATTGCAGCAGTATCATAATAAATATGCGCCACAGCTGTGGTCCCTTCAAAAATACCCGGGGAAAAAGTCACAGCCATGCTGTAAACAAAGGCTGATAGCGTCCCTATTGCAATAAGGGTATTCATATCAGCTATCCTGTATTTGAATACTGATACAAGACCCTGATAAAACTGTGCGCCCACCCAGAACTGTACCGGACATGCAAGTATGAAGATTATAATATGGCGGACCTGCAGTGGAAGCAGGTCAAGCCCTGGTACAAGATCCATGGAAGCCAGCATTATTATTATGCCCAGGACTGCTCCGGTTATAAGTTTCTGAAGCAGCCTGGCTGTCCGTTTCTTTTCATAATATTCTTTTTTTTCCTGAAGCCTCAGCCTGTTTGCAATACTCATAATACTTTTCTATATAAGAAGTTCGTATCCAATATCTTTTATTATCTTTGAGATCTTCTCTATTCCGGTCCTTTGATCATCATATGCAAGTCTTATATTTTCTGAGGCAAAATTAACGCTGACCTCCAGTATACCTTCTGTTTGTTCAAGCACTTTTTCTATTTTTCTCACACATACCGCACAGGTCATCCCCAGAACAGGATATGTTTCTTTTTGTACTGCCGTAATTACCTCCTTTTACCTGTAACTATAATATATTACAAAAAACTATTTACTCAAAATCTTTTCTACTGCATTACGGTATAAGATCTTTTCTTCCGTATCTTTATCGAGCCTTAGACTTGAGAATGCTCTGGTCTGTGTCTTTGAATTGGGGAGAGGAAAATCTGTACCAAAGAATATTCTATCCGGACCGTGGCTTTTTATAATATCCTTTATTTTGGATTCATCAAGAAAGCCAATAGTATATGAAAGATCAAGGTAAAAATCTTCCCCGATTATTTTTTCCATTACCTCGTCCCATAATTTAAAACCACCCAGATGGGCAAGTATTATTTTCATTTCCGGAAACTTCCTTCGAAGCCTGATGAAAGAATCTACTTTTGAATACAATTTATTTACCGGGGCCACTTCATCTCCGGCATGAAAGAGCGTCCAGAGATCATTATCTATGATCTCCCTGTAGATTCCGTACATCTTCTCTTCGTCTGGATAAAAACTCTGAAAGTTTGGATGGAACTTCACGCCTTTCAGGCCCCCTCTTTTTATCCTGGAAAGCTCCTCCGAAAAATCCCTGTATCCGGGGAATATTGTGCCAAAGGCTCCTATCCTTTCCGGATCATCCGCAACTATATCTATGAGCCAGCTGTTTAATACCTCGACCTGGAGTACCGAGGTGGATACCGGCTGTATAATAGAAAAACCAATATTGTTTGCATCCATAAATTTTAAAAGATCTTCTAAAACAGGCCTTGCTATGAAATGCAGTTTATACTTGTTCTCAAGCCTTTCCACAGCCTTTTCTGACATATAGTCCGGGAATATATGGACATGTATATCTATTATCTTATTTTCCATTAAATCCTTTCGTTTATTTTGCCTTTTCTATTGCTTTTGACGGACAAACTGGTATGCATTTATTACAGCCGGAGCATAGTTCAGAATCAATAAAAGGGGGTTCAAAAGGACCTTCCTGCTTCAGGACCTTCTTTTCACAGCTGGATTTTGCAATACAGATCCCATCGCTGCATTCTTTAAAATCGCAGAGACTATAATTAATAATAACACTTTTTCCGGCCATAGATTGAAATATAAAATAACAAAATGATGATAATACGTTTTATGTGTATAAAATTAGCTTCAAAATATTATATTTTCTCCAGCAAATAAATCTATAGGTGGAGCAGACCTATCTTATTTTGAAGCTAAAATACTACTATTAATTATCTATTTAGAGACTACTTCTTTTTGTTCAGTGACTATTTTTTTTATAAGTTCTATCTCTTTTTCTGTGAGATCTTTTACTTTTTTATAACTTGCAAGTACATTTTCGACTATTTCGCTATACTTTTCTTTACTCATATTCTTGATATTACTGGCTTTTTCTTCAGCTTTATCCCTGATATCCAGTGCTATTTTCTTTATGTCCGCTCTTAGTTCTTCACCTGTTTTTGTAGTCAAAAACAAAGCTGTCACAGCACCTGCCATAAAACCTATAGCCAATCCGATAAATAGTCCCTTGATAGTACCAGAATCATTATCCTGCATCTCAATCCTCCATCCTTTATAAACAATAACTTATAAAATAATTAAATTCCTATCATATATTATACATCTACTTCCCCGCTATACCTACTATCATCTTTATAAATCTTACCAATATTGCTATTCCCATAGCGACTGCTGTAAATATCAATACTGCAGTAATGATAGGATTTAAAAGATTAGTGAGATCATTTCCAGGGAATACAGAGAAGTCAAAAGGAAATATGACAAGTAGTGTAATTACTGATGCCACAGAGAACATATCCATCACAAGATGGATCAATTGTCTGAATGAATAGCCGTCATAGATTATCAGTATTATATTTCCGATTATCGAAGCTAATAGTGCGGTAATAGCTATTGGCAGCCACCTTTCAAAATCAGGGGTCAAGAACGAGTACCTTTCCCATGTACCGGCTTCTCCGGTTCCTTCAAAATTATAAAAGGCAATATACCGATTGAAATAATATATGATAATTAAAAAAAGTGAACTGAAAAATATCGAAAACCCATAGCCGGTTATTCTTCCTCCCCGTGTCTTCTTGAAATACCTATCGACTCTTTTTCCAGCCGCTTCCGTCTTTTCTCCAAATTCCTTACCGGCTTTTTCCACCTTTTTTGAAAACTGGCCAATTTTTTCATCTATCTTCTCTTCCCAGTCATCTTTTTTTTTAGTATCTCCTTCTTCTTGCTTTTCTTTATCGTCCTTAAAATAATCAGATACGCTATTTCCAAAATCTTTTGCAGCTATGCCTACATCCTTAAACTTTGCCTTTACTTCATCATCCTTGAATCTTCCCCCAAAATGCTTTGCGGATTTTACTGCACTATCACCAAAGTCTTTTGCTTTCTTTTTAAGATCAGGGTCATCAAAGATCTTACCGACTGCATCACCAAATTCCTTTAGCAGTTCACCAAAGCTCTCGGCCGGGCTTTTCCCTTTACTCTTATCGGTCATAATCAACCTCCCTATTCTAAAAATATTCCTGATAATAGATCATAAATAAAAACCTGTTAGTCTATTATTATAATATTAAATATTTATTAACAATGCCAGTCAGAAAACTCAGGCGGTCCTTAGTCATTGAGATGAATGGCTGGTCCAGTGTTTCAATATACTTCTTAATAATTTCCATATTAATATTTCCAGTTGTGCAGATAAAATACCCATCACTCCAAAAGTATTAATTTCCAGCATTCTTCAGATCAGAAAAAACCCCTGCTTCTGCATCTATCTCCCCTCCGGCTGGAACAGGTTCAGCATTTACAGGGGAACCGGATAAAAGATCAATGGCGGGAAGAATAAACTCTAATATAAACTTTTTCTCGCTGATGGTCATCCCTTCCGATGTTTTTATGACTATGCCTTCATCCAGATAATAACCATAAATGTCTTTCCCTTCTATGGCATCTTTCCAGCTTTTTTCAAATTCTTTACTATTAAACTCACCGCCATATATAAGATACTCGTCTAAAGCATCCTGCCATTTTGCCCTTTCAAAAATGATATTTTTAATATATTCAGCTGCAGCATTCTTTATTATCTGGTCGATTACTCCAGTATTAACTTCCGGACCACTATACCATTTCCTGGCCGTATCAAGCATCCTATTGAATGCTTCCCTTTCATCTATGCTTGAACCCAGATCCCTTTTCAATATCATCTCCCAGTATATATCGAAAGCCAGAATATATATCTGGCTTATCCTTCCAGGACTCATATTCTTATATGATTCCAGGACCATATCTTCATCCCAGAAATGGTTTTTGTTAATATCAATAAGATAATCACAGGGCAGACCGTCTGTCTTGCAGCTTTTAATGAAATCAGTAAGCGGAGGTTTCTGTATGATGGTACATATCCCTGGAAGAATATACTCTTTTACAAAATCATTTTCACTTTCCGAAATATAGTTTTTAGCATCGATAATATGTGGAAACTTCCATCTAAGGAAACTCTTATTATAATATCCTCTTGATCTTTTACCATCAATGACTTCCTTCCAGAGTTCATTTATCAGAAGGATCTCATCCTCCATCTGCAGCTCGTCTATAAGTCCATAAATATAGTTTCTGGCAGTTTTTTCCGACATTTTTTCATATACGATCCTGTACTTTATCAAATTGGTTATCTGTATCGCCATAGCCTCCTCGGATGCCTGCATCCTGTAATTCTTCCACTGGATCTTTCTTCCATCTGCTGTCATCGTATAAGAATCAAGAGAGTCTTCCATCAGCCCGTAGAAACTGATCCTCTCATCCACAGGGCCATTACCCTTCTTGATAATAAGATCTACATATGCATGAAAACCCTCGTGGAATACGCTGGATATCTCAAAACTGTCAAGCTTATAGAATGGCAAAAATACACCGTCATCATTAAATGATTCAGTAAGGTAGATCACTTTGCTGGAATATGCTGGCCTGGCTCTATAGCGGAGGCTTATCCCGCTATTTATCATCTTAAGATAACCTACAGGAAGTCCATTTTCTGATGCATAGTATATAAATTCTTTTAATGGTCCATCTTCAATACTGCCTTTGCTGCATGAGACCAGAAAAAGTAAAACTACGATCGTGAGGAGTAATATTTTTTTTATTGCCATTGAACCTGACATATAGCTTTAGCTTATTGTATATAGCAGGTGATACCCAGGCCGCCAATACCAGGATGGGATCCCACTACGATTCCAATATCTGTCCTTATTATCTCTTTCGGCTTTATTTCCCGTGCCAGTCTAACCGGCAGATCCGAAGTACTATCTGTGACTATAGCAGTATTTTTCATTGGCCCCTCCGTATAAATGATTCGATTATCTGTATATTATATAGGAGAGGTCATAGATCAGGCAAATATTGTATTGTGCATACTTTTGAATTGTGAAACGTCCGCCCGGTAAAATATATTCTCTTTCAGTTTCCAGGAGCCTGTCTTGCTTAAGAGCATATTCTATTCTACTACTTTGACATGCTTGAATTTAAGAAAATCCTTTGCTGTGGGATTCGAACTCTTAATAAGCTCGTATCTTGAACCGCATGTACAAATATAATAGATCTCATCTCCTGAAGCTTCTATTCTACTTTCCGGAAAATCCTTTGGATCTAAAAGGAAGTTTTGGCTGGTAGCTATGACCCCGTCACATTCGGTGCATAGGAATTTAGCAATATCATTATTGAATTCTATTAGTACCATTTCTATCCCTTCTTTTTTTAAAACAAGAGAAAGGCTGCAACAATTGCAATATCGATAATATACTAATTATTTGTATAGATTATTATAATACAAATAAAAGAATTCCTAAAGAAATATTTTAAATCATTTTATTTTTTAATAGGAAAGATAAAAAGATTTCTATCGGACATACTCCGGGATAGATAGATGGTAACAAGTCCATTCAGGAAGAAGGAAAGCATCAGGGCCGGTCCGGCCGCTAATCCCGTGAGCACAAAGATACCGGCGCCAATCATTGTTATGCTAAAAAGCGACATTTCCTGAGAAAGTTCGACTTTTGTATTTGATAGAGTGTCCGGAGGTTTTTTAAGGCAGAATCGCCTTTATTATCCATGATTTACTAATAATTCAAACCTTATAAAGTTTTTGCTGATATTAATTTTATAATTAAAAAAATTCAATGCAGACTCTTTTATTTAAAATTAGTAAAAATTAAAAGAAAAAATTTATTATTCTTTATTTAATTACCAGCTTTATGCTTGATATTACTGATTGGAACATAGAGTGACAATCTGTTAAAATAATAAAAAATTTGTACTGAAATCACGAGACTTAAGATAAATATCAGATAGGAATTAGATGAAAAGCCACATTATCAAATCAAATGGCAATATTGAGGATTTTAACTCTGAAAAGATCATAAATTCTCTTATAAGCTCCGGCTGCAGCAGAGGACAGGCTGAAAGTGCATTTGAATCTATAAAAACTGAGATCCATGATGGCATGAGTACTGATAATATCTATCAGATGGCACTCAAACATCTTGGTAAAGTAGAACATAAGCTGGCACTTAAATACTCCCTGAAAAAAGCTATGATGGGAATGGGACCACACGGCTATATTTTCGAACGGTATATTGGAAAGATCCTTTCAAAATACGGCTACCATACTGAAGTCAGCCAGATACTTAAGGGTCGCTGTGTCAATCATGAAGTCGATGTCGTGGCAAAAAAAGATAATCTGATATTTTTCATTGAATGCAAATATCATAATCACCGGGGCACCTATTCAGATATAAAGACTGCCCTTTACATACATGCAAGATTTGTCGATATAGAGAAGGCCATCAGAGAAAAATCCGATGACGGGACCCATTATCATGGCTGGCTTGTTACAAATACAAAGTGCACAAAGGATGCGGTAAAGTATGCTTCATGTGTAAAGCTAAAAATAATGGCATGGCAGTATCCTGAAACAAAAAACCTGCAATATTATATTGAAAAAAAGAAACTGTATCCGATAAGTATACTTACCAGCCTCAAAAAGAAACAGAAGGAAGTACTTTTTAATTCAGGTATTTTACTTGTCCAGGAGCTTTTAGCCATGGACGAGGAAGCTATTATGCGTATTCTTTCTATTAATAGCCAGGTCACATTAAAAATATTAAATGAAATAGACCTTCTTCTAAATTAGTATAAATGCAAAAGATCCTCCTGTGCTAAATCTCAAGAAAGGACCATAATTATTCATTTATAACAGTTTCTTTACCGGCGATCTTACTAATAAGCTCGCAGTATTTTAGAAGCTCATCATCATCAAGTACATTGAAGATCGGAGAGATCTTTTCCATGCCTTTTTGTAATTGATTGACAGATCTTGTTGATAGAGTGATCTCCAGCACCCTTCTGTCTGCCTTACTTCTCTTTCTGGAAAGAAGGCCCTTATTTACAAGACCGTCTACTATCTGGGTACCAGCACTGCTGGTTATGTCAAGCAGCCCTGCAAGGTCCTTGATATTTATACTCTTATTCTTTCTTACAAGATTGAGGACAAGCCACTGAGAATATGTTAATTGCATCTCATCAATTGACAGGTTTAGCTCGGAAGCTATTTTTTGTCTTATGGTATAGAAATTCTCAAATATAGTCTCTATAAGTCTTCTTCTATTTTTCATTTTTATCACGGTCCTATTCATATCTCAGGGCATCTATCGGGTTTAATCTTGCAGCTCTCATTGCCGGATAGATTCCAAAGAAAAGTCCCACAACTGTCGAAAAGCTCAGTGCTATAATGATAGGGAAAGTAGTTATGCTTGTCTCGAGCACAGTAAAATTATTGAGTATTATAGATATTAGTATTGCAAATAAGACCCCTATAATACCGCCGGTTATGCTGAGCACTATGCTTTCAACTAAAAACTGGACCAGGATATCGCGGTTTTTGGCTCCTACTGCTTTACGTATGCCTATCTCTCTCGTCCTTTCCGTCACCGATACCAGCATAATATTCATTATGCCTATACCTCCGACTAGAAGCGATATACTTGCTATTCCTGCTATAACTACTGTAAAGATATTGGTTATGGTGCTTAAGATATCCAGTATCTGCGTCTGGTTTCTTACCCTGAAATCATTTTTTTCTCCGACCCTTATATTTCTGCTTCTCCTCAGGATATCTTCAATTTCTTCAGTTGCCTCATCTATTACTTCCTCGGAAATACTCTGGGCAAGTATCATATCATATGAACCGGATCCGTATAGCTTTGTTTGTGCCGTAGTAACCGGTATAGAAACAAAATTATCCTGGTCATTTCCAAAGGTATCCGTACCTCTTGATTCCAGGGTCCCTATTACCTTGAAGTTCTGTCCATTAAGCTTTATTATCTTGCCTATCGGGTCTATATTATTAAATATTTTTTTTATGACTGTCTGCCCTATTACTGCTACATTTGCAGAACCAGAGACATCGCCCCTGTTATAGAACTTGCCCTTTTCTATTTCCATATTATACAGTTCCATTCCATTCTCTGTCGTAGCAAAGATCTGCGGCTGGGTATTACGGTTTAAATATGACACTACAGCACCACCGATTACCACCGGGCCCACTTCTGTAACAAGTTCTGCATTCCTTTCAATAGCCCTGACATCATCTATTCCCAGCTCTGCTGTATCTCCTGCAAACATCATCTGCGGACCCATCATCTGTTCCTCTTCTTCCGGATTACCGGGCTGTATTATTACCAGGTTTGAACCTATATCCTGAACGCTGCTGATCACAGACTCCTGTGCCCCGGTTCCTATTGAAAGCATTGCTACAACTGACCCCACTCCTATTATTATTCCCAGCATAGTCAAAAAGGACCTCGTCTTATTTAGGAACAGGGAATTAAAAGCGATTTTTATATTTTCTGTAAATCTTCTCATATTTTATCATCCAATTTGGGCATTTTCTTTAGCATTTCTTTGGCACTCAGCTGTTCCTTCACATCTTCCTGGCCGCTTATTATCCCGTCTTTGATATATATTATCTTTTGTGTGTGCCTTGCTATACCCATCTCATGGGTAACTATTATTATTGTCTTGCCCTCTCCTTTAAGCCTCTGGAATATTCCCATTATCTCCTCGCCGGTCCGGGAATCAAGATTTCCTGTAGGCTCATCGGCAAGTATGATCGAAGGATTGTTTACAAGAGCCCGGGCAATAGCGACTCTCTGTTTCTGGCCACCTGATAATTCATTGGGCCTGTGCCTTATCCAGCCAGTCAGGCCCACAGATTCTATTGCATCCAGTATCTTCCGCTTCTTATTCCTGATCCTGTCTTTGGTATAAATAAGCGGCAGCTCTACATTGCCAAATACATTTGCCCTGGGCAGGAGATTGAATGTCTGAAATACAAAACCTACCTTTTTGTTCCTGATAACAGCAAGCTCATTATCATTAAGTCTCCCTACATCTACCATGTCAAGCATATAGGTCCCGGAGGTCGGTATATCAAGAGCGCCGATTATATTCATAAGAGTCGATTTCCCCGAACCGGAAGGACCCATTACCGAAACAAACTCCCCGGCTTTTATTTCAAGATCAATACCCTGTAAAGCAGGTATGGCGATCTTTCCGATCCTGTAGATCTTTTTCATTTCCTTTATCTGGATTATCAGGTCATTCTGTTTCATCTATATTTCCTATATGTCCTCTCCTATTAATTTACTATTCAAGTCCGGATACTATGACCATATCTCCTTCTGAGAGTCCTGCTCTTATCTCTATAAAATCATAATTGAATATCCCTGTCTCTACTTCCATTCTTTCAATATTTGCGTCTTCTAAAAGAATATCCACATACTGTCTGCCATCTTCTTCGCGCACAGACTGGATCGGTATATATATTACATCCTCAATATCTGAAGTTACTATATCAAGGCTTGCTGACATGCCGTGAAAAAGTCTTATTCCATCCTGGACCTCTGGTCTCACAGTTATTTTATATGATACTACCCCGCCTATATTGGTTGACACCGGGGATATCTCTATTATCTCGCCAGTTAATTCATCAAGATAATATGCATCCAGACCTATTATTGCCTTTTGGCCGGTAGTCATCTCTATTATATCTGTCTCATTCACTTCAGATATTATTATATACTCGGTGCTGGCTATCTCTATTGCAGGCATTCCGGGTCCTGCATATTCCCCGCTTTTATATACGGAAGAAAGCACAATGCCGTCATAAGGCGCATATATTATATGATTATCACTATCTATTGCTACCAGTTCATAACTTATCTCAGCAAGACTGAGCTGGATTTCCGCCTGTTCTATATTCTTTGCCGCAATGGCTATTTGTGCCTCAGCTGCCTGTATGCTGGATAGATTTGACCAGTACGTGGTAGATTGGCTCATATCTGATTGCTCATAGGCCCCTTCTGCAGTATTTTTTGAAGATTGACCTGCTGCTTTTGCAGAATCATATGCAGCCTCCGCCGATTCCACGCTGCCCTCATACTGTTCAAGCATAACATCTGTTACGGTGGAGCTTCCTCTGGCTACCTCCAGGAGCTCCTGGGAATTATTAAGAGCTATCCTTGCACTTTCAATTGACTTTGATGCCATACTATTGGCATTTTCAAGAGCCTTATAAGTGTTTTCAGAAGCCAGCTCTGCCTGACGGGTATTGGTCTCTGCCAACTGAACAGCAATATGGTTGGAGTCAAGAGCCTGCTGATAGCTTATTTTAGCCAGGTCGAGAGAAGTCTGTGATATTTTCATATTTTCTCCTGCCTGCTTGATCAATAACTGTGTCCTGTCGGAGTGCAGCTCGATAAGGATATCTCCCTTATTAAAGGCAGCCCCTTTTTCAAGCGCCTTCGATACAGTACCCGAAGTCTGCAGTGAATAATTATTACTATATTTGGAATCGACATTTCCCGAAGTGGAGACTGTCTGGATTATATTTCCCCTTATGGCTTCAAAGATCTCAAGCCCATCTTCCCCGCCTTCAGCTCTGCAGGACAATAAGGAAAGTGACCCGGCAATAATAATGATAATCAATGAAAATATTACTATCTTTTTTAAATGATATTCAACCATCTCGTATCCCGCTTTCATTATTTATCCAATAAAATTTACTACCACTGTAAGTTCATTAGATCTTATATATTATCATTTGTCAAGAAATCTGCAATAGTTTGTGTTATGGTTCTGCGATATTGTCCTCTTTTGATAGTTCAGGGAAAATGTCACCTATGAATAAAAGAGAGGAGACATGCTGTATGACAGATAGGGAGACGACAGGGTTGATAGTAGCAGGAAGACTGATTGATGGAGAGCTAACAGTTTATATGCCTATTTGTAAATTCCGGCTCAACGGATCTTTGGAGTAAAAAGGTCCTTCATATTTTTTTCTTTACGGAATTTAAAATTTTCTGACATGCTCTTAGAATGGTTTATATATTTTGGGATCATAATTAAAAGCAGCAGCAGCAGGGTCAGGTATACAGGGGAATCAAGGAAGAACATTAAAAATATCATCGGTGTGATTATTCCAAAAAAGACACCCCATATCATATTTTTTACCAGTAATAATCCACCCACAAAACCAGCAGCAAATGCGAGTATTGACCAGGGGCTCGCTCCAAGAAAAAGTCCAAATACCGCTGCAACACCCTTGCCGCCCTTAAATCTATGATATGGTGAATAGCAATGTCCCAGAACCGCCAGGCAACCGCCTATCAGGGCCAAAAGTTCAGAGCCTGTAAGAAGCAGTATAGAAAAATATGATAAGAAGCCCTTAAGGGCATCAAGCCATGAGCCGATCATTCCCCAGTATATGGATACATTAAAAAGAAGGTTCCATCCTCCGGGATTTTTATCTCCTAAGTCTTTAAGATCCTTTTTAGCTACAGCTTTTGAGATCAGATTGCAAAAATGTATCCCGCCTATCAGATAACATAGGCTCAGGGCTCCGGTGATTTTTAATATTTCTAAATATAGCATAACTTCAGTCACCTTGCTTTCCCAGTTCTATTTCCCTATCACTAAAAATAAGTTTGTCGATCTTTGCTATTATTACAGAGTCAATAGGTTTTTCATATGTCTCTTTAGTGGCTCTGGATGAGGTCCCACAGGTGACCATGACTGTCTCATCTACTCCCACTCCGATAAGGTCCGCAGAAATATAGAAGTTTTCTGCATATG
>Ga0255371_10046_pt2 | contig 15537 bp, 13 predicted proteins | sample ANMaggSSYBR01I12_FD_182097 | JGI IMG/M metagenome (GOLD analysis project Ga0255371, IMG submission 182097) | Sediment cell enrichment communities from methane seep in Santa Monica Basin, California, United Staets - ANME aggregate JGI... | ecosystem: Environmental > Aquatic > Marine > Cold seeps >...
CGCGCGAATATCTGGATGCATTTATCAGTGAGTCCATTATTGCCAAGCGGCTTAATGGTGAAAAGACCGAATACATAACAGGCGGTTTGCCAGTAAGTGGACTTCGCAAAAAGTTATGCTACGGGAATATCCTGCTTGTGGGTGACAGTGCAGGTATGGCTGACCCGGTCACAGGTGCGGGCATCAATAATGCACTGCTGGCAGGCGGGATAGCAGGCAAAACAATAATCAACGCACTTGAAAATAACGATATGACGTTGCTCGGGCAGTATGAGATAAAGATCAACAGGTTGCTTGCAAGACCGCTAACAAGATCACTTGATAAAAGAAAAAAGCTGGACGAATACTGCACTTCAAACGAGATGTTACAGGAACATCTGCCAGAGGTCTGGGTAACTTTCAGGCAGTACTGGGAATGATACAATGCTCTATAATCCCATTTAGACTTTCAACTTAAAAATCATCCAGGTCGAACGCCACAAAACCTTGTGCTCTAAACGTCTCCTTATCCTGTATTTTCTTTGCGATTATGCCAAAATACTCAATTCGGTTATCATTATTCCACTTTAAATGTCCTGATTTTCCCTTCAACAACTCAAGGATATGTTTTGCATCATTCTGGCTTAAACTGCTCCATTTACACTCCACAAAAAGAATCTCCCTCGTAGTCTCGTTCAGTGCTACAATATCTATCTCCTTATCCCTGAACCACCACCGCCCCTTCCTGTTAAAACTAAAAGGCAGCATATCGGTATTTAACTCAAGGAACTCTTCAGACACCTTTTCAAATATCCTGCCGAGGTATCGATTATAGTCAGCTTCAAAACCAGAAATCCCGTCTGTAGAAATAATCTCAGATTTATTCGGATAAATGAACCTGAAATAAAAGTCAAAATAATTATCAGAAAGATGATATCTCCGGTTCCTTGTTCTCTCCTTGTCAACCAGGACCGGATAGGACTCATTCACAATATGCAGGTTTATCAGGTTGCTCAGATATTTCGAAACAGTAGGTGCAGGAAACCCAGTATAATTTGCAATCTCGCCGAATTTAGTATTACTAAAAGCAATAGCTTTCAGTATCTTGAAATATCTTGTCGGGTCCCTCAACTCACTTTTTATCAGCACCTCCGCTTCTGCGAACAGAGCTTTATCCTGCTGGAAAACCTCTTCTAATCTCTCACCACTATTGAGCCGGTAGCATACATCTTTGATATATTCGGGTATGCCGTCAGTGATACCAAATACCCTTATCGCATCTTCAATTGAATCAACGCCAAAATCAAGGATATATCCGGCTTTAAGAGGCATTATGAACAACTGTCCTGTTCTTCTTCCATACAGCGGGCTTTTGTGGTCCAGCAGGTAACTTTCCATCATTGATATTGATGAGCCGCATAATATGAGTTTGATGTTGGTGTTTTTCAGGATTTCATCCCAGATTTTCTGGAATTTGGATAACAGGGTTTTATTTTCTGTTATGAGGTTCGGGAATTCATCTAAGACAATGATCAATTTTTCTTCTTTTGCTATCTGCTGGAATAGTTCTTCCCATGTTAAGTCAGCTTTTGCTATTAACGGATTATCAACTGTTCTTGATATAATTTCTTTGAACGAGTCCAGGTTGTCCTTTTCCAGTGCCTGTTCAACAAAAAAGTATGCTGCTTTTTGTCCTTTTATGGCTTCTTTTATGAGTTCTGTTTTCCCGATACGTCTTCTTCCGTAGATAACTATTAATTCAGCCCTGTCAGAATTAAAAAAATTATTTAGGGAGGATAGTTCTCTTTTTCTGTTTACGAATGGTATCACTTTACGCACGATTATAATAATCGTGTGTAAAGTATTTAAGTTATACTGTCGTTTCGTATTTTAGATTCTAATTGTTAGCGGAAGCCCCCCCCTTCCAAAGGTTTGCTTTTAGATTAAAACGTAACGGTGGATAGCAGCATTTGCCTGATTCAGAACAATCAAAGGAGAAGCCTTTAAGTTATACAACAGATTTTTATATTATGCGCCATTCATCCAAATGATAGCATTGGTATTTTCATAGCAACATTCCAAATGTTTGTGAAATTTGTAAACCTTAGCAATTGAATAGATACAAAGAAGTTGAAAAGTCAAGTGGAAAGAAAGTATACATTTGTTTGGGGTAAGATGGATATCCAAGATGGCCTGAAACAGTTCACTTAATTGCTGCTAACGATACTTATCCACAATGGTTTAAAAGTCGTTTGAAAGAACCACTAATATGGAAAAATCCAGATTTATGAAATTATGAATCAAAAAATCAAAAAGACGAATGGAACCTGCACTTTTTGCAATAGCAGTTTCAGCAAGGCCAAAATGAAGGCACATCTGGAAACGTGCAAGCAAAAGCAGACTAAAGCTACACCCTCAGGCAAACAAATACCCACAAAGAAAGCATTCCTGGTTCTTGCAAAGGGGATATCCCTGCATGAATACTGGATATATTTTGAGGTGCCTGCGAACGTCAAGCTTAAGCGCATTGATACTTTTTTAAGAAAGACATGGGTAGAATGCTGCGGGCACCTTAGCGCGTTCACAATAAAAGGAAAAACGTACCAATCCACACCTTATAAGGACTTTAATGATCGTAGCATGAACTACAGTTTGGATAAACTTCTGGATCAAGGTACAAATTTCAGCTATGAATACGACTTTGGAAGTCCGACACAACTTGACCTGAAGGTTATTTCAGAATATCAAATTGAAAGTGCAGACAGTTCAATAAAGATTCTTGCCAGGAATGATCCTCCGCTGATATTATGCGAAACCTGCGGAAATCCGGCTACATACATATGCGCATATTGTGAGCATCTGGACGAAGGGTGGCTTTGTGATGAATGTGCTGTGGGGCACGAGTGCGGACAAGAAATGCTGTTACCGGTGGTCAACTCACCGCGTGTTGGGGTGTGTGGGTACGTGGGGTGAGATTTTTCACCTGAACTGATATTCATAACCTCAGATAAATGGCATAAGGTAAGGGTTCTGTCCACTTTTTATTATGGTAAGCTGGCTGTTTACAGTGAAGTTCCCAGTGGCATTATCGAAAAGAAATTAAAAGACGGCTGGATGGATGGGTTTAACGAAGAAGGATTGTACACTGATCAAGTTTGGAAATCTGGGTGAATGAATCTTGCGTCAAAAAGAACTTTAAGTTGAAGGTCTCGTTCACTCCATTCGATCAAGCAACAACCACTTCCACATAGGAACAAACTTTATCTTAGATCCTTTAATCTCTTCTTCACTTTCAAAATCGTCTGTGATTATGAGTCCTTCCGTCAATTTAAACTTTTTCATAGCCCGTATCAATGATTTGGTCTCCCTTTCCTTTGTCCCTATACTGGTGATATCGTGACAGATATGGATCAACTGTACTACATCTAAGCCTTTTTTTACAACAAAATCAACTTCTCTTTGCTGGTAATCCTTCCAGTAATATATCTCGATCTGCGGATTGAACGATTGTCTTCTTTTCAATTCTACTGCTGCGATGTTCTCCATGATCTTACCGAGATTTTCCGAGAACCTAAAGCCAATCGTATTTGATAAACCAACGTCTGCCGAATATATTTTTCTTTGGGCCTTTTCCTGTTCTTTAAATGAAAAAGAGAATTTCTTAAGGAAAAACACAACATTTGCAGTTTCGAGGTGACCTGAGAACCGTTCCACAGTCGTGAGCGGTATATTGAGAAAACCGGAGATTTTATTGAAACTGATAGGGGATGAGATGTTTGTGAGGTAGAATTTTGCGATAGTTCTTATTTTTTCCCTTTCACGTATATTGAACCTCTCTATAACATCTCTAACAATCATTGTTTCAAAGTAACTCAGAAGGATTCTCTGCTTATCATGGGATTGTACGACTTCCGGAAAGCCACCATATTCCTTGTACTCATCAAGCATTTGCTTTATTGTGGTTCGATTTGTCAGGATTTCAATTTCGTTTGCTATTGGTATATTTTTGAATTTCAGAAACTCTTTGAAAGAGAGGGGATATACAAAAAACATAATGTGCCTGCCGGTCAGCAGTGTAGCGAGTTCTGCACTGAGCAATTTTGATGATGAACCTGATACGATTATATTCGTTCCGGTCCGCTCATGTACTCCTCTTGCAAACCGTTCCCATTCTGGAATGTTCTGTATCTCATCAAGAAATATGAAGGGTTTGCCTTTTGGTTTTACCTTTTCAAGGTACGTATTGTAAGTATCTATTAGCAGTTCAAGATCTCTTTGCCAGAACCGTTCATCCTCGAAGTTCACTATAAGGGTGTCAGCATTTTGCTGGTCGATCAGCTGTCTGGCGATTTGCTTTATAAGAGTTGACTTCCCGCTTCGCCTGATTCCTGCGATGCAGATTATCTGGTTCGTTTTTGTAATAAGGTTTATGAAGGTGTCCAGGTATTCTTCCCTTGTTATCCCTGTATTCACTTCTTTAGCCCAAAAATTCCAGTCTGAAAGGATTTCGAGAATTTGATTTTTTTGCATAATTGTCTATTATGTGGTTTAATATTTAAGTTTTTAGTTCACAAGTAGATTAAAAATCATGTTTTTTGATTTATTTATAGATTGAGCTACCTTCAACTTAAGGATTTATTGACTTGAATCACCACCCCATCTCCATTAATTCAACAATTCAACCGTTGCTTTTTGGTATAAGACTTAACGGTGGATAGCAGCATTTGTGGGATTCAGAACAATCAAGAGACTTGTTAATTTGTTCTGGATAAATTAATCGTGGCAAAAAAGATTCACCGTAGAGAACGCAGAGATGTGTTATTTTTCTCTGCGTGCCACTGCGATCTCTGCAGTTTTCTGAATAGTCCCAATAAATAGTAAAAACAAAAGAACTGGGTGCACACATTAAATGGGGCTCTCCCCTGATCGACCTGATACCAGGGGGTGTAAGATATTATGGCGGCGAGGCTTGCGGGAAAATTATTGTTGGTGCAGATGGTGTTTTTTCAAAGATTGCATCACTTCTGGGAGTGGATAAGCAGAGAATTGCATTTTGCGCCCAGTATCACCTCAGGGGAATTGAGGTGTTACCAGATACCTGCGAAATATTATTTGATGCCGATTATGCGCCAGGCGGATATGTATGGATCTATCCAACAGGTGAAAACTCGGCAAAAGTGGGTCTGGGTGTAACAGAAGCGGGCACAAGGTCTCCGCGCGAATATCTGGATGCATTTATCAGTGAGTCCATTATTGCCAAGCGGCTTAATGGTGAAAAGACCGAATACATAACAGGCGGTTTGCCAGTAAGTGGACTTCGCAAAAAGTTATGCTACGGGAATATCCTGCTTGTGGGTGACAGTGCAGGTATGGCTGACCCGGTCACAGGTGCGGGCATCAATAATGCACTGCTGGCAGGCGGGATAGCAGGCAAAACAATAATCAACGCACTTGAAAATAACGATATGACGTTGCTCGGGCAGTATGAGATAAAGATCAACAGGTTGCTTGCAAGACCGCTAACAAGATCACTTGATAAAAGAAAAAAGCTGGACGAATACTGTACTTCAAACGAGCTGTTACAGGAACATCTGCCAGAGGTCTGGGTAACTTTCAGGCAGTACTGGGTATAGTACGGAGAAATAATACTTCCCGGCCCGGAAACAAGGCTTTGCACACTTCCCTGTTACCGTGGCATCTGTTTACACAGCATATACACACTTTATACACAGTGTATACGCAGGCCGGGTATTGGCGCAATACTTTTTAGCAGTTGAATGTCTGTATTGCATCGTTTGAGTTTGGTTGTCGAAGATTTGCCATATAAATACTTCCTTGTTTTTTACATAATTTAATCCGTCTTATTTCACGAAACTGTGAACCCCTATCTACACAGTAACAGGAAGGGGGAATGTGGTTTCATTACCTGTAATTATTTCACCTTAACTTCCAAACTCTGTGAAATTTTTCATATATGAGGGAATAATACATTACTCTATAATTCCATTGAGACCTTCAACTTAACGCTCCTTTTGACTCTTTCTTCCAATTTCTGAATCCAGAAAATGCTGCAATCCACCGTTGTGTTTTAATCTAAAAAACGATTATTTTTAGTATAATCAGCCATTGAGAAACTTCGCTCCGCCATTGGCAGTTACTTAACTACCTATCCGATAATAGGGGGTGCACTTCACAGTCCAATCTTAATTTGAAATTATCGACTTAAGATACCTACAGGCTACAATGAGATCCATCTTTGTTCCTTCATTAAATTCAAGACATAGAAGTTGAGGGGATAAAGCCTTTATAATTCCTCTGAAATCTATGGTTCCCTGTCCTGGAGGTGTGGAATTAGTATCGCGTAAGTGGAGCTCAATAACATCGAAATCATCGAATATTTCAACGACTTCAAGATCAGATTCTTGTATGTGCCATGTATCAGCTACGAGTCCCACATTATCCCTATTGATTTCATCTACCAATTCAGCTACAGCAGGTAATGAAGGTAAGAACCCTGTCTTCTTAGGCGAAAGGGCTTCAATCAAGATGACCAAATTTGTTTCCTTCGATATGCTACGAAAGTTCTGCACACAAAGTTGTCTGGAATTGTCGGCTAAGTCAAAGCCATAAGTTGGTACTGTTAGCACATGATCTGCTCCAATATCCTCTGCTATTTTAATAGTATCCAAAATATGTTCGTAAGCAGCTTCCTGCATTTTTTTCTCTGGGCTTAACCAGTGAAGTTTATGAAGCATGTATGCTTGAACTGTTTTCACCTTAACGGAATAAGAATTTAAAGGTGATATGTCTCTTGGACCGGTATTTGCCAGTTCCAACCATAGTCCTAACTCTTCCAAGAGATCGAGTTTATCTTCCAATGCACCAAAAAGGCATTGTTCCACACAACCTAATGTGCATGTCATAAGATCTCCGTATCTTCATTAGTATATGGAGGTGTACTGCAACACAGAAACACAAGTTCATTGTCACCAATATTTTCGATGTAATGCTCTATGCCATGTGGAATAATTATTGCATCATTTTCTCCGACAATGAATTCTTTTTTGCTAAGATGCATTCTCCCTTTCCCACTTAAAATATAATATATTTCTTCAGTTAGTCTGTGAATGTGATTAGATGTAGCATTCCCTTGTTCTATCCTCGCCTCAGCTAAGCTTTGGTTTACGGATGGTGTATTGCTTGGATGAACAATCTCCCTTATAGTAGATCCATCAAGAGCTATAAAAGGATTTAAATCTTTTAAGTTTCGTACTATCATATTGCAAAATGTTGATATTTCTACATTAAACTCTTTTCGGCTCGTTGGAGAGAGACCTTCAGTTAACATTCTTTTTGATACAAGATATACTCACCCAGACATCTAAGCTTGATCAAGATACACTCCACATTCATTAAACCCATCCGGCCAGCCGTCTTTTAATTTCAGATTTTTCAGCTTCGGTAAACGGTAATGCTTGATAGTGGTTCATACTTGTAAAAGAATCATACCCTTGTCTTAGACAAATAAAATTCATAGGTAATCCAGCTATAAACATCCAGGATTCTATTGATTTTCGTGTGGTTTTCGGCACGATCCCTTCCTTCCAAAGGTTTACTTTTAGCATAAAACTAAACAGTAGATGGCAGCATTTGCTGGATCCAAAAATTGGAAGACAGATTCAAAAGGAGTTTTAAGTCGGAGAGACTTTTTATTATTTAGCATGAAAGTACCCTTGGGTTCTTTCATCTTTTTGTGCATGTTATTCGAAGAATTTCATGTACGTTTACTGGGACGATTCAGAAAACCGCAGAGGCACGCAGAGAAAACAACACGTCTCTGCGCCTCTCTGCGACCTCTGCGATGAATCTTTTTTACCACGATCTATTTATCCAGAATAAATTAAAAAGTCACAAGTCGGAGATAGTTAAATTTAAATATTATTAAATCTACAGTAACCAGCCGTATACCTTATAAAATGGAGGCATTAAATATATGGTGCAAAATAATATTATCAAAAAATATTCGAGTGTAGTATTACTATTTCTAACACTTGGAACTGTACTCATGACGCTTGTCGCGCCCGTGTCTGCGGCAACCGTTGATGAAAATACTGACTCGATCATCAGCCTGCAGACAGCCCTGACATTTGTCTGGCTGTTGCTGTGTGGTGGGCTTGTGTTCCTGATGCATGCCGGTTTCTCGCTTGTTGAAGCCGGGCTCACCAGGACAAAGAACACCGCAAATATCCTTATGAAGAACCTGATGACGATCTGTCTCGGTGTTCTGATCTACTGGCTGGTCGGCTGGGCGGTTATGTATGGCGATGATGTCGCAGGTCTTTTCGGATTCAGTCAGTTCTTCCTGGGCGGTGCTGATAACTCTCTCTGGAACTCATGGTTCTTCCAGATGGTCTTTGCAGCGACCGGTGCGACTATCGTATCAGGCGCCATGGCAGAGCGAACTAAGTTCAAGGCGTATCTGGTCTTCACCGTGCTGCTCGTTGCGATCATCTATCCGGTCTACGGACACTGGGTATGGTCAGGAGCGGATCTCGCGCTTCTGACCGGGGATGGCAGTATATTCGTACAACTGGCTGGTGCAAGTTTCCATGACTTTGCAGGCTCAGGGGTCGTACACTCGATCGGCGGCTATGCAGCCCTTGCCGGTGTGATCATACTGGGTCCCAGGCTCGGCAAGTTCAAAAATAAAAAGCCAATTGCCATACCAGGTCACAATATCACACTCGCATTCCTTGGAACGCTGCTTCTATGGTTAGGCTGGCTCGGTTTTAACTGCGGCTCGACCCTTGACGGCAGTGACGCTTACATGAACCTTGTAGTTGTAAATACATTCCTTGCTGCTGCTGCTGCTGCTGTGATCGCAATGCTTATCACATGGGCTAAGACCGGAAAGCCAGACCCATCGCTCACTGCGAACGGTGTGCTTGCAGGACTAGTCGCGATCACTGCACCCTGCGGTTCGGTTGAGAACTGGGCAGCGATCGTGATAGGAATTATAGCGGGCGCAATCGTCTATGCCGGTGTGATGTTCAACGAAGCTGTCCTCAAGGTCGATGACCCGGTCGGTGCGATCACTGTACACGGTTACTGCGGTACATGGGGTCTTTTGTCAGTCGGGATATTCTCAGTCGGCATGGGCAACGGAATACTTGCAGATGCAGTATATGCAGCAGGTGCACCCGGACTGTTATACGGTGGTGTAAACCAGTTCGCAATCCAGGTCATAGGAGCGCTCGCAAGCATTATCTGGGCATTTGTGGCCGCTTTTATCGTGTTCAAGATCATCGATGTGATCATAGGACTACGTGTGTCTGAGAGTGAGGAGATCGAAGGACTGGACATCACAGAACACGGGATACGGGCGTACCCCGAATACATAACCGAGTGAGGTGAGCTTTAATGAGTGAAATGAGAAAGATAGAGGCAATTATACGACCAATGAAACTGGAAGATGTAAAGACAGCGCTGGGTGATGCTGGATTTGTGAGTATTACTGTGAGCGAGGTAAAAGGACGCGGGCAGCAGAAAGGACTTGTCCAGCAGTGGCGCGGACGGGAATACTGCGTTGACCTGCTTCCAAAGACCAGGATCGAGATCGTGTTGTTAGAGCAGGATGTGGATCGTGTGATCAAGATTATCCGGGATGCGGCTGCTACTGGAAATATTGGTGATGGTAAGATCTTCGTGATCCCTATTGAAACAGCCATACGTATCAGAACCTCCGAGATTGGCGAGGACGCACTTTAGCGTTCTTGTCTTTTTACATTTGGTACACTTCTCGACATTTCGCTGACGTACTCTATTCGTGCATTAAAAGGATGAGAGGGTAACAGGTTAACAGGTTAACAGGTTTTCTTCCGGGAACGTATCCCAAACACAGTGGTTGTTATCCCTCTCAGCCTACCTATATAGTAGGCTACAGATACTTTTTTATTGATCTTTCAAGAATAGTGTATATACGAACACAGAGGGAAAATACTCTGTGCTCTCTGTGTCCTCTGTGGCAAAAAAAACAGATTACACAGATAAAAAGCAGAAATCAATTTTGTCTATGGTTATTTATGCTGCAATGTTTGATGTTAATAAAGGTCTCCGTAGAACCTGAGATAGTTCCTGACAGCCACTGAGGTCTGCTCAGGATAGTGCACCTTCATGTACCTGACAAAAGCATCCCGGTCCCTGCATTCCTTTACAATCTCAAGCAAGCGGCCGATTACTTCCAGGGTTTGCCTTGATGGTCTTTTTGGCATCTCAAAGGACACGCACAGGTCATAGGGGCTGAAATGATCCCGCCTGATATGGGGTGATACCGAACCCATTAGCACACCGGCCTCGATCTCGATATATGCAGGTATACCATGGCGTTCGAACCTGCCGTCCCCTGTTAGTACTGAAAAGTTAACCTTCGAATAGGAATGAAGTTCAAGATAGATACATGGACGGTACTCCTTTATGGCCTCCAGTAAATGGGGAGCATATTGAGTGTAATAGTTCCTGTCCAGTGTGCTGAGGTACTCGTTTCCAGACACTTTGGACATAATAAGCAATGTCCCGGTCAGGGGTTGGGTCAACTCTTCCAGCAATGGAGTAGTGGTTTCCCATTCATTACCATGCATCCCCCCTGCGAACAGGCGCACAGGACTGCCGCTACTTAGGCGTTTGATCATATTACTTACTTTTCTTTTCGTCATCCTTAAGGCTTTTTTGCCATTCCAGATAGTTGCAGTATGGACATCCCAGGTCCCAGGGCCGCTTTCCCTTGGTAATTATCTTGATATGGTTCATTTTATGCTGCTCACACAGTTTATCAGTGACCACGATCTGGCCGCTTTTGGGTAGCGGTAGTGAAAAATCACAATCCGGGTACCCGGTACACCCGATGAACCGCCCGCCTCTTTTCGACCGCCTGATGATTAGTTTACTGGCACATTTCTCGCATGTGCCAATGATCTTGTCTTCCCTCATACTGGAACGCAGGCTCTCAGTGATCTTCTCCTGATTATTTATCAGTTCATCAAAGACAGCATCAAGCATCTTCCTGGATTCATCTTCCACATCTTTTTCTTTCCTGGAGCCCTCGGCTATCAGGTCCATATCATTTTCAAGAGTGGAAGTCATGTCAGGTTTGGTAATAGTATCAGCATATTTTTCCAGTGACTCTATAACCCCTATGGCAATCTTGGTTGGCTGCAGGGGGTTGCCATGGACGTATGCCCTGGCATAGAGCTTTGATATGATCTCATGCCTGGTGGACTTGGTGCCAAGTCCCAGGTCTTCCATGACCTTTATAAGCCTACCCTGTCCGTATCTCGAAGGTGGTTTTGTCTCTTTTTCCACGAACTCTTTTTCCTTGACCACGAGGATCTGCTCCACCTGCAGATCAGGCAGTATCATATCCTCTGGTTTATTGTAAGGGTAATACCAGCGCCATCCCTCTTCCAGCAGGCTGGCACCCCTGGCTTTGAACTCTTCACCAGAGATGTCGAACCCTGCCTGGATAACAGCCCATTTTGCAGGCCCGGCAAATGTGGCAAAAAAACGTCGTACCACCAGTTCATATATCCTCCTTTCATCATCCTTTAACTTGGATGGTTCCACATAGGACGCAGGTATTATGGGGGGATGGTCTGTGGTCTCTTTCTTCCCCCTTGTGGGTTGTAATTCTGGTAATTTCAGCAGGTGTTCAGCATATCGCTTGAACGGGCCCTTGCCAATAACCTGTATCAGCTCCCGCAGGTCAATACTCGCAGGATATACTGTATTATCTGTCCTGGGGTAGGATATGAAACCCTCCATATACAGGTTCTCTGCTATCCTCATGGCATTAGATGCGGTAAAACCGATACTGCTGGCCGCCCGGATAAATTCTGTTGTATTAAATGGTGTGGGGGGACTGTCTATTTTCTCATCCTTTTTCAGTTTTATGACAATAGCCGTATCACCCAGTTTATCGAAAATCTTTCGTCCCTCATCTTTATCCCATATCCGTCCGGCCTTGTGCTTTGCCTGGAACTCTATATCGTCCACCAGGGTGGCAAATATCTCACAGTACGGTTTTGGCACATGGGCCATCCGTTCCTTTTCCCTGTCAACCAGCAGTGCCAGGGTCGGGGTCTGGACACGTCCCACGCTCAGGAACAGGTTGCCCAGCCTGCCTGCTGTTGTGGAAACATACCTGGTCAGTGCCGCACCCCAGATGAGGTCAATGACCTGCCTGCTCTCACCAGCAGCCGCCAGGTTGAAATCTACGGCAACAGGGTTTGAAAAAGCCGTTTCGATCTCTGTTTTTGTGATTGTACTGTACTGGATACGGTCAACAGTAACACCTTTATTGACCTTTTCAATTATGCGCAGTGCCTCAACGCCTATCAGTTCCCCTTCCCTGTCGTAGTCAGTGGCAATGGAAACATGGTCTGCTTCCTTGCCCAGTTTACGCAGGGCCGATACGATCTTCTTCTGGGTAGCCGTTGTGATTATCTCGGCATTTACAAGTTCCCTGCTGTCAACCTTTTGCCAGTTATTGTATTCTTTTGGAAAATCCACTGAAACAATATGACCGCTAAGCCCCATTACCACAGTGCTGTCCCACTGGTATGTGTCAACTCCGCTTACCCTTACCTGTTTGGGTTTTTTTGGGGCCAGGATTGAAGCTATTCTCTTTGCCGTATTGTGTTTTTCTGTGACCATCAGATGCATATTAACGTCCCATATTCTAACTTAAAATAAAATTATTGATTGAAATATACTAATTCAATATATAAGTTTGGTCTATTTTGTAGCAAAAAATCCGGATGACCAAAAAAGTGCTTTATACAATGTCATATATGTCACATAATAGTATTTTATGATCAATGGAGGATTTTAAAAACATGAGGACCATTACTTCCAGACAAATGGATGCACTGGATACTAACTGTGAGCAACTGGGCCTGATCCCTCTTCAGTTGATGGAGAATGCAGGTTCTGCAGTTTCGGCAGAAGTTATAAACCTTCCTACCAGGGAGCGTGTACTGGTAGTGGCTGGCCGCGGTAACAATGGCGGGGACGGATTTGTGGCTGCCAGGCACCTGATAGGATATGAGGTTACGGTATTGCTCCTGGGAAAGTCAGATGAGATCAAGACCCCGGAAGCTGCCCGGAACTTTTCCATCCTTAAAAGGACAGGTATACCTGTAATTGAAGTAACAGATGTATCCGGACTTAAACCTGAATATTTCTCTAAATGTGAAGTGATCGTGGATGCCTTGTTTGGCACTGGTATCAAAGGTCATATAAGGGAGCCTGAAAACACTGCCATTGACCTGATAAACGATTCAAAAGCAAAAGTAGTATCTGTGGATATCCCCTCAGGTATGGACCCGGACGGCGGCCAGTTCGAAAAGGCGGTATATGCAGATGTGACCGCTACTTTCTATTTGCCAAAACCGGGTTTGATAAAGGTGGACAACCAGGAGTTCGTGGGCGAGATCGCAGTGGCAGATATCGGCATCCCACCGGAAGCAGAAACTGTAGTGGGTGTAGGTGATGTGAAACTGGTGAGCGGGCGTGGTCATGATAGTCATAAAGGCGATGGCGGTCGTGTGCTGGTGATCGGCGGCGGGGCATACAGCGGTGCACCCGCCCTGGCGGCAATGGCTGCACTTAGAACAGGGGCTGATATTGTAACTGTGGCGGCGCCCAAGAGCGTTTCAAAGATCATTGCATCTTTTTCACCTAACCTGATAGTCAGGAAACTCTCTGAAAAACGACTGCACCAAAAGGATATTCCGGTACTGGAAGAACTAATAAATGATTACGATGTGGTTGTGATAGGCATGGGGCTGGGCAGGGATGATAAGACGGCTGCGGCTGTGCGTGATATCCTGCCGCTATGTGATAAGGTCGTGGTTGATGCCGACGCACTGGCTGCCCTTGAAAAGCCACTGGAACAGTATGGCTGTAATATGATAATAACACCTCACGCAGGTGAATTCAAGAATTTAAGTGGTGAAGATATTCCTGTTGACCGTGAGGCGCGAATCGGTCTTGTTAATCGGTTCTCTCGGGAGAACGGTGTCATTACCCTGATGAAAAGCCCTGAAGATATTATCTCAGACGGCCAGGCCAACAGGGTCAACCTTACAGGCAATCCGGGCATGACAGTTGGCGGTACCGGGGATGTGCTGGCAGGTATCACAGGGGCACTGTTCGCCGGATACACAGGGATCGAAGCTGCGGCAGCGGCAGCATACATCTGCGGGCGATCAGGCGATATAGTATATGATGAACTGGGGCTCGGGCTTACGGCAACCGATGTGATAGACAAGATCCCGGCTGCTATGAAGATTTGAACAGGAGGTTAGATAATGAGTGAGTTGTTAGTAGAACTGGAACGCAACCGGGTGAGGCTGGTGGTGCGACATGGCGAGGATGAAATTGTATTGAAACTGAAACTAGAAGAGGCTGAGGCACTTTCTGCTGACCTGGTAAATGCTCTTGAGGATTACCAGCAGCGAAAGCACATCAGGATTGATTGAATGGATTGATTATAGTTAAAAACCAAACAATATTAGCTAATAAAATGTAAATTCCAACAAATGATAAGCAATAAACCACGGAGAGCACAGAGGACACAGAGAGTGAAATCAGTTACAAGCTCTGTGTTCTCTGTGTCCTCTGTGGTTAAGTTATAATTGTCTGGAGATAAAAGTGTTTAGACATTAGTATCGATGATTTCTGTGGAAGTTATCTATCAAATATTAGTTTCTTGACTATAATCTTGCATTTGACCATACTTTTTGAAGTGGATACATAGAAAGGATAGATTGAACATGGACGGGACTTTTACACACATACACGAAGGCCGGGCCAGGATGGTGGATATAAGCGATAAGGGCGAGTCCACCAGGCGTGCCGTGGCTTCGGGATATATCCGGCTTAAACCTGCAACTATCGAGGCGATCAGGAGCCGTACTGTTGAAAAGGGCAGCGTGTTGAATACTGCGAGGATTGCGGCGGTGCAGGCTGTGAAGCGCACCTGGGATACCATACCCATGTGCCACCAGATACCTATTACCCATGTGGACGTGGACTTTGATGTGGCTGATGACAGGGTGAGTGTTGTTGTTGAGGTGCGATCGGTGGGCAAGACCGGGGTTGAGATGGAGGCACTGCATGGGGTTTCGGTGGGGCTTTTGACGGTATGGGATATGGTTAAGTCTGCTGAGAAGGATGAGACAGGGAATTATCCTGATACTGAAATTTTCGGGATAAGGGTTGATGAGAAGGTTAAGGAAGGGGTTTGAATGATAATATTACACACACATAACATCACATCAGGGTTAACTTTTTATTTATGTAACTCGTGTACATAATTACTTGGAATATATAGTAAATCTTTCCACGAATTACATTATCAAAATCCTATTCGAAAAAGAACTGTATTATTTCACAGTCCGCGACCTGGCAGCCATACTGAACATCCCTGTCAGAAAAGCCTATACCTATATCCCCGGGTTTGAAGAGAAGGGATTTATCAGGTCCATCGAAAAGAGCAAG
>Ga0255371_10101_pt1 | contig 15511 bp, 15 predicted proteins | sample ANMaggSSYBR01I12_FD_182097 | JGI IMG/M metagenome (GOLD analysis project Ga0255371, IMG submission 182097) | Sediment cell enrichment communities from methane seep in Santa Monica Basin, California, United Staets - ANME aggregate JGI... | ecosystem: Environmental > Aquatic > Marine > Cold seeps >...
TTAAGTGTGCTATCTAAGCTTGGTGTCTACAGTTTAACTTCCACCAGGCATAAAATAATAAATATTATTTTAAGTTCCTAAATATTGCAAGAGCTTCTCTTTTTCCTTTACCTGCAGACCGCCCTCGCATAATATTTTTTCATATAGAGCCTTTGCTTTACCGCCTGTATGATCCCTTTTTTTAATATCTCCACCATCCATGACAAGCACTTTTTTATTGAAATCAACGGCTTCCATTACAGCCACAAGATTAGAAAAGTTTCCATTTCCAAATTCTATCTCCGGGAGGATCACCACATCCGATGCTTTTATAAATTCAATATTCTTGTTCTGCGAAGCCAGTGATATCGGAGAAAAGGGCGCCTCTACTATGTAGGGGATGTCCAGCATCTCACATGTATGGAGATCCGTATCAAAAGTATTGACCACACCGCAGGATATTTGATATCCATGATGATTTAACAGATTTAATACCGGGGAAGCCCCGCCGCCGCCGCCTATTATATGTACCTTCACCAGTTTCCTGTTTTTCTGAATCTGATGATCCATGATACCATAGCCAGGGTCAAATACCGGGCTCACATATATTTTCCGGGTCACTGGATTCTTACCTACAAACACATCGCTATGGAATACGCTTTTTAAGTTTTTGCGGCTCACAATATCCTGGGGTTTTCCAAATCCAAAGATACTTCCTTCTTTTAAAAGCATTATAAGAGAGCTGTTCTGTATTGCCAGATTTATATCATGAAATATTCCGATTATAGTCTTGTCTTCTTCGCGGTTTAGCTTCAAAAACAAATTCATAAACTCTATCTGAAAATTTATGTCCAGATGCGAAGTAGGTTCATCAAGAAGAAGTATGGGGCTATCCTGGGCAAGCGCCTGGGCTATCACTACTCTTTGTTTTTCCCCGCCAGATAATTCATTGAATTGCCTATCAGCAAATTGGTTTATTTTGGTTTTTTCCATTACTTTCCGGACAATTGCAAAGTCTTCTTTGGTCTCCCTTTCAAATCTCGAAATATATGGATATCTTCCCATAAGCACCATCTCTTTAACAGTGAAGCTGAAGCTGGGATTGGTAGACTGCGGAACTACTGCTATCATCTTAGCAATATCCTTTGAATTTAACATGGCTATGTCTTTCCCGGCTACCCTGACCTCTCCTTCATATTTATTCAGGATCTTACTTACAATATTCACCAGGGTGCTTTTCCCGGCACCATTGGGTCCCAGTATAGAAATAAAGCTTCCCTTTTTAATATCAAAGCTTATATCATTTATTATCTTATTATTTCCATAAGAAAAATTTAAATTCTTAGCCGATAAAATATTATTACTGGTTTCCATATTAGATACGCCTGTTTATATATTAGAATACCTGTTTTTTGGTCCTTATAAGCAGATACAGGAAAAAGGGCACTCCTACTATTGATGTTATTATCCCAACCGGTATTTCCCGGGGTGCAAGCACCACTCTGGCCAGTGTATCAGATGCAAGCAGGGCTATTCCTCCTGCAATAGCAGAAGTCGGGTATAATATCTTATGGTCAGGTCCCACTATAAGTCTCATTATATGGGGAGTGATGAGGCCCACAAACCCTATGATCCCGCTCACAGATACTGCCATTGCAGCAATAAGTGAAGCCGTGATAAGTAATATCCGTTTTACCCTGTCTGTCTGGACCCCCAGTTGTGAAGCTCTTTCATCCCCCAGAGATATGATATTTAAATCTCTCATATAAAATCCCGAGATCACAATTAGCAAAATAACTGTCGGAGCCACAATACTAAATTTATACCATGATGAGGATGTCAGTCCGCCCATGAGCCAGAAGATGACTTTTGCCAGGTCATGAGATTGGAACATCAATATAAATGAGGTCATAGAGCTGAGCATAGCGCTAAGGGCAATACCAGAGAGAAGAAGTGTTACCACCACTATCTTCCCTCTGATATTAGAGATGCTATAGACCAGGAAGGTGGTCGCTAAAGCACCAAGTAAAGCAAAAATTGTAGTTGTCGATATATTTATAAAAGTTATTGTTGAAGTAAATAGAAGCCCTATTGTCGCTCCAAAAGCAGCTCCTGCTGAAACACCGATAACAAATGGATCCGCCATAGGATTTCGGAAAAGCCCCTGGAATATGACCCCGGAACTCGCCAGTGCTATACCGACAAATATGGAAAGGAAGATCCTGGGAAGCCTGATAGTGGAAATAATTGCAATATTCTGCAGGTTCAGGCCCTCGCTGCCTACAAGAGTATTGAGACCTGGAATAAGACCGGCAATAATAATACTGGTCTCCTTCAAGCTTACTTTTGCAGCTCCGATCGAGGCTGCAATTATAATCATAAGCATTAATATTAGTATTAATATGATTATGTATTTTATAGTTCTTTTCCCTGTTCTCATATAAATCTATAAAAACTTAAATATAATAAAATTTGTAAATAAGAATAAAACTTCCATTATCTCACTGACTCCGCCGATTATATCGCCTGTTATTCCTCTGATCCTCCTGGTAGAAAACCAGCTTACAAATAGTAGCAGCAAGAAAAATATTGCTACTGTAGAAAGTACCTTCACAAGTAGGTAGGTTACTACAAATACCGGCGAAAGATCATTTACCATACCGCTGGAAAAGATTGCCTTTGCCCCGCCGGGTAATAAATATCCGGTAATAATATATGCACCCAAAAATAATATGAACAGGTATATGCTTGATAAATACAATCCTTTTTTCTTATTACCCTTATCAGTAAATATGCTGGCCAGACTGCTGCTTCCGCGCGCATTATTATATCTGCCGATCAGGTAGACCATACCCCACCTTCCAAAAGCAGGCATAAATAAAATAACTATATAAAAAAATAGGATATTTGAAGGATCTATTTCTGCAAGATAATATATTAATGAGACCTTCAGCATCAATAAGAATATTATTGCCAGTACTCCGTATACCCCAATATCGCTTTTTTTCATTATCTCAAGAATCTTCTTCTTGTCGCTCCTGCCGGAAAAGACTCCATCAGACATATCGCATAATCCGTCAATATGTGCCCCTCCGGTAATGACAATCTGCAGTATGATTATCAGCACAATCGATAAAAATACAGGCATCACAAGATTTAATGCAAAGTAAAAACCAGATATTACTGCCCCGATAAGTAAACCTATGAGTGGAAAATAAACCAGGGAATCTGTTGCTTTTTCTTTTGAAAGAATATATTTTCCCGGAATCTTTATAATTGTTAGAAATCCCAGAGCATTCATAAAACCATTCATTTTAACCTCTGTTTCAAGCCGGCAGTAAATAAATATACCTCATCTGAGCCTGCTGCCATATCTTTGTTTATCATCCCCATCAGGTCCCTGAATATCCTGCCAAGAGGAAAAGCCGGTACAACTCCCATACCTATCTCATTGGAGATTATTATCACATTTAAATCCGTTGACTTTAGCAGGTCCATAAAGAACCCGAAGAACTCCAATACCTTTTTTTCAATCTCTATTTCCAGTTTATTGCTGATGGTCTCGAGCCGGTCAAGCTCATAGCCGTCAATCAGGCGGAATAGCATATTGGTTATACAATCGATGAGAACTATTGAATGGCCCTGTTCCTCTATATTTTGGATCACATTTTCGATATCCTTTTTTCCTAAGCTATCCTTTTCCAACTCAAAAGTGGTCCATTCTTCAGGGCGCCTTTCCCGGTGGGCAGCAATCCTTTTTTCCATCTCTCTATCAGTGATTTTAGCAGTAGCAAGATAGGCGACCCTGCCCGGGGTCGAAGAGGCCAACTTTTCGCCATAACTGCTTTTACCGCTTCTTGCTCCTCCTAAAATCAGACAAATCTTTGACATCTATTCTCCTTTTTGCATTAGCATACTTACTACTGGAGGGGGGCCAACAATAGCAAGTATACTAAACTTTCAATTCTTTACCTATTTAATCATCTCAAAATCTCCGAAAATATCCGGGTTGATAGCTGTTGCCAGCATAGTGAGCCCTATGATTGAATTCTGGTTGGGCCTTACGACATATTTCTCGGTAACAATATATACATCACCGTTTATTACAGCAGCCACACTCGCAAACCTTTCATCCTTAAGAATGAAATCCGATGTTTTCGCATCATACATGCCGCCGTCCCCAGCTATGATTATATCGGGATTATTCTCAATCAGTTTTTCTACGCTATATTCTACATAGCCTTCAATACCGTCTGCTGACACAATATTCAATCCACCGGCATATACGATAAGATCATCAATAAAAGTACTGCTTCCTGCACTCCATAGCGGGTCATTGAATACCATATAAAACACCTTTGGTTTCTCATCTTCTCCCAGATCTTTAACCTTTGAATAGATCTCCTCTACCTGTGCCTTTAGCTCAACATTGACCTGGACCGCCCTGTCTTCAAGACCCAGCATCTTGCCTATATTTATTATTTCACTATATACATATTCAAGACTGGCTACTTCTGCAGTGTATACGGGAATCCCATATTCCTTTACTCTCTCAATATCTTCAGGAGGATTACCTGAAAGGACTATTAATAGATCCGGATCGACCTCTACAATTTTTTCCATATTAAAACCCTGATAATCGCCAAATCCTTCAAAACCTTCGGCCAGCGGTTCATTATTGTCCACGCTCCAATTATCGACGCCTATCACTTTGTCCATTCCTCCAAGAGCATCAACGGTCTCAAGCGAGCTAGGTGCAAATACAATGACTTTCTCAGCCGGTTTTTCCAGCGTGACTTCATTACCCAGACCATCAGTAACAACTATCGGTCCATCCGGGTCTTCCTGTACGCCTTCTTCTGTTTCAGCAGTGGCCTCTTCTGCATTTTCATCTACTTCATCAGAATCTTCTTCTACATTTTCCTCCTGCACTTCTACAGACTTCTCTTCTGTTTCAGCTACCTCATTTTTACATCCCGGTAAGATCCCCAGACTGGCTACCATGATCATTATCATGATAATACCTATGACAGATACTATTCTTTTTGACATTTTTTCTCCTTTTCTTTTCTTTTTGCAATAAAAAAACTCCCAACCTTCTTCAGCCGGGAGTTTACTCAAATTAAATGAAAAACCACCCTCTTTCTGCCGAAGAGAGGCAATCAAATTAAATGCAGGTTTCCTGACTTAAGGGATTTTACCTTTCGCCTTCCCGGCAGATTGCCAGTGGCTATATGAAAAGTACACACCCTATTACAGTGGCGGGACCGTTCCGGATTTTAACCGGATTCCCTGATTAGATTTAAATATTTTAGACTGATGTCTATTTTTAAAGAACTATTTCTAAGTTTACCGAAGATAATATTACTATAAAATAAATAAATAACAAATATTTTTTTATTTTTTATTATTTTTTCCAATGTCTCTAATTCAATTTTTTTCTTTTTTCATTTACCTGTTTTTAATTATAAAATCAAAAATATTATAAAGCACCTCTTTATTACCTAAAAAATGCAAGTGCAGGTAAGAAGTAAAAAAATTCAATAATAACTTAATATTCGATGCCTTTTCTGGAAGTAACTCCGGTTTTATAATAATGTTTTACTTCAAGCATCTCTGTTACAAGATCAGCTTTTTCGATCAGCCTTTTATCGGCTTTCCTGCCGGTAATAACTAATTCCATTTCATCAGGTTTTAAGTCTATAAGTTCAAGTACATCCTCAATACTGATCAAGCGTAAGTGCAGGGCTATATTTATCTCATCTAATATTACCAGATCGTAATTGCGAGAGACCACAATCCTTTTTAATTCTTCAAATCCAGACACTGCTGCCTTAATATCTTTACCATCAGGTTCCCTATTTATAAAACATCCTCTTCCATACTGCTTTACAGTTATGTGCTCACTGAGTTTATCCAGCGCCTTGATCTCACTATACTTCATTCCTTTTACAAATTGGCCAATAAAGACTTTCATATCATTACCAGCAGCTCTTAAAGCCAGACCAAATGCTGCAGTAGTCTTCCCCTTTCCATTTCCGGTATACACCTGGACATAACCCTTCTTTAATTTAACCATATTATCTACTCCCTTTTTTTACTTCTAATATTTTTGAAAATTTAGATTTTTTCTTAAATCATTTAAATAATTAAAATAACTATTAGCTGCTTAAAACTAATCTCTCCTTTATGCAAGACTTATATCTTAATAAATAAAAAACCCGCCTTCTGTGGACGGGTATCATTTATTATATAAATAAAAAACCACCCTCTTTCTGCCGAAGAGAGGCAATCAAATTAAATGCAGGTTTCCTGACTTAAGGGACTTTACCTTTCACCTTCCCGGCAAATTGCCAGTGGCTATATGAAAAGTACACACCCTATTACAGTGGCGGGACCGTTCCGGATTTTAACCGGATTCCCTGATTAGATTTAAATATTTTAGACTTATGTCTATTTTTAAAGAACTATTTCTAAGTTTACCGAAGATAATATTACTATAAAATGACTAATTTACAATGACTAATTTACAAAATACTTCAATATCTTTATAATCTCATTATTTACTTATCATTTTTTATATATGGATGAGATCACATTTTACAGGATCCTCTTGTTTACGCTCTTTGCATTTGCCGCCATTACATATTTCTCCCTTCTTCTCATACCCGCTCCCTATGGGCGCCATCTCCGCAAAGGATGGGGCCATACCGTAAAGGCAAGACTTGGATGGTTTATTATGGAGTTTCCAGCCTTTTCTGTCATTATAATCATGTTTTTTATGGGAAATAAAAGAACCAGTATAGTAGAAATAGCATTTCTGCTCATGTGGATCGTACATTATTTTCAGCGTACTTTCATCTTTCCTTTTCTCATGAAGGGCGGAGATAAAAAGTTCCCGGTCATGTTGATCGTTTTTGGTCTGGGCTTTAATACAATAAATGGTTATGTAAATGGAAAGTACCTTTTCCATCTTAGCCCTATTTATCCAATTAGCTGGTTTCATGATCCCCGGTTTATAATAGGGACAGTGCTTTTTATTTCAGGAATAGTGATAAACCTTTATTCGGACCATATTTTAAGGGGACTTAGAGATTCAGTAAAAAATGGCTATAGCATCCCCCACAGAGGTCTTTTTAAATATATCTCCTGCCCGAACTATTTCGGAGAGATACTTGAATGGATGGGCTGGGCCATTGCTACCTGGTCCATTCCGGGTCTTGCATTTGCAGTTTTTACATTTGCTAATCTGGCTCCAAGAGCTTTTGCAAATCACAGATGGTACAGGGATAACTTTCCTGATTATCCTAAAAAACGCAAAGCACTTATACCTTTTATAAAGTAATCATAATCAAAGCTATTTTCTGGAAGAATCATTACCACATGCTGGTATGGCCGGAAAGCCTTCATGAATATAATAGGATTTTACAGATAAGCTTAAATTCAAGTAATGATCTTTGCATCCTTAAACCATTTAAAGGTATCTCTGATGGATTCTTCTACAGGAATGGGATCATACCCAAGCTCTTTACTTGCTTTGCCGTGGCTTATAAAAGAATTACTCGCAAGAGTGGTCAAAGAGTAGTTTGTAAAGCGCGGCGTACTGCCCGAGAGCCTGTAATAAGCCGGGGTAAAACAGCAATAGGCTCTTGCAAGCCACATAGGTATATACAGGCCCGGACTTCCTATTCCTGTCACTTCCGAAAGCATCCCAAACATCTCCTCCATTGTGACCCTCTGCCCTGAAAGTATATAATTTTCACCAGATTTTGCTATTCGGGCAGCCAGTATATGACCCTGGGCTACATCCCTGACATCTACGAAATCATAAGCGCCGCCAATGGCCATCTTCATTTTTCCATTATAGAAATCAAGAAAAGTCTGTGTTATGGCAGACAACCGCCAATCATAGGGTCCGAGTGTTCCCGTCGGACATAATACTACCGTGTGAAGACTCTCTTTTCCAGCTTCAAGCACCTCAATGCTTGCCTGTGCTTTGGACCTATCATATTCGCCCCTTTCATTTTCTGGATCATAAGGCATATTTTCATCAATAGTAGTCCCCATGGGCGGTTCCTTCAGGGCATGGATCGTGCTGGTATAGATAAGCTTTTTGACTCTTGCGTCAAGACAGGCCCTTATTACATTTCTGGTTCCTTCCAGATTGATCTCCCGGGTAAGCCGGTCCTCTCCTGGCATAATGGATATTTTTGCGGCCATATGATATACAATATCTATTCCCTGAAAAGCTTCTACCAGCGACCGCTGGTCCAATATATTTCCGGTAAATCTTTCTACAGGAAGATCTTTTAATGCAATAAGATCTGAAGTAGGACGCAGGAACGCCCTGACCTTTTGGCCCCTTTCAAGAAGCTTCCGTATAAGAACATTTCCTATAAACCCGGTTGAACCTGTTACCAGATCCATCTTGACCCGCTTTCTATTGATACTATATGTATGCTAATAAATATTTCTGCAAGTATATTATGAAAACCTGAAAAATTCTAACTAATTCTAAATCCGTTAATGCAAGTAATAAAGGCAAGAGATCTGGAGTAGTAATTAAACAGAAGGTATAAATGGTTCTAAATCGAAAAGAGATAATAAATTTTTGTTTAAAGATTCTATCTTCTTTAAAAGATTTATTTTATTTGATTCATTTTTTGATTTTTTTAAACTCCGGAATTAATTCAATTTTTCTATTTAAAACTTCCTCAATTAAACTTATGCTATTAATTAATTTTTTCAAATTTATTCCAGTTTCAATATTCATTTTATTTAACATATAAACCAAATTTTCAGTTGAAACATTTCCTGTGGCCCCAGGAGCAAAGGGACAACCGCCAAGTCCACCAATTGATGAATCAAATATCTCTACACCGGCTTGCATTGCTGTAACAACATTTGCTAATGCCATTTTATTAGTATCATGAAAATGTGCAGCGTACGATAACTCTGGTAACTCTTTTCTAATAGTGTTAAATACATCAAAAACCTGTCTTGGATTGGCCACACCAATGGTATCTCCAAGAGCTACTTCATAGCAGCCCATTCGGTAAAGCTCTTTTGTGATTAACAAAACTCGTTCTACAGGTACTTCTCCTTCAAAAGGGCAGCCGAAGGCAGTTGCGATAATTGCTCTTATTTTTATATCGCTTTCTTTTGCCAGCCTGCAAATATTTTCAATCCTCCTTAATGAATCTGAAATACTGCAATTAGTATTTTTTTTATTATGAGATTCACTTGCTGATAGAAATACTGTAATCTCCCTTAGATTAGTTTTTGCTGATCTTTCGAAGCCTTTTTCATTGGGAACCAGAGCATTATAATTAACATCCTTATTCCATGGTATCAACTCTAACAATCTTTCAGCATCAGCCAATTGGGGTATTATTTTGGGGTGAACAAAAGAAGTGACTTCAATATTTTTAATCCCACTATCTATTAATGAGTTTATTAGCTGCAACTTTTGTTCAATATTAAAAACAGTGCACTCATTTTGAAGACCATCCCTTGGTCCAACTTCAACTATTTTTATTGATTCTGGAAATATCATTTCTTTTTAAAATATTTAAAATATAATAAGCACTGAATTTAATTAACTATACTTTTTTTAATCTTCAACCATAATCTTTCCAAACAACTCTTCATCTGTAGGAATTTTTGGTTCAATTGGATATGATACCCAGGTTGTATTGATATAATGCTTCAAGGTTATATTTTCTGAAACAATGTTGCCGCCCCAGGTACCACAACCCAGGGAAACTGTAAATGGCATTCCGTTGCACCAGTCTCCGCTGTTCCCATAAACTTGAGGTTGTCTTACCATTACACGGCTGGTTTTAGTTCCCAGGCTTAATTTTAAAATATGATCCTGGTTAAAGGAGTAAATACCACATGAATGGCCGGCTCCCTGATAACCATGTATCATATTTACTTTTTTTACCGCTTCGTCAAAATCATTATACTTATATAATGTAAGGACAACAGAAAGTTTCTCTCCTGAAAAAGGATACTCCTTTCCCATTCCTTCTTCTTCAACCATTATGAATTTACTACCATGGGTTAGCTCTATTCCAGATAGTTCTGCTATTTTTTCAGCTGTTTGAGCAATAATTTTGCCATTAAGATGCTCATCTATCCACATTGTTTTTTCTAGTAATTTCTTTTCATCACTATTTGTAAGATATCCACCTTCTTTCCTTAAGGCTTCTTTTACCTGGTCATATATAGTATCTTTTATAACCAATGAATTATCACAGGAACATCCTGAAGCTAGATCAAAAGTCTTACTTAACATTATCTTGTGCGCTGTATCTTTTATATCTGCAGTTTCATCAACTATTATCACTGCATTTCCTGCACCTACCCCATAAGCCGGAGTTCCGGAGCTATAAGCTGCTTTTACCATTGCAGCTCCCCCAGTTGCTATAACAAGATCGCACTGTGACATTATTTCACTGCTCATTTCTTTTGTTGGATTTTCGGCACATACAAGAAGGTCTTCAGGTACATCATGTTTCTTTAGTGCTTGTCTCATCAATTCAACAGTTTTAAAGGTTGTATTTTTACTTCGTGGATGAGGTGAAAATATTACTGCATTTCTTCCTTTGATTGCACTCATAGCTTTAATTACCGGAGTAATTTCAGGATTAGTGCATGGAATCAAGGCTCCTATTACACCAACAGGTTTTGCTATCTTTGTAATACCTTTTTCCTTATCTTCCTCTATGATCCCTACACTTTTCAGGAATTTTATATCCCTGAGCACACCTTTAATTTTTTTTAAAATCTTCTTATATTTAGAATCATAATCTCCCAAGCGGGTCTCATCAAATGCTAATTTGGCTAATATTCTGGCATTTTCTTCCTTGACTGCAGACCATGCAATAGCAACTGCAAGCTCATCTACTTTTTCCTGTGAAAATGATTCTGCTACTAGCTGTGCTTCTCTGGCTCTTTTAAATAATCCTTCTACATATTCTTTAGTATCGATAGGTGATTCATTGTTCATTCAAGAATATCCTTTCTTTCATAACAAACTTATTGAAAAAAGATTATTAATTAAATCTTAATTTCAATAATTAGGTTTTTTTAAACATAATTAATTATAATACATATTATGTATTATGTAAAAAGTAATATTATTTTTCATTTACCTGGGAAAAAGATAAAGTTATTTGTTTCAATATTTTTGCATTAGATTTTGAGCCCATCCTCCTCATCAATAAGTCTAAATGATTTCCCCCATTTTTTCTTGCGCTCATCATATATGCCATTTACTCCTGGTTTGAGCTGACCAGGGAATATTGCTAAAAATTCAAGATCGTCAGTTCCTGTATTCTCTAAACCATGCCTGAGTTCACAGGGTATAAACACCACTGTACCAGCACATACTTCATATTGCTCATTATTGTCACCCATGCGTAGAATTCCTTTTCCTTTTAAGATGTAATAAGCTTCATCATATGGGCAAGGATGTATGCCTGGTTCAATCCTTTTGCCAGGCTTTAGGGTACAATTAGACATAACCATTCTCTCCGATCCCACGCTTTCTTTATCAATCAACAATCGAGACACATAGATATCTTCTTGTCCAGCTATAGAAAACCTTTTTACTTCGGATGCCTTAACAATATATCTTTTCTTTATTTTTTCCATTTCTATTTACTTCTTAATAATATAGGTCTTAAAAATACTCTTTGATCTTGCATAAAAACTATGCATAAAACCAGAAATTTGCTGCTTCTAACAAAATCTTATAAGGATATTAACCTATTGGTGGAGAAAATACATAAATTAAATTCATTGTTTCATTGCTTTTATTATTAATACTATGTTCTACCCCCGGCGGAATATAGGCTACACTACCCTTTTTTATTATCTCCGGTATGCCATTAAAAAACATCTCTCCGTATCCATTTAAGAAGTAGACAATTTCTTCTTCTTTTTTATGAATGTGACCTGGCATTATTGATTTTGGAGGAAAGGAAGCTATCCCAAAAAGCATATTCTTAGATTTTCCAAAATTTTGGGGACCTACTACCACTTTATATTTTCTCCCTGGCAACTCCCTGGCTTCAACATCATCTTCGTGGATTATATACATTACAACCAATCTTTCTAGTCATAATTATCTATGAATTTCGCTATCTAAATTTGACCCTTACAATTGCTGTGCCTCCAGGCATAAAAATAAATAATATTTTAAGGTTTAAGCAGTAAAATTATCTAATCCTATATATAATAATGCCATTGTTGATTCAGCTTCTAGTACACAGAAGACTAAATAATTCATAATTTTTAATTATTCTTTAATTTATTACTATTCAATATAGATTTTACTGTTACAATAGAGTCAAGTGTATAATCCTTTTTATATTTTTTACAAAGCTCTTTTGCTATTTCTTCTACTGAGTATCTTTTTCTGTATAATGCTTTTACACTTGAGCTTAATTTATTAATATAATCTAAATTAAATTGAACCAAACTTAAAATTTTGCCATTTCCTGAAAAAGGCTCTTCATCATGAGAGGTAATAAGACATTCCAAACTTTCTTTTTCAACAATATCTTTTATATTTTTTAAACTTTCAACATATTTATCATAATCTTCAATATAGATTATCATTTTCCTGGAATGTTTAAATAATAATTCACTTAATATTAATAGTTTATTTTTTTTATCCACTATGCCAATACTACCCATAGTGTGACCGGGCACACATATAATTTTTAAATTTCTATTACCCAAATCAATATCTAGCTCTTTGTAAAATGATACATCTATTTTTACTTCTTTATCTAAAAATCCAAGGTAGAACTTTCTAAACTTGTTTGAATCTAAAAAATTTGGAGCCTTATCTATAATATTATTAACCTGATATTTATAATCTTCCAATAGTTTTTTCGAATTAATACTGGCTATAAAAATAGGGTTATATTTATCTTTCAAAGCATAATTATTACCAATGTGGTCTGCATGAGGATGTGTCAAGATAACATATAATCTTTTAAAATTATATTTACTAATCTCGGACAACAACTCATCTCTTTTTTCTTTTACTCCGGTATCTACTAAAACCAGGTCTTCTATTCCATTTAGAAATATTGAATTTGCAACATCTCCACTATAATACATATTTAGTATTTTTGCATTTTCTATCATGTTTTACTCCCTCTTCATACAGTTTTATTATTTATAATTTTTAAATAAATATAATTATGTTTTTTGAAGAATTATCAACAATAGCAAACTACCTTTCAGTTATGCAAACTTCTCATAGAAATATATTAATTATCTTCCTTAATAGTACAGATAACACTGCCTACCGGCACTTCTTCCTCCTCTTTGAAATAAATCTCACCCACAACACCTGAAACTTCAGATTCAATAGCCACACTAGTTTTTTCAGATTCAATTTCCACAATTGGTTCACCTGCTTTGACAGAATCTCCTTCTTTTACTTTCCACTTCAGGATTTCAACTTCAGTTGTTCCCATCCCCATTTTTGGTATTACAACATTTTTCATTTCCATTATCTCCTTATTTGATATTTACCAGATTAGTAATTTATTATTTTCTTATTAATTTCATCGATCCTCTATTTGGAATATTTTTATATTCATTAGCATACATATCCTTTAATGAATCTTCAGGTTCAGGGAGTGCGCTTGACTTAGCAAAATTAACTGCTTCGGCTATCTCATTTTCAATCAAACTGCCTATATTATCAAGTTCCTGCTTATTGCAAATTCCTTCTTTTAACAATTTGTTGGACCATAATTTTATAGGATCTCTGACTTTCCACTTATTAATTTCTTCTTCACTTCTGTATCCCAGTTTTAATCTTTCTACACCGATAGAATGGTCCCTGAATCTATATGTCTCACACTCAATAAATATAGGGCCTTTCCCTTCACGTATTTCTTTAATAGCTTTTTTGGAAACATTATAAACATTCTCTACATTCATACCATCTATAGTGATTCCTTCAATATTATAAGCTTTTGCCCTATCGCTCAATTTCTTCAATGGACAAGAGTCTTTCACTGAGAGAGAAACTGCATATTTATTATTTTCACATACAAATAAAATTGGTAGCTTCCATAATGAAGCCATATTCATGGCCTCATGAACTGCTCCTGTTCCCAGGGCGCCATCACCAAAAAACGCAACTACTACTTGCTTTGTATCTCTAATTTTATTTGCCAGAGCCGCACCTGCGCCAATGGGTAAACTTGCGCCAACAATTCCATTTGCTCCTAAGATCCCTAATTTTGGTTCAGCAATATGCATTGAACCACCCTTGCCTTTATTGTAGCCATTTTTTTTACCCATTAATTCTGAAAACATATATTTTACTTCCCCGCCTTTAGCAATTAGATGTCCATGCCCCCGATGTGTACTGGTAATAATGTCTACAGTTTCGAGATTAGAGCAAACCCCAACTGATATTGCTTCTTGCCCTATGTATAAGTGAAGCGAACCAGGTATTTCACCATGTTCTCCAAGCTCTAAAGCTTTTTCTTCAAACTTTCTTATGAGTTGCATCTTTTTATAAATATTCAAACATATATCTTTGCTTGTATTAAGCAATTTTACCTCCAAAAAAAATAATAATTTATAAACTAAATTCGTTAATAATGCTAACTAATCTTTCTTTGTCAGGCATTACATATCTCTCCATTGTAGCGCTGAAGGGCACCGGGACATCAGCGCGGCAAAGCCTCCTGATCGGTGCTTTTATTTTATCGAAAATTTCCTCTGCTATTAAAGCAGAAATTTCTGCTGCAATTCCGCAAGTTATGTTGGAATCATCAAATATGATTACTCTGCCTGTTTTTGAAACTGATTCCATAATTAATTCTCTATCTAAAGGTAATAAAGTTCTCGGATCCAATACTTCTATGAATATACCATTCTTGCCAACTTCTTCTGCTGCTTCAATAGCAATTTCAACCAAATGACCTATTGCTATTATAGTTATATCGTTTCCATATTTCCTTATAATTCCTTTACCCAGCGGTATATCATATAAATCCTCTGGAACTTCTCCTTTCTTTGAAAGACACTTTGCAGGCATATATACCGCTACCGGATCATTTTCCCTGATAGCAGTAATAACCATTCCTTTTGCATCATAAGAAGTAGAAGGAATTGCCAATTTCATTCCTGCTTGAATTAAGTAATTATAAGTTGTATCAGAATGTTGGCCAGCTAAACCTACTCCGGGACCACCCATACCAGGAATTAAGTAAGTTACTGGAACTTGCATTTTGCCACCGGACATATATCTTATTTTTTGAGCTTGATTTACAATCTGATCAAATGCTAAAAATACAAATTGTGGCAATTGAAATTCTACAATAGGACGTAACCCATTTAAAGCCAGACCGGTTCCTGCACCAACTAAAGCAATTTCAGATAAAGGTGTATCCATTATTCTTTCTGAGCCAAACTCATCTACCATACCTTTAGTTATGCCACGCAGACTATGCCTCACGTCTTCACCCAGAATAACAATATCTTT
>Ga0255371_10021_pt1 | contig 15510 bp, 12 predicted proteins | sample ANMaggSSYBR01I12_FD_182097 | JGI IMG/M metagenome (GOLD analysis project Ga0255371, IMG submission 182097) | Sediment cell enrichment communities from methane seep in Santa Monica Basin, California, United Staets - ANME aggregate JGI... | ecosystem: Environmental > Aquatic > Marine > Cold seeps >...
CAATAAAAAATAGCGTTATTCGAGGCTAATTTGAGCAATCGTATGATTAATTAATTACAATTTAAATAAATTGAATAATATTATAAAAAATAAGAAAATTACACATGGTAATATGTAATTTGTCAAAATAAAACATAAAGAGGTAATAAATTATGAAAATAAATGTAATATTGGCTGGAATCGCCATAAGCCTACTGCTGCTGGTATTACCAGCCGCAGCATCCGATTACACGCTTGACGTCTTCGGCAACGCGAACGAGGACAACACGATAAACATGCAGGATGTGACGTATACCGAACTGATCATCCTGGAATACAGAGATCCGACAGGACTAGCAGATGGTAAGTACGATCACAGGATCAACATGCAGGATGTGACGCAGATCGAGCTGATCATACTGGGACGGGAGAAAGAGATGACGGTTCTTGATGTCACTGATAGAATTGTTACGATAAACAAGCCTGTAGAAAGGATAGCCAGCTCCAGCATGATGCAGGACATTCGAACAATCTGTGCGCTTGGTGCTGCGGATAGAGTTGTTGGGGTGCCCAACGTTATGACCGGTGATGTTACAGATGATTTTCCTGCTATATATATGGTGCATCCCGAGCTGGCAGAACTTCCTATTGCAGGCAATCCCTATTATGGGGGCCCGAACCTGGAGGTGATCGCATCGCTTGAGCCGAATCTGGTTCTTGTCAGCTATGCAGATGCTGATGCAGTACAGGAAGCAACAGGTATACCAACAATAGATGCTCATGCAGCGGAACCCATCCTCGATTTCGAAGAGCTCATGCTTATGGGTTATGTTCTTAACGAGCAGGAAAGAGTAAAAGAGCTGATTTCATATTACAATGAAAAGCTTGATGAAGTAAGAGATGTTACATCAGACATCCCGGACGACAAGAAGCCAAAAGTCTATCTTGCGTTCTGGGGCGAACTTACATACACTCCGGCGTTCTACGATCCTGTAGAGATTGCTGGCGGTGAATATGCTGCCGAGGGAAGTGCACCGGGACCGTACGGTTTCTTTATGTGGCAGGTCTCAAAAGAGCAGATCATCGCCTGGAATCCTGATGTCATCTTACTACATGGTGCCATGACCGAGATACTCTCAATAGAGGATGTGCTCTCAGACCCTGATTTACAGAGTGTGAGCGCAGTGCAAAAGGAGAAAGTCTATTCTACAAGAGGCTACTGGTGGGGCTGGGATCCGGCAACAGGCGTTGTCGAGTCATTCTACATGGCTAAACTCTTCCACCCAGACGAATTCGCAGATCTGGACGTAGAGGAAGTTGGAAACGAGATACTTGAGGAAGTTTACGGGGCTGACGGCATCTGGACAGAGATGTGCGAGTAGGAGATTTTTATCTCCCCCCTAATTTTTTATCTCGAAAACAGGATGATGAAACAATGATCACATCAGATACAATGCCTGGAGTAAGTCCCACAAGAATCTGCGGGATGGCGGACAGCTACCAGAGTTTTCAGGTTTTGTCTACTGCTGTCAAGCACGACATTTTTACGGTATTATCGGAAGGATCGAAGAGCGCAGAAGAGATCGCTCATGAGGTTGGAACCGATTCCTACATTACAAAAAAACTTCTGAATGCGTTGGTTTCAATAGGATTGCTTGCCAAAGGTAGCGGAAAATACTCCAATACTCCACTTGCTGAGACTTTTTTGGTAAAAGAAAAGCCATTCTATCAGGAGAATTGCATCAAGGTAGCTAAGACAATTTCTTATGGAACGAGCCTCTATGACGATTGGGCAAAAATAGGAGAAGCTTTGGAGCAAGGACCACCAGGTGTTGTAGATTGGGGGCCTGGATTATTCGATGAAAGCTTCAGTTTGGCTATGAAGGAGGGTGCAATACATGGTGAGGTTCAAGCAACTGCTGAAGTTCTATCAAACTATACGTGGTTTGGAAATGCGAAAAAGCTCCTTGATCTTGGGGGTACACATGGTCTTTATGCCATTGCATTCACTGATAAAAATCCTCTACTCGAAGCAGTACTATTTGATTTTCCCGGTGTACCTGCGCTTGGAAATGCGAAAAAACACATTGACCAATACGAGATGAACGGTCGAGTAACGATACAGGAAGGCGATTTCATAAGAGGCGACATCGGAGATGGGTATGATATAGTGTTTATTTCCCATGTTTACCTGCAGGGAGATACGCTCGATGCAGTAGTGAGTAAAATCCATGATGCACTCAATGGAAACGGTAGGTTCGTTCTTAAAAACGTTGTTATCCACAAGAATAGAACTGAACCGTTTGCAACATCATTGTTTGATCTCGATTTTTGGATCGATGAAAATGTGATATTTTCGATAGATGAATATGCTGATCTAATGGAGGCACACGGATTTGAGCTGGAAAGTGTAGCTAAGATTGTGGAATGCGCTTATGGTCCATCTGCGATCTTAGTATTTAAAAAGGAGGTTGAATAAAAAATGAGCAGCATCAATGAACCACCTGAAATAAGCCCGGAACCAATAGATGAGATGATCAATGGCTATAAAGTATCCCATATACTGAATACAGCGGTTGAAAAGGGCGTATTCACCAGATTATCCGAATCCAGGAACAAAAGCGCAGAAGAAGTTGCCAAAGAAATAGGGACAGACCCTCGTTCAACAGAGAAATTCCTCAATGTTCTGGTCACGCTTGGGCTACTGGCAAGGTCCAACGGCAGTTATGACAATACCATGGAGGCAGAAACGTTTCTGGTGGAGGGAAGACCGCACTACATGGGCAACTATGTTAGAATGACCGTTGGCAGCAACATGCTCCTCTCTTTTCTCGATATGGTGCTGGAGAGTGGAGCGTCTCTGCAGGACCATATGGATGATTACACCTTCGATGAGGTGAATATACTCGGATGTGCGGAAGGGGCATTGTGCCACGAACTCCCGATAATATTCGAGACATTGAAGGATATTCCGGAATTTACCGGTGCGAAACGAATTCTTGATCTGGGCGGTGCGCATGGCGCATACTCGATGGCATTCGCCCGAAAGGATTCAGTCTCAGAGGTTACACTGTTTGACCGCCCGCATGTGATCGAGTTTGCCAAAAAGTTCATCGCCAGATATGGGATGGAAGACCAAATACAGCTGGTGGCAGGAGACGCAACTGTTGATGACATCGGGAACGGTTACGATCTGGTATTTGTTTCACATGTATTTTATCGAAAGGAAGGCATGGAATCGGTTCTCCGTAAGATCTACGACTCTCTTGATGACGGCGGTGCCTTGATACTCAATCACTGGGTTGTTGATGAAAGCAGGACCGGTCCGCGGATATCGGTTCTATTCGACCTTTACATCTCCATGGTGAATAGAGACCAGCAGTGCTATACCGTTAATGAGTACGCAGGTCTTTTGAGAGAAGCAGGATTCTCGAACATACGTATCTTCGATATTCAAACCCCGTCAAGCCCATCGATGATTGTCATGGGGAAGAAGGAGGCATTAAATTCATGATCGAAGTAGCTGTAACATACACGCGCTATGTAGCATATATTGCGCGTATTGATCATACAGAATAAAACCATAAGGAGATAGCATACAATGAGAATGAATACGATAGTGGCTGGAATAGCCACAACCTTGCTGCTGCTGATACTTGTGCAGCCAGCCGCAGCATCTGACTACACGCTTGGCGTCTTTGGCAACGCGAACAAAGATGACACGATAAACATGCAGGATGTGACGTATACCGAACTGATCATCCTGGAATACAAGGACCAGACACAACTTGCAGATGCGAAGTACGATGACAGGATCAACATGCAGGACGTGACGCAGATCGAACTGATCATACTCGGGAGAGAGAAAGAGATGACGGTTCTTGATGTCACTGATAGAATTGTTACGATAAACAAGCCTGTAGAGCGGATAGCCAGTTCCAGCCGTGTGCAGGATATCCGGACAATCTGTGCGCTTGGTGCGGCAGATAGAATCGTAGGAGTGCCAGTCGCCATCACCGGTGATGATGCATATCTGTACTCCGCTATATATCTATCACATCCCGAGCTTACAGAACTTCCTGTCGCAGGCAATCCTTATTCCGGGGGTCCGAACCTGGAGATGATAGCATCACTTGAGCCTGATCTGGTTCTTACCAGCTGGGCGGATGCTGATGCAGTCCAGGAAGCCACAGGTGTACCAACGATAGAGGCTCATAATCCGGAACCCATCCTCGATTTCAAAGAGCTCACGTTCATGGGTTATGTTCTTAACGAGCAGGAAAGAGCAAAAGAGCTGATCTCATATTACAACGAAAAGCTCGATGAAGTTACGGAAGTTACGTCAGGAATATCGGATGATGAGAAGCCAAAGGTGTATCTTGCGTTCTGGGGTGATCTTACATTGACTCCGGCTTTCTACAATCCTGTGGAATTGGCTGGCGGGGACTATGTGGCTGAGGGAGGTACACAAGGACCGTACGGTCCCTTTATGTGGCAGGTCTCAAAAGAGCAGATCATCGCATGGAATCCCGATGTCATCTTAGTTCATGGCGCCATGACCGAGATGCTCTCAAGAGATGATGTGCTCTCAGACCCCGACTTACAGAGTGTGAGTGCGATACAAAATGGGACAGTCTACTCTACAAAAGGCCACGCGTGGGGCTGGGATCCGGCAACGGGTGTTGTTGAGTCCTTCTACATGGCTAAACTCTTCCATCCGGAAGAATTCGTAGATATGGACGTTGAGATGGAGGGCGACGGGATACTTGAGGAGGTTTACGGTGCTGATGGTATCTGGACAGAGATGACTGAGCGGTGTGACCTTCACACGTGGGAGTAAAGTAGAAAGCACGGAAACGAGAAGTAAGGTAGAAGAACATAAAAGATTCAGTGGGAGGGGATTTTCCCCTCCTCTTTTTAGTTGATGAGGCGTGAAAATGGATGTAATAAAAGAGACGGTGAAAGAGCTTGAGAATCTGGGTATAAATGGAACGCTTTCGGACGTAGTTATCACCAGGTTTGCTCCGTGGACACTTAGTTATGTGAGATATGATGACGGTACAATCGGATGTGGTTGTGCGTACAATGACGCGGGGAGGTGTGGAATTCCGGAAGATGTATCGTTTATAAAAGACCTGCTCAGTTTGAATGCTTACGATGTCTTAGATGAATTGGAGAGTTTAGAGAAGACTGTATTCCTAAACTCGCTTAGGACGTCAATAACTTCTGCACTCTCTTACAGGTTAATGAATGATGGAAATGGATTGGAAAAAGAAGGATACGATGTTGAGACCTACCATGCTTCGACCACAGCTTTTTTAGATCCTTCAAGATTCATAAAAACATCGGATAAAGTAGCGATAGTTGGTTTCGCATCATGGGCTATTCATCAATATGCGGAGATTGCAAATGAAGTGCATGTTACCGAACTTATGGATCTGAAGCAGTTATCTGTTATAGATTTTGGTTCAGATGAAAAATCCAACGTAAGAATATTTCCCGCTGATAAGAACAAAGAAGTTCTAAGTACAGCTGATGTCGTTTACATAACCGGTGCTACCGTAGTGAACGGCACAATCAATGAACTTCTTGAGTTCTCCAAAGATGCCAGGACACGAATAATCTATGGACCTTCATCGGCTTTTTACCCAAAAGTTCTTTTTGAACGAGGCGTAAACATTTCTCTACCGGTAATCTTTCCGAATACACCTGATTTCAAAAGACGATTCGCACTGAGTCGAGGTTTTTGGTATTTTATGGGAGATGTGACACAGATGCTAATTAAAAGGAAATGAGATTATAAATCGGAGTAGGAATGTCTGTAGCAGAAGCAAAAGGCGCTGAAACGAGACTTAAGATCGGGGGAGAATATAAGAGATCCATCGGGAGAAAGATACTTTTCATCCTCTCCCTTTTTTTGTTAATTATTCTCCTGCTCGGAATAGGCGTGACTCTCGGACCTGTGGAATACTCGATCCCGGAGGTCTACAGCACGATTCTTCACAGGTTCTTTCCGGATCATTTCGAGGTTCCTGGGATCGGGACGACGATTATATGGAACATAAGACTCCCCCGCATCCTTTTTGGTATCATCGCAGGTACCAGTCTTGCTATTGCGGGATCTGTGCTGCAGGGGATACTCAGAAACCCACTCGCAAGCCCGTACACACTTGGAATTGCTCATGGCGCTGGATTCGGTGCTGCCCTTGCCATTATCTTCGGCGCCGGTTTCATCTCCGGGCAGTATCTCATCATAGGAAATGCATTCATCTTCTCCCTGATCCCCACATTCTTCATCTATGCACTAGCACGACACAAACGAGCTACGCCCGAAACAATGATACTCGGGGGCATTGCGATGATGTATCTTTTCAGTGCGGCTATAACGCTGGTACAGTTCTTTGGTGAAGCAGAAGCGGTGAGGGCAGTGGTATTCTGGATGGTGGGGGACCTTGGAAAAGCAGCGTGGAGCAAGCTCTTCCCGATGTCTATCGTGCTTGGGTGCGCAATCCCTCTCCTTATACTGAAGTCATGGGACATCAACGTGATGGGCGCCGGAGATGAATCTGCAAAAAGCCTCGGTGTGAATGTTGAGCGTGTCAGGATATTTTCCTTGATACTCGCATCCCTACTGATATCGACCATTGTCTGCTTCACTGGCGCAATCGGTTTCATAGGACTTGTTGCCCCACACATAGCCCGCATGGTTATTGGCGGGGATAACAGATTTTTAATCCCTGCGTCTGGTCTTGTCGGAGCTGTATTGCTTGTTATGGCAGATATAGTGGCGATGCAGATTATAGCGCCTGCTATTCTCCCGGTAGGAGTAGTGACAGCATTTATGGGCGTTCCGCTGTTTATTTATCTTATACTAAGAGAACAGAGGGAGTACTGGTGAAACTGAAAGTAAACAATGTTGAATTCGGCTACAACGTAACGCCGGTTCCCGAGAACATATCAATGGAACTGGATCGCTCAGAGGTGCTTGGCATCGTCGGTCCGAATGGTACCGGTAAATCCACGCTGATAAGGTGTATCGACCGGATACTGAAACCATAGCAGGCAGGCTGTCCCAAAACCCATCTAAGTCAACAACTTTTCATATTCAGATATAATATTTCACATAAGTTTTGATTTTTAGTATTCAACTGTATTTCACCTTGAATGATTCATCAAGATTAATCAACTTTTTTTATTCCACATTACCCCATTATCGACATCAATCGAAGCCTTTCAAGCCGTCTAAGGCTCAAACCAGGATATTTGCACTTCCATGCCAAATATCTGTAGAAAATCATCCAAATAATACACAAGAAAATGTGTGCCCTGATATTGAAATCCTTATGATGTTTTATCTTGATCACTATACCCCGCAACTCTGCTGCGGTTGGGTGTGCCATCGCAATGTTTGACTGTGAATATCGATAAATTTTAAAATGTGCAAGGCTTTACAAATAGAAATATTTATATTATTTGATGTTACGATGTAGTCTATAATTAATATTAAATATATCTATTTCAATAAAAAATAGCGCTCTCCGAGACTAATTTGAGTAATCGTATGATTAATTAACCCAAATCTAAAGAAATTGAATTAGATTATAAAAAATAATAAAGTCACACATGATAATATGCAAGTTTGCAAAATAAAACATAAATAGGTAATAATTATGAAAATAAATGCAATATTGGCTGGAATCGCCATAAGCCTGCTGCTGTTGGTATTACCAGCCGCAGCATCCGATTACACGCTCGGCATCTACGGCAACGCGAACGAAGATGGCACTATCAACATGCAGGATGTGACGTATACCGAACTGATCATCCTGGAATATAGAGATCCGACAGGACTAGCAGATGGTAAGTACGATGACAAGATCAACATGCAGGATGTGACGCAGATCGAGCTGATCATACTCGGGAGGGAGAAGGAGCTTACACTGATCGATGGTGCCGACCGGATCGTGACAGTGAAGAAGCCTATCGAGAGGATAATTACACCGAATGGCGATTGTATACCGCTTATACGAGCGCTCCATGCAACCGATAAGATCGTGGGCGTGAGCATGTATACGATTCAAGATACGCTATTCTACCCGGAGTTTAGCGACTATCCGAGCGTTGGTTCTGTGTGGTCTCCGGACTACGAGGCGATGCTGGCATGCAATCCTGACACAGTCATTCTATATGCGTCCTTCTCTGAATCCAAGTGCGAGGCGATAGAGGATACGCTGACCAATGCAAATCCGGAGATTGCATGTGTCTGGATTGATGGCTACAAGCCATCGAGTCTGGTGGAAGATACGATACGACTGGGATACCTGTTTGGAAAGAGGGATGAAGCAGAGGTGTGGATCGATTTTTACGAAGGATTCTTAAACCAGATATACGATGAGGTGGAAGATATCCCCCTGGATGATAGAACACGCGTGTACATTGAGTGCTGGAGAGCATATCATACTGCAGCAGGGGATTCCGGATGGCAAGAGAAGGTCGAACTTGCAGGTGGCTACAACATCTTCCGGGATCTTACGGTCAGCTATCCGGATGTGAACGAAGAAGACGTTATCAATCGAAATCCTGATGCTATAATCAGAGCTGCAAAGACCGAGGGTGGGTATGATTCAGACAACATAACCGAGTTAAGTGTTCTGAAAGAAGAGATCATGGATCGCCCGGAACTGGCTCATGTTCCTGCAGTTGAGAATGGGAAGGTTTATGTGATCAACAATGCCATCTTTGGCGGAACAGCCCACTTCGTTGGCATGGGATACATCGCAAAATGGCTATATCCTGATCGTTTCACAGATTTGGATCCAAAAGCGGCGCATCGACAGTATCTGACAGAATTTCAGGGACTTGATGAGAGCCTTGTCGATAATGGCGTCTTTATATATCCTCTGCCGGAAGAGAGTTGATCAGAACTGATAAAAAGGTGATAAATATGAAAATATTCCTTGGCATAGACTTTGACGTATCTGAACAGGGCGTATTCGAGTATCCGCAACAGGGAAGCTAAATGCTTTCCTTTTTTTTATTTTGATATAAAAATGATCGAGATCAACAACCTGACCAAATACTTCGGCGATCTCTGTGCCGTGGATCATGTGGATCTGCACGTTAAGAACGAGGTATTCGGACTCCTGGGTCCGAACGGAGCTGGAAAAAGCACGATTGTGCGGATACTGGCAACACTTCAGAGACCAACCGAGGGCACTGCCAGAATCTGTGGGCATGACGTAGTAAAAGATCCAAAGAAGGTACGGAGTGTGATCAGCTACGTACCACAGGAAATGGCGCTTGATATCAAGCTCACTGGGCGAGAGAACGTGCTCCTCTACGCAAAGCTCTACGGCATACCCGACAGAGCCAGAAAGGTCAATGAGGTGCTGGACCTGATGGAACTTTCCGAGCGATCCGGAGATCTCGTGAAGACATACTCCGGAGGTATGAGGCGGCGGCTTGAGCTTGCGCAGGCACTGGTGCATGAGCCAGAGGTACTATTCCTGGATGAACCCACGCTCGGTCTCGATGTTGCTGCGAGAAAGAAGATATGGCGGCACATATCATCGCTCAGGGAGGACGGCATATCGATCTTCATGACAACACATTACATGGAAGAGGCGGACGAGTACTGTGACACCGTTGCAATCATCGATCACGGGAAGATCGTCGCCCTTGACACTCCTGAGAGGCTGAAGAGTAGTCTCAAACAGGACGTGATAACGATCAACGCAACAGGCAACTTCGGGGGATTGGACCTGGATTGTGTGACATTCAGTAGAGGGGATAACGGAGAGCTCAGATTTCTGGCGGATCATGGTGAATCGGTTCTTCCTGAGATATCCCAGGCGTTGTTGCGGCAGGGTATGACGATCCAGTCGATGATGGTACGCAAACCAACCTTCGATGATGTCTTCATGGACAGGGTCACTACAAGCGAGGAAGATAGCGCTTTTGATGGCTATAAATTCAGAACGATGCTGAGGCGGCGGTGATGAGCTTGATAAGATCTATGTGGTATTACTTTGAGAGAGATCTCATAAAATGGACACGCTGGAAGATGACGGTATTTGCACATCTGGTGACGCCTGCTGCGTGGCTCATTTTTGTCGGGCTCACCCTTCCCGTCACATTCACTGACAACTATCTTGAGTACCTGACCCCTGGAATCATGGTGATGAGCGTACTCTTCGCATCACTGCAGAGCGGAAGCCTCGTGATCTTCGATAAAATACTGGGATTTCTGAACAAATTCTTTGCCATGCCTTCTCCGAGAGAGAGCTATCTTTTCGGCAAGATCCTCTTTATAACATTTCGGGGTCTGGTGCAGGCGACAGTGATCTTTGGCGTCGCGGTGCTCTTCGGGATTACCGTCTACGGCGTAAAGAGCATCCTACTTACCTACATCGTACTCTTCATCTTCGGGGCACTCTTCGCGTCGATTGCGACAACGATTGCACTCGTCGTGGACGACCATGACGGATATGCTGCGATAAATGCAATGATCAGCATGCCGCTCTTCTTCACAAGCACAGCGCTGATGCCTTATGATAAGATGCCGGGCTGGCTCAGGACGGTTGCGTCCGTAAATCCGGTCAGTCACGCGATTGACAGCGCAAGGGTGCTTCTGAGCGGGGGCGATATCCCAGTCAGTGATATCCTGATGCTTGCAGCAGGTGCGACGATCGTGCTTGCGATCTGTACCAGTGTGTTCAGAAGAGCAACATTGTAAAATTATAAAATCACATTAAATCTGGAGACAAATGAAATGCATCACATAAACAGACAGATACTCCCCTTTACCGCAATCGTTGGGCAGGAGGAGATGAAAAAAGCATTGATCTTAAACGCAATTAATCCGAGGATAGGCGGTGTCCTGATCAGAGGCGAGAAAGGGACTGCGAAGTCTACCGCGGTACGGGCACTGGCAGAGTTGCTTCCTGATATCGATGTAGTAAACGGCTGTCCGTTCAATTGCAATCCTGCAGATACGGGCGAGATGTGCGACATCTGCTATGAGCATTCGGTAAATGGCGAAAAACTCGAAAGTGTAGCGAGAAGAGCCCGGGTGATCGATCTTCCGCTCGGATGCACCGAAGATCGGGTTGTTGGCACACTAAATATCGAAAAAGCGATCAAGGAAGGGATACGTGCGCTTGATCCCGGGATACTGGCTGCTGCAAACCGTGGCATACTCTACATCGACGAGGTAAACCTGCTGGACGACCACGTCGCGGACGTTCTCCTCGATGCCGCAGCGATGGGCGTCAACATGGTTGAGCGGGAGGGCGTCTCAGTGGGACATCCTGCCAGATTCATTCTCGTCGGGACCATGAATCCCGAAGAAGGGGAACTCAGACCGCAGCTTCTGGACCGGTTCGGGCTTCAGTCTACTGTCGAGAGCTTATCTGATGTGGATGCACGGGTCGAGATCGTGAAGGTTGCAGAAATATTTGAAACCGATGCAAACAGGTGTAAGAAGGAGTTCGAGGGTCAGCAGACCGAACTCAACAAGAAGATCATAAAAGCGAAGTCGCTTCTCCCCGAGGTAACGATCAGTGATGATCTTCTCAGGACCACAGCTAAGATGTGTATCGAACTCGGCGTGAGAACGCACAGGGCAGAGATCGTCATCACAAGAACCGCAAAGACGATCGCAGCATTTGATGACCGGACCAAGGTAACGCTCGATGACATTAAAGAAGCGATGGAACTTGCACTGCCGCACAGGATGCGAAGAAAGCCTTTTGAGCCGCCGCAACTCGATACCGATAAGCTCGATCAGATGATGGATGAGGAGAAAAAAGAACAGGAAGAAAAAGAGCAGGAGCAGGAAGAGCAACAGGAAAAGCAGCAGCCTGAGCAGGAAGAACAGCACAAACATGAACATCGCGAGCAGGAAGATAAAGAGAATGAACAAGAATCGCAGGAACCTCAAAACCCGCCTGAAAATGAGGATGAAGGCACACAGCCACAGCAGCCCGAATCGGTCTTTGCGATCGGAGACCCAATCGATGTGAGCAGAGTGCGACCAAAGGAAAAACGTGACCGTATAAACCGCAAGAGGACATCAGGAAGGAGAAATCCAACGCTTGCACGATTCAACCGGGGGAGATATGCCCGTCACACGATACCTTCCGGAAAAACCACCGATATCGCTTTCGATGCCACGATCCGTGCGGCTGCACCATTCCAGAGAGAGCGCGGTGCAGGCATGCCTGGCGAGAATGCGGTGATCATCAGGAATCAGGATATCAGGGAAAAGATAAGGATTGGACAGATCTCAACAGCAACCCTCTTTGTGGTAGATGCCTCCGGTTCGATGGGTGCCGCAAACCGGATGGAAAGTGCCAAAGGAGCGATCATGTCGCTTCTCATGGATTCCTACCAGCAGCGGGACAGGATCGGGATGGTCGCATTTAAAGGTGATACTGCAGATGTGCTGCTTCCACTCTGCTCAAGTGTTGATCTCGCATACAACAGTCTCAGGGAATTACCAACAGGCGGGAAAACACCGCTAGGTGCAGGTCTTAACAGCGGGTTGAACATCCTTCTTGGTGAAAAGCGAAAAAACGATGAGACAATTGCGATAATGGTTTTGATCTCGGATGGCAGGGCGAATGTATCCGTAAATGGTGGCAAAGTGGGAACGGTAAAAGAAGAACTCTTTGCGATCGCTGAAGAGGCAAGATCTGCCGGAATTCATGTTATAGTTCTTGATGCTGAATCCATGGGCAGCTCGTTTGTGAAAATGCAGCTTGGTTACTGCAGGGAAATTGCAGAACATGCCGGTGGACGGTATTATTCGGTTGACCAGCTATCATCCGGCCAGGTTCATGATATCGTTGCACAGGAGCAGGGGTCACTGATAGAGATGTATTCGGTAAGCAGGGGTTTGACATGAAGGTCGTATCAGTAACATGGGGCAGCGATATCCCGTTGTTTGTAGAAGCATGTAATGAACTTGGTATGGAACTGCACGCATGGTCCACACAGGACCTTGAAGATGATTCGAAACGTGAGGACTGTACAAACTCTTTAAAACATGCAGATGTCATTATTTTGCGTCCGTCAGACAGTGGAGTATGGGACGAACTAATAGAGGGATTGAACAGTGATATTCCAACCATCTCATTTGGTTATGATTCAACTTTCTGGGAAGTTTCGAATGTCAAACTGAAGATTGTTGCGACGGTCAACGCCTACCACGTCTATGGAGGACTTCCGAATATAACGAACATGCTCAAATATATCGGAAAAGAGGTCCTGGGCGCTGAATACGACCCAGAACCGCCAGCCGAGACGATGTGGCAGGGAATCTACCATCCGGATGCAGAGCAGGCTTTTGAGACCATAGGTGAATATCTGGAATGGTACAAACCACAGAAGAAACATACGATCGGGATATTGTTCCATCGAACCTACTGGTCAAACGGTGACCTTGAGATCGTGGATGCGATGATCTGCGAACTCGAAAAGGAGTTCGATGTCATCCCGGCTTTCTGTCACGGAATGGGTGATGCCGAAACAGGCGCCAAATCGAGCGGAGAGGTGACAAAAGAGTTCTTCGTGGATCCTGTGAAGATAAATGCCATTATAAACCTCCAGTCGATATTCCATGCAGGAAACGCTGACAAATCGGTCAGTGCTCTCAAAAAACTGGACATTTTGGTATTTCATCCGTTGACAGTCTATCACAAGACTGAAGAGGAATGGACGGCGGACATTCAGGGAATGAGTTCGAGTGAGGTTGCGTGGAGTGTTGCGCTGTCTGAATTCGAGGGCGTGATCGAGCCCTTGATCATCGGTGTTTCGAGAACCGCAGAAGAGCATGGAACCGAGTTTGAACGTCACGTTCCGGTTGATGAACGGATATCCAAAGTTGTGAGAAGGTTAAAGAAATGGATATCATTGAAAGACAAGTCAAAATCCGAGCGCAGGGTTGCATTCATCCTGCATAACAATCCATGTGCATCAGTCGAGGCAACAGTAGGTGCAGGAGCACATCTTGATACTCTTGAGAGCGTTTCAAGGATATTGAATGCGATGAAAGAAGCGGGATATTCGGTTGATCCGCCAGGAAGTGGTAAAGAACTCATTGAGAACATCATGGACCATAAAGCAATATCAGAGTTCAGGTGGACAACGATCGATGAGATCGTGGACAAAGGCGGGGCGCTTGCGATGGTGACCAAGGAGGAGTACGAAAAATGGTTTGACACACTCCATCCGGATGTGAAGGAAAAGATGTGTGATGCATGGGGGAATCCGCCAGGTGAGGAGATGGACGGTGTTCCTGCTGCTATGGTCTATGATGGCAAGATCGTTGTAACTGGCGTACGATACGGCAACGCTGTGATATGTGTCCAGCCAAAACGAGGATGTGCGGGCTCACGATGTGACGGGCAGGTCTGCAAGATCCTTCATGATCCTGAGATTCCGCCGCCGCATCAGTATATGGCTACATACCGGTGGATCGAGAACGCGTTTGGTGCGGACGTGATCGTCCACGTCGGGACGCACGGAAACCTCGAGTTCCTGCCAGGAAAGTCGGTTGCACTCTCCAAGAGCTGCTATCCTGATATTGCGATCGGAGATATGCCGCATCTTTATATCTATAACTCAGACAATCCCCCTGAGGGGACGATCGCGAAGAGGCGGAGCTATGCCACATTGATCGATCACATGCAGACCGTCATGACAGAGGGCGGTCTTTATGGCGATCTGAAGGAACTCGAAGACCAGATCGCAGAGTACAACAAGACGAAAGTATCTGATAAGGCAAGGGCACACGCACTTGAGCATATCATCACCGATCTCCTCATGAATTCGAATCTTTCAGAGGAGATAAAACTCGACGAACTGGTGGAGATGGGGGTCCCATTTGAAAAGATCGTGGATGCGGCACATGAAGCGATAACGAAGCTGTACAATACCCAGATCCCGGATGGGATGCACATATTCGGAGAAAGTCCCAAAGGCGACCAGAGGATCGAGTTCATCAACTCGATACTGAGGTACGACTCAGAGCTCAGAAAGCTTGTCCTCTATCTTCTGGGAATGGACACAGAGCCCGCGGATCTGAAGAGCGAAGTGCTGACCGGGATCGACGCACTTGGAAAGGAGATCCTGAACGGATTATTGAGTGATAAAGACCCCACCACCGTCTGCAAGGAGATTCTTGGGGATAGGTTGAAGAGACTCGACGAAGTCAGGATCCTCTCGGTGAGGGATAAGGCAGTCGTGATCTCATGGAGAATTGACTCCTCAGATGAGATCGGTGCTCTGCTTCATGGCTTCGATGCCGGATACATCGAGCCCGGTCCGTCCGGTCTCATAACCCGTGGCAAGCCAGAGATAATGCCTACTGGCAGGAACTTCTACTCGCTCGACCCTTACAAGGTGCCGACGAAGGCGGCATGGCAGATCGGGCAGAGGCTTGCGGATGGCGTGATTGAAAAGTATGTGGATGAGCACGGCAAACTTCCTGAAAATATCGCAATGTACTGGATGTGCTCTGACATCATG
>Ga0255371_10109_pt1 | contig 15359 bp, 12 predicted proteins | sample ANMaggSSYBR01I12_FD_182097 | JGI IMG/M metagenome (GOLD analysis project Ga0255371, IMG submission 182097) | Sediment cell enrichment communities from methane seep in Santa Monica Basin, California, United Staets - ANME aggregate JGI... | ecosystem: Environmental > Aquatic > Marine > Cold seeps >...
GCTGCAGGGGATTTTGGAGCGATCCATCAATATATCAAAGATTCACCAAACGGTCTTGCGATGCTGACATTTGATGTGAAGGATTCTATCAAATCCAACAGGCCCGGTTATCATAAAAAGCAGGTGTTGCTTAATGACAGGGTGGTATGGGAGGATGATATTGCAGGAGATGAGGGGTGGCAGCATGTTGAGGTCCCGGTTATGTTGTCCAGGAACAACCGGCTTGAAATGCGGGTGCAGGAACTGCAGGGGGGTTCTAATGAAGTACTGGTATGGTGGGACGATATCGTGTTTAGTCCTTTCTCAGACCAGGATTCGGGTGTGGGCAGCACTCCGGGATATGCTACCGAGCTTGAACTCAGGGGGAATATTCTCTCGATCAAATCGGGTAAAACAGTTACAATATCCAGAGATTATTCTGAACTTCGTTCCACCGAAGATCTTAAATTATATTTTAAAGGAGATGGAGTTGTGGGGGGAAGAGATGCAGTTTATACTACCCGTACCAGTTCTGGTAATATCTGGTATAAAGATGTAAAGTACCACTCAGTTGATCCATCAAAAGCTGATATATTAACAAGTATTAGCATTAACAGCCGATCAAAGACGATGGGCTTGTATGATATCTGGGTGCTGGGGAATGGATATAACCTGACTGTAATAAACATAGATTACCAGAACGATTTAGCTATGCTGGAGTTGAGCAGAAATGACCTTGTTATAGCAACAGATGTATTATCCACTGATGAATATTTCGAATATGAAACAAAGGTCTCAAATATTGATAATTTCAAAATACTTATCTTTAAGGTCGGGAGTATATCACCTAACAGTGTTAAGATCACAAGCCTTTACTTATATTCAGACTCTCCCATCCAGGTCAATATTGGTGATAGATATAAAGAGTTCCATGTGGATGAGATCAAAGCTGACCGTATTATCTTTAAGAATATAGCAAATATCCAGTTCAACAACCCTACCAGTCTTTTGAACGACAGGGTAATGTTCAGGGTGGCAGAAAATCGTGAGAGTGCATATCCTTATATCATTAAGACAAAACCCGGGACATACAAGATCAAGGGTTCTTCATATAATATCAGGTCAGGGCGCTGGATGAACGTGACTGGTGGTAATTTCAAATCCTTTAGTTATGATCTGGATTCCGGAACATCGTACGAAACTCTGAACATGTACTTCTCAAGTGATAACAAGGTAAAAGAGGGCGATGCAAGGTATATAGCGACTTTAAAGGGCGGCCAGATAGGTTTCTTTGGACTGGTATATGCACCTATCGACAGCGATAATCTCGATCTGCTAAGCCAGGTACTGGTTAATGAAAGCGAGAAGTCGATACGGGTCCAGGAACCACATTTACTTAGGAATGGATATATCCTCACATGCGGTGACATTACCGGTAAAAATATATTGGTGGAACTTACCAGGAATGGAGTGTTGGTGGATTCTAATATATTTTCTGAAGGAGAACTTGTTGTCTTTAAAACTGCTTATGGTAACGATGAAATTACTTTCTTTGAATGTGAGATCGAGACACTGATTGGTGAAACTATCATACTGAGAAACATCAGGCAATACTCCAGAACTCCTTTGAAGCTTGCTTTAGGGGAGCGTTATGGCGACTTTAAGATTTCTGAAATTACCGATAGCAAGATAGTCCTTGAGAATACCGAACCAATTACTATTAGTGATGAGGATTCGATACTGGATAACTGGATCAAGTTCGATGTCAGCGGCACCACTGCAACCCCTTATACAGAAATAATTCTGCAATGACAATAAGTAAGATTACTGCTTGAATTTGAACATTGATAACAACTACCAACATCTAACGCATTGACATTTCATTTAATATGTACAATAGAATCCCGGCCACAACCGTAAAAATGATCCAGCCCATGTGGGTATGAACAAACATCATGGCGTCACTACCATAAAAATATCCCACTGCATAGAGTGTTGTGACCCTGAATATGTTGGAAATGTATGCAACGACCACTGTGATAAACAGCATCATATATACTTGCCTTAACTCAAATCTCTCCATCCGGGTATAACCCACGATGATCCCGATGAGCATGAACATAGAATAGAGACCTGAACACGGTCCGCCAATTACAACGCTCATTTCTTCTACACCGGTCATGCGTATGGTCTCTGTACTGATTATTTCAACAGGTATCTGCAGGATATGCAGGATGGATACAACAGGTAGCAACACAAAATAGTGGTCGAACATGTGAGTGAAATTGATATTTAAATGAGCGAACAGGCTAAATAATATTATAAATAATATGAGAAATGTGGCGGACATGTAGGCTGTAAATGTTCCCATTCTGCGCAATTCGTTGTTACTAAAGCCAAAGGTTATGAGGGAAAGGCCAAAGAGGAATGTCATAATGTCGATTGTGCCCAGTTTGCTATTACTTGAAAAGTTATAAATGATATCACTTATGACAATGCCCACACCTATGAACATGATGATTTTATTACCACTTGTAAAGTTGTTATCTGAACCAGCTAACCTGATTCTTGATATTGCCAGTAATGCCAGCAATAAAAGGATTATCCCAATGATTTTTGATCCTTCGCTGATCTCCACGGTACCACCTAAAAAAAGGGCCAGTATCAGCAGGAAAATGAGGACGTTTTGTTTATACACTTTTACTTCTCCATAATGATTAATCATTTTTATTCTGCGAATTATATATATTAATTGGGAAACTATAATATAGTATAAATATATAATGAATTACTATAAATTTAAATGTTGTTACAAGAAAATCTTCTATTCGGTCGGATTTACTTGAGTAGATAATCTTATAGATTATATACTATAAAAAATGAAGGAATAAGAAAACATGGATTGTATTCATGAGAGTTGTGGCAGTATTGATAAAGTATGGTTACATTTTAAGATAAATAATGAATCAAAGAGATTGAAAACACATCCATTTTGCGTTCATTGCGGAGCAGTAAAGAATATCTCACACGAAAAATTGAGGAATATTGCCTTTTACATGAATGTAATGGCACGAATCGATAAACATATCACCAGAATAACTAAATTTCAATGGAATGTTCTGTGAGCAATCTCCTGAATCCATATATCTTGTGCGTGACAATAGACTTGAAATCGGTTGTCATGGATATGATCATTCGCTTGGGAGGTGTATATGAATAACATTAATATCGAAAACAAAACAAGAAACTATATTTTAATCACCCCCGCAAAAAACGAAGAGAAAAATATAGGATTGTGTATTCAATCTGTTGTATCACAGACAATTACTCCTAATTTATGGATCATCGTTGATGATGGAAGCAATGATAACACATTTAAGATAATTCAAGATGCAAAAAATAAACATCACTGGATAAAATGCATTCAATTGAACGATACTATAAGAGATCTTACAATTCATATATCAGAAGTAATTAAAAAAGGTTTTGATTTTGCAATTGATCATAGTAAGAAGCACAATTTGAAATATGATTACATTGCTTTTCTTGATGCTGATATGATCGTACATGATAAACAGTTTTTTGAAAAATTAATCATAAATTTTGAGGGAGACAATCATTTAGGAATCGCAAGTGGTGAAATTCAAATTCTTGAGAATTCGAATAATTCATGCCTTGAAAAACGTCGGACTGATACGGTTTCAGGCGGCGAGATGATGTGTAGGCGAGAGTTTTTTAACGATATTGATAATGTTATTCCACTTTCATTTGCATGGGAAAGTGTGTTAAGAGTTCAGGCAATTCTAAAAGGATGGAAAGTAAAACGATTTAACGATATACAAGTGGTCCAAACTAGACAAACAGGTAGTGCAGAAGGAATTAAAAGAGGTTATTATATAAAAGGTACATCTGCTCATTACTTAAATTATAATCCTTTAATAGTAATCGCAAAAGGGATAAGATATTGTCTTAAAAGACCACATTATATTGGGATTGCATATTTATACGGTTATTTTAGCAGTCTTATTCAAAGGAAAAAGCAGATAAAAGATAAGTCTATCAGGAGATATTTCTATTTGACTAAATTTCGAGAAATCTTTGAATACAACTTTAATATATCCAATAAAGGAAAATGAATTGAAAATGAATTGAAAATGAATGCTACTGTCTCCAAACGTCATACCTGGATCTTACTTTGGATATGCCTTATACTCCTTAATGTAATTATCCGATATCCCATAACACCACATGAAATTGGATCTGATTCATTTTTGATGCACTTTATTGCAGATTCAATATCTAAGTTTGGTTATGCAAAATGGTGGTATCATCCACTTTCAGTAATAGGTCTGTACCCATATTCTACTTCAAGTGCCTTACCATTTTATTTATCAGGTGTGTCACAATCCATATCAATGGACATGGAACGTACAATATGGATTGTTCTGTCGTGTTTTGGCATTTTCAGCTCATTTACTGCATATTTAATGGCGGGAGCAATAAGAGATGATGAAAAATTTAAATTTTTAACAGCACTTGTTTATTCAACATCAGCAGGAATATTGACCTTTACGACATGGAATGCGTCATCAAGAGGGTTGTTTGTAGTGATGTTACCTTTGTTCATATATTTTTTAATCAGGTCTCGCTTTTCATTGAAATATGGTCTATTAACTGGTGCTTTGTTTTTTTTACTTATGGCAATTCATAATCTTTTTTACTTGGTAGTTCCAATTATTGTAATCTTTTGTTCTATTTTAATAATTAGCCATTTAATATATAAATTAAAATCCAGAGAGATGGATAGTACAATTCGAAAGAATTTTAAAAATGGTTTTACAGTTAGTATATTGTCAATGATTTTTATAGTGTTATTAACACAATCGTTTATCAAGTATTCTTTTGAGGAACAAATATCAATTATTTTGAGTTATGCCAGATATTCTGGAGTATTAATTGTCTTTGCTATAGGGGGGTTTATTTCTCTCTTGTTTAATTCTGAAAAAAAATTCGAAGAGTGGTTTTTACTGCTGGTTATTATATCGCTTATACCTTTTCTGCCTATTGAGATGTATGCCAAGTTTTTTATGTTGCCTTTTATTGCATTACTGATCAGCAGTGGAATTACGAATTCGATTGCAATTCGCAAAAAAAGAAAAACTACGCTTTCAATTGTGATCATCCTTTTATTGCTATCGGTCAGTTTTGCCACGTTTTATCAGTTTGGAAGAACGGATATTAGTGATCAAGATATTAAATCTGAGTTTTGGGCAGAAGAGAGTACTGTAAATGCTGCCATATGGACTAAATTATATGCAAATGAAGGGATATTCAGCGATAAGCTGAGTTTAACCCGGAGAATACCTGCTTATTCGGGAGTAGCTATGTTAAGTGAAACCGAGGTTATACATTCTATTCAGGGCAATTTAGATGAATACGAATTTAACAATATGTCGATGCGGTCACCATTTTCCACCTCATTCTATTTCGAAGGTCCTTTTTATTTAAGCTCATCACAATCATCAAAAATATGGTACTGGTACAAACTGAGAAATGAAAATTATAATTCAAAATGGGGGGAAATTATTATTCAACGTTTTAACTTAAATTATTATATTGGATATGAAGAAGAAGTATCTACTATATTTTCAAGATCAATTATCCATCAGAAAGATAAGTTATTTGATAATGGGAGAATTAGTATATGGTGGTTGGAAGGAAGATTTTGAAAAAAAGGCTTTTGATTAAGCCCATTAAGCTAGTATCCTAGTTTGAAGATGCTTGAGAATGTCAAACAGAAGACCATTAAACCGATTATTCTAACAAGTATTGCATCGGGTACTTTCATTTACACAGATGAATACGACATTTATGGAAAGGTTACTGAATGGGGATATCAGCATAAGACAGTTTGTCATAACAAAGGGGAGTTTGCTCGAGATGAAAATGGGAACGGGTTCTGTGAAGTGCATGTTAACACTATTGAAGGATTTTGTTCCTTATTGCGGTCTTGGTTGCGTCTTCATCGTGGTATTTCACAAGAAAAACTGCCATTTTATCTGGGATTTTTTTAAAATTTTTATATAATGTGAGACGGAGGGGAAAAGCCATTTTGGGTTCTTTGCTCAATTTAATCTTGAACTAACAACCCATCTTCGTCAGTTTCTCACCAAAATCTTGCTTTTTTTTCTGTAAATAACTTACTACACTCGCTAATCATCTCGGTTTCCATCGAAAAAGAAACACTTGTTAAATTTTTAATGTGCAACATACTTTTTATGAAAATCATTTTATAGATGATGTTTTATCATATATATGGCACAGATTATGCAATTGCTCTCACTGCTAACAGGAAATGAACAGTAAAACATACACCTACTATTCCCTTAATGGATGTGCAAAAGCATTATGGAGCTATTCATTTAATAGTATTGTGGGGGGAGCCGATGGTTGATGGAAAATTGAGTTAAATTGAGAAGAAACTAAAAAAAGTTGTTAAGTTTTTCGGAAATACTGTTATTGTAAGAACATTAATACTATATAAAAATAATAGAGTTAGTGATTATGCCACGAGACTTTACATTGCAGCGATATAAATCACTACTTAGTGTTGTGGCCAATTCATTTTACACATCCACCATGGTGTGGGACTACCTGACCTCGCCGCCCGAGCGCTGCCTGATTCTACGCTACGATGTGGACCGTGCGCCGAGGCGTGCGCTGGATATGACACGTGTGGAGGGGGAGATAGGGGTGCAGGGGAATTATTATTTCAGTTTTATGCGGGGCACGGACGTCTGTGAGATTTGCCATTTTAATAGGTGTGTCTTATGAAAGTTTTAGTAGATATTGGTCATCCTGCGCATGTTCATTTCTTTAAAAATGCAATATGGAAATTAGAATCGAAAGATCATGAAGTACAAATTACAGCAAGGGATAAAGAAATAGCACTTTATTTATTGGAAGCTTACGGTTTTAAATATCACAATCTTGGTAAAAATCAAAAAGGTCTTGCAAAAAAAGCCATTGGCATGCTAAAAATAGATTTTGAAATGTATAAAGTTGTTAAAAAATTCAATCCTGATGTTTTAATAGGTATTCACAGCCCCTATGTCGCTCAAGTTAGCAAACTTTTACGAAAACCATCATTGATTTTTACAGACACCGAACACGCTAAATTGGCAAACATATTAACTTTTCCGTTTGCTACTGCAATTTGCACTCCGTCATGCTTCAAAAAAGACATCGGTCCAAAACAAATTCGATACAATGGATACCACGAACTCGCTTACCTGCACCCCAATTATTTCACACCTGACTCATCGGTATTGGATGAACTTGGACTCAAAGAAGGTGAGCGTTTTATCATAATGCGTTTTGTGGCATGGGATGCGAGTCATGATGTCGGACACAAGGGCATCAGTATAGAGATGCGGCGACGCTTTGTGAGCGAACTTGAGAAATATGCGCGGGTGTTGATCACGTCTGAAAGTGAACTGCCAGCGGAGTTTGAAACTTATCGGGTGAAAGTGGCGCCGGAGAAGATACACGATCTGCTGTATTATGCGGCGTTGTATGTTGGAGAGGGAGGAACGATGGCGAGTGAGGCTGTGGTGTTAGGGACAAAAGCAATACATACATCAACGACAGGGAAGTATTGTGGAGTCTTTGATGAATTGCACAGATATGGACTTTTAGATGTGATTGAAAATAGTGAACAAGCTCTGGAAAGGGCAATATATTATCTTAAAATGTATAATCATATTGACCATGATGACTTTATGTGTGATAATATTGATGTAACAAAATTTATATTTGAAACCATCGAGTCAATTGGGTGTAAATGATGAGCGAACGAGTTTTAATCTTGGCCCCGCATACTGACGATGGAGAACTTGGTTGTGGGGGAACTATATCAAAATTCATAGAAGATGGTAAAGAAATATTCTATGCAGCATTTTCGGTAGCTGAGGATTCAGTTCCAGTGGGATTTCCTAAAAATGTTTTAGAAATAGAAGTGAAAAATGCAACAAAATTGTTAAAGATACCGCCTAATAATTTATTTATTTATAGATACTCAGTACGTACTTTTTCATACCATCGACAAGAACTTTTAGATAATATATTAAATTTAAAAAAGGATCTTAATCCAGATATGATATTTATTCCATCAATAAATGACTTACATCAAGATCATAAAACAATAGCTGAAGAAGGAATAAGAGCCTTTAAAAAAACAACCGTATTGGGCTATGAGGAACCATGGAATAATATCTCGTTTAATACAGTTTGTTTTGTTCCTCTGCAAGAGCGCCATATTAAACTAAAAATTGATGCCTTGAAATGTTATAATACCCAAACATATAGGAAATATTTAAATGAAGAATTTATTCGTTCTCTTGCTAAGATTAGAGGTGTGCAAATTGAAAAAGAATATGCAGAAGCTTTTGAAGTAATTAGGTGGGTGTTGAATGAATGATTTGAATGTGATAATTACGGGTGCAGGAGCACCAGGTATCGTTGGAACAGTGTATTCACTTAAAAATAATTTTGACAATAGGAGAATAAATATTGTAGGAACGGATATAAAAGAGGACGTTATTGGGAAATATATTTGCGATAAATTGTATAAAGTACCTTCACCTGATGAGGGGGAAATATTTATTAATTCCTTATTAGATATTTCTGAAAAAAATGGCATTGAGGCTATAATACCTCAAGTAACAAAAGAATTGGAAATATTTTCAAAATATAAGAAAATTTTTGAAAGTGAAAACATCAAAGTATTGGTTTCTGATTATGAATCACTAAAAGTAGCTAATAATAAATACCTCTTAACCAAAATGGCAGAGGAAATTGGAATACCTGTGCCAAAATACTCTTTGGTAAAATCATTTAATGAATTAAACGAAATTATATATGACTTTGGTTACCCGATCTCTCCAGTAGTTGTGAAGTTACCCATATCAAATGGGATGAGAGGTTTAAAGATTATTTGGGACAATATGAATAAATATCATATGTTCATGGATGAAAAGCCAAGTGGAGTATTCTGCACATTGAAAGAATTTGAATCAATATTTGAGCACGATATTTTCCCTGAATTGATGGTTATGGAATATTTACCAAACGAAGAATACACTGTAGATGTATTAGCACATGAAGGAACTACCTTGGGAGTATTACCAAGAAGGCGACTTGAGATTAAAACGGGGATAACTTTTAAAGGAATTACTGAGAATAATATAGATATTATCAAATATTGTAGAGAAATGTCAGAATACTTAAAATTAAATTATGCGTTTGGTTTTCAGTTTAAACTTGATGAAAATAATATTCCAAAATTATTAGAATGCAATCCACGTGTGCAAGGTACTATGGCAATGGCCACTTTTGCTGGAGCAAATATGATATATTCGGCAGTAAAGTTAGCGATGGGAGAAGAGATTCCAAAATTCAAAATTAAATGGGATATGAGTCTGATACGATACTGGGGAGGTATATTTGTGCAGAATAAGAATGTGATTGGTGAATTGCATGGATTTGAATAGATATGAACAATATTTTTTGAAAGGTGAATGGCATGTGCATACCAATTATACTGATGGAAATAATACTGTTGTCGAATATTGTGAAAAGGCCAGTGAAATCGGAATACCTTTAATTGCTTTTACCGAACATGTTAGAAGGGACTTAACTTACGATTTTAATGATTTTCTTGATGAGGTTGCAAAAGCCAGAGAAATTTATCCTGAACTGATAATATTAAGTGGATGTGAAGCAAAAGTATTATTGAATGGAGAGATAGACGTTGAAAAATGGATACTGAAAAAAAGTGATATTGTAATATTTTCATATCATAATTTTCCACCTAATTTAGAATTATATTTATCCACACTTGAAAAAGTTATTAAAAATCCATTTGTTGATGTATGGGGTCACCCAGGTCTTTTTCTGAAAAAAAATAAAATTAATCTTGAAAGAAAGAATCTATTTAAAATTTTTGCACATTTGAAGATAAATAATGTATACTTAGAGGATAATTCAAAGTATTCTTTGCCACCAAAAGCGTGGCTTGATCTTTGTGAAGTCTTTAGCATAAAGTATCTCTGTGGAGGAGATGTTCACAGTGTTAATGAAATGCAAATTGCGCACCCTTTTAATCTTAAATTGAACCGTCATTAATTTGCTTTTCTTTCTTGTAAAATTCTTTATGTATCGCAATATTCCCTAAAAAGCAGAGTTAAGGCTAATAATCTCAGACAATCTTGGATCAACCTTAATTTGAGGATGGAATTTTTTTAAATATAGCCAAAGCTATCGACTTTTTTAGTTCAATCCATTTATTAATTGGATAAATGAACCAACATGTGTCAATATTATTGCCTTAAATTATAATTTATTAAAAATCAATTGTGTTTTTTCTATACACCGTGGTGATTATAATCGAACTATCAAATTAGAAACACCAGATTACATTCTAATTTGATGGTTCCATAAAGTCTCACTGGAAAAAGCGTTACGCTTTTATGTAGTGTTGCTTTACCATCTTTCGTTATTGTGGGGCACTTCTTCTTCAAGTCGTAAAATCCTCATTATCAGTATGTATCGAATATTATATAAGTATGTAAATTGCATTCGTTAAATTACGAGGTTAAGAAATTGAAATTTAAAAAACATTTAATATTTATAATATTTACTTTGATAATAATCAGCGGACAGACTGCTGAAGCAAGTTCTGTAAAAATCTGGGACACTATCGTAAAGGATACTGGCCATAAATTTTATCAGTTTGAAGATACTTATGCATGGGCAAATAAAGCAAACTGGGTTCAAGTACCATATGGTACAACCGATTATAATTTTGTTGGCAACCAAGTTATTGAAAATGGGAACTTTTGGTTTTTTATACATGATTCCGGTTTTGATTCTCCATTCATGTATGCAAATATGGGTGGAAATCCTGTAATAGCTGGAGAAATGTATATAAAAACATGGATAAATGGTGTAAATGTATGGAATATCTATAAAAAGTCGGTAATTATTACAAAAAATACACCAGAAGAATTAATATTAATAGTAGATGAGGGTTTCACTCCTAGCATAAATGTGATACAATATAAAATAAAAGAAGATTCACATTATATAGAAGCAAAAGCCATGACAGATCATGACTTTCTTGCTGGATTTCATTGTTCCCCTAATCGATTTGCGGTAGCACCAATTAAAAGTGGGACCGATACTGATTTTGTAGTGGATCCTGCAAATCATTTGGATATTCCTGAAGAAAAACATATTTGGTTTTATCCGGACGAACAATATGAAAACATGATGATTCAAGAAATTCGTCTTGAATCATCATATTTTCAGACTATGATAATATATGATGATTGGACATTTGCCAGACCCATAATAGAAGTTTACAAAGGGGCTGGTATAATGAGATTAGGTTCTATGAGGGCACATATGCAACCAGGAACATCTAATGAAAGGGTATTTTTTGGACTGATTAATGAGAAAAATATGTTCCTTGAAGAAAGTCCAAATAAAGCAATATCCGCAGGAGGTTCTTATACATCCATTCACAGTCCAACAATTCCAGGTAGATGGAGAATGTCAGGAAGGGTAAGAGCAGCAGATGGTTCTGAACAATATTATACTCAAGATGTTTATGACCAAAATTTTGTATTTGTGAGTCCTATAAGTGGGACTTTGGAAGCACTGGCATTGTATCTTTATGATAGAACCAGTGAAACGCCATCTGATATAACGACGCCTATGGATGTTTACAGAGACATTATGGGGCAAACAACAACGGTCTCTAACCCCGCATATTCCATACCTTCCGGGACTTATACAGACTCTAAAAGTATTTCCATCTCAACAAGTACCACAGGCACAACAATTCGCTATACTGAAGATGGCACTACACCTACTGAAACCTCTTCAATATACTCAACACCGGTCGTCATTTCTTCAACTACCACCTTAAAAGCCAGAGCATGGAAAACAGGATTAACACCAAGCGGTATAGCCACAGCAACATATACTATTAGCACACCAGCAACATATACTATTAGCACACCAGCAACATATACTATTAGCACACCAGCACCAGTCCTATCTTCGATTAAGAACCCGGGTTTTGAATCAGGGACTACTCCATGGCTGTTCTATACAAGTGGTACAGGGACTTTCAGTACAGCATCTCCTGGATATGAAGGAAATAATGCTGCCAGGCTTGCAATGAGCAGTGGCGGTTCGAATATCCAGTTGTATCAGGCAGGGATAGCCCTGGAACCAAACACCCGCTATCGGCTGAGTTTTGCAGCATATTCAACGACGGGACATGACGTGACTGTAAGGCTGTTTAAGCATGTTTCGCCATATACTGCCTATGCACCGGACTTTAGAGCGAATCTAGGTACGAGCTGGCAGACCTTCACAACTGAATTTATAACAAGTGGTTTCACAAATATAGTGAACGATGGACGTTTACAGTTCAAGCTTGCACCATTTGCGGCATCTGGAGACACCTACTACATTGATGACGTGAGATTAGAGAAGGTAAGTGAAATTGAATTACCCATCATATCAACCCATCCTGAAGATCAAACCGTTGCAACAGGTCAGACCGCAACATTCAGCGTAGTAACTACCGGGACTGCACCATTAACCTATCAGTGGCGGAAGAACAGTATGAATATCCCTGGTGCAACCAATCCATCATACACGACACCGGCAACCATCTTAGCAGATAGTGGTTCAAAGTTCCGCGTCCAGTTGACAAACCCGGCAGGCAGTATCGTGAGCAATGCAGCAACATGCACTGTTGGCACACAAGCACCAGTCATATCTTCTATCATGAATCCCGGTTTTGAATCAGGAACTACTTCATGGCTGTTCTATACGAGTGGTACAGGGACTTTCAGTACAGTATCTCCTGGCTATGAAGGAAGTAATACGGCCCAGCTTGCTTTGAGCAGTAGCGGTTCGAACATCCAGTTGTATCAGGCAGAGATAAACCTGGAACCAAACACCCGCTATCGGCTGAGTTTTGCAGCATATTCAACGACGGGACATGACGTGGCTGTAAGGCTGTTTAAACATGTTTCGCCATATACTGCCTATGCGCCTGACTTTACAGCGAATCTCGGTACGAACTGGCAGACCTTCACAACTGAATTTACCACAAGTGGTTTCACAAGTACAGTGAATGATGGACGTTTAAAGTTCTGGTTTGCACCATTTGCGGCATCTGGAGACAACTACTACATTGATAATGTACAATTGGAGAAGATCTAAGTGGCTCTTCGCCGTTTAGTATGAAAAGATATGATTAAGATATCCTTTGAAAGATATTTTTTAAGGATCTCCCCAACATTGAGTGTGTAATTATTAATCTTTTCATTTTATATAAAGATTCATGGATGACAAAGGCCTATACAGGTTGCATTGGGTGTACAATCCCCCTGGTTTGTTAAAGATATTAACCTCGACACCTCCAAAAAAAGGATGGACATCTATCTTGACTTCATCAAAGGGAGTGGATTTCCTTGCCCTGTCTGTAATGAACTAAGCGAAATACATGACACAAAAGACAGAATATGGAGATATCTTGACTTCTTTCATTATGAATCGTATCTACATGCAAGAGTCCCCAGAACGAAGTGCAAAGAACATGGTGTAAAACTTGTAAATCTGCCATGGTCAAGACCGAATACCGGATTCACTTTATTCTTCGAGGCGTTAATTGTTGCAATGTCTGATGTGATGCCTGTATCAGCTGTGGCTGACATGGTTAGCCTTAATGGAAAATCCTTGCCCATTACGTAAAAGAAGCACTTGAAAATGTTGATCTTTCAGATGTTGATACGATTGGAATTGATGAAATTTCTGTAAAAAAAGGACATCAGTATATTACTTTATTCTATGATTTCAATGAAACACGAGTAATTCACATAGAACCTGGTAAGGGGAAAGATGCATTAAAGAGATTTAAAAAACTGATGGAAGATAAAATTGAACCTAACCAAATCAAATATATCTCAATGGATATGTCTCCAGCATTTATAAGTGGTGCAAAGGGATATTTCCCTGATGCAAAGGTCGTTTTTGATAAATTCCATGTAATTAAAATGGCGAACGATACGATTGATAAAGTGAGAAGAAAGGAGTATGAAAAAAATAAGGAACTTGGTAAGACGAGGTTTATCTGTTTGAAGAATCCTGTGAACTTACATGAACGAGAAATACAAAAATTACATTCGATTCAGAATCTTGATACTAAAACTGCTAAAGCATGTCAATTCAGAATAGCACTTCAGAGATTGTGGTCTATTAAGCATCCATATATTGTACGAAAATATTTCAATAAATGGTATTATTGGGCAACACACAGCAATATCGATGAAATAGTCAAACTTGCAAAGACGATTGATAAACATTTCAGCGGGATTATGGAAGCAATTAAAGAAACCTCAATAATGGGGTCGTTGAGGGAATGAACAATAAAATCAAGACGGCTTTTAAAAGATCATATGGATTCAAGACTTAAAAATATCGAAATACGATGATTTACTTAGTTGCTGGGAAATTGGATTTACCCACACGATGTTAAAGAGAACCAAAAAGATATGAATTTTTTGGAGAGGATTTTACTACTGTTGTTCTCTACAATGGAGCCTCGCACAAAAAGCAGAAGAAGAGCTATGAGGCAAGTAAAGCTAAGATCTGTGAAAAGCTTGAAGACCTGAAGAGGAGGATGGGGAGCAACAGGGGAAAGGAGAGGGAATTCAATGATATCATTCACAAGGATTTCAGATCAGTATTTGGCCATAAGGTTGGTGAGATACCAGAAGGTAAGAATAAACCGAGTATGGAGATATGTATTGAGAAAGAGGTGGAAGAGCTACGCTACGCAGGTTTTGGAAAGACTATTGTCTTTACTGATATGCATATCTGGCATTCCGAAAAGATAGCAAAGACCTATAACCAGAAATATCTTGTTGAGGATGATTTCGGGTTGTTGAATGATGTACTTCTTGTTCCGGTTGGTCCAATTAATCATCATAAGGATTTCAATATCAAGGCACACATTTTCTTGTGTATCATTGGGATGATTTTCTACAGATATTTGGCATGGAAGTGCAAATATCTTGGCTTGAGTCTCAGACGGCTTGTAGAGGAGTTGGAGGGGATACGTGTTGCTCTTGTGCAGCGGAAGACAGGTGGCAAGGTTGATTTGGTTGTTGAAGAGATGGATGCAAAACAAGCCAGGTTGTTCTCTTTGCTGGATTTGGGGAAATTTATGTAAATGTAGGAAAATCGATAGCAAGAAAGTTTATGTTTTGATGGATCATACATTGATTTGGTTGCTT